>Ga0131853_10026154_pt1 | contig 10499 bp, 9 predicted proteins | sample TergutLab28metaG_FD_92764 | JGI IMG/M metagenome (GOLD analysis project Ga0131853, IMG submission 92764) | Labiotermes labralis P1 segment gut microbial communities from Petit-Saut dam, French Guiana - Lab288 P1 (version 2) (version 2) | ecosystem: Host-associated > Arthropoda: Insects >... | reverse complement strand
GTATACTCTCCGTTTTTTTTCTCTTCAAAATGCAGTTTATTTCATAATTCTAACGTATTTGGTTCCTGTATTATTCACATTTTATACACAGGGCGTGCTAAAATTAAAAAAAATAATTTCGGCGCCAAAAAGTTAATTTCTTTGTTTACTCTATGCTACGGACCCGGGCTAATTTTCGTGGCCAACCCTGTACTTTATGTATTTTAGCTGCCGATATGATTAATTATTGTGACCTACACTTTGCAATGTACAGGTTTCACTAAGGGCACCGTCAGCTGGCCGGTACAGATATACGTGCATTCAAGCTGAGTCCACATATCTGTAAGCAAGACGGGTGGGTGTATTCGGAGTAGCAGCTGCTCGTATCCTTTCAGCAAGTTTCGCTACAGAGGTGAGCGATAGTGGAACGCAGTGACCCCGACGTAACCACACAAGGAAAAATTAAGAGGTTTGAAATCATGAGACTGAAGTGGTCAAGTGTAGGGATGTATATCACAATCTATTTCTGAGACTTTTGATTACTGATGTCCCGTCGAATTTTCGTTGTGAATACTGGATATTATATAGGAATTTCTTATGTTTATTGGATTGTGCACCATCTTGATAGTTGAATAAAGAGAGACCAACTTGATGTCATTTGCTTTATTATTTCATTATTTACTGCTCAACATGTTTCGGATGTTAATACATCCATCCTCAGGAGTTCGCGACTTATTTGATGAGTTATTTCATGGGTTGTATTGTTCAGTGCTTCAGCCTGCATACGGATACCACACCACCCCAGCCAAACCACAACGTAACACCAACACACATCGAACCAGAACAATACAACCCATGAAATAATTAATCAAATAAGTCGCGAGCTCCTGAGGATGGATGTATTAACATCCGAAACATGTTGAGCAGTAAATAATGAAATAATAAAGCAAGTGACATCAAGTTGATCTCTCTTTATTTAACGAATTTCTTCTTCCAAAGTCGGCATTGCGAATTCCTGTAACATATTCGGTACAAAACAGTAAGAAGGGCCGGAAATGTTTTTTGGTGCATAACGAATGACACTGACCTGGAGGGTGTCGTTACCTACAAACAGGGCAAGTGGATTGGTGTTCTTCCAGTGTAAGTGTCGGTTAACACGCCCGGACTGACGGAAATTGTTTTCAGCACTAAATATGATTTGGTTGTGACACTTTCACAGTCTTCATGTTCCAGACGAAAGTCCCATCATTATGTGTGAAAAGCTTCCTTCTATTGGGATATTACAATCTTAAGAAACTGGTAGTCGTAACTATCAAATTTAAAACAGTTTCGCAGACTTTTATGTAATGTAAACTTTGGTACACTTTGTTGTCTGGCAGTCATTTTTATGTTCTTGGACTTCGACAGAACAAAATCCTTCCGAGTTTCATTCACCTTAGCATCAGTGTTTGGTCGTGTAGGGCTTTTTACCTTTCACAAATTAAACCAGCCTCATTGAATAACACGCCCCACTTGTGCGACAAAATGTTTATTTTTATCAGCTGTTCCTTACCAGACTGCCTAAGGAACCTCCTACGCAGTTCAATCACAGGTTTCGATCCTTATGACAGAGCAGACGCTTAGCTTTCTGCATCTCAGACGCCATTTTCCACAGCGGCACTCTTACCGTCACTGGTGACACCATTTGTCAACTCCACCAGCGCAACTTCAAAACCTCGTCATATTTGGTACGAGAGTACGTTAATTTTCGCTCTTGGTTTCTCAGTTCATTGACAGTGTTACAGTCAAATCTTTTACAATTCATATCTTGACCCAATATTAATACATGTACATTTACTTACAATAAGAAGCACAATGATTCAATACGCCGTGTTTAAATATACATGTGCGAATATAAGCCTTCTGGAAATAGGAGCTTGTCCTTGATTTTATAGATTCTATTTGGTCATCAAACATGTCTTTTATCCCACTTCGGGAAAACTTCGAATTATAAAGGAATTGATAGTCAGTATTTACAGTCAAAGAAAATAGTTAAGCCCACCTGCGCTATTGCTTAGGAGAAACGAAAGAATTTGAAAAGTCTGGCACGAACTATATGACGCCTAATCATTTTTGAAAAGCCAGCTCTCACGCAGTTATTGAAGACGTAAAGCTCTTCTGTGACCTACCCAGTTTCATTCCTGCGGTACACCAACTAGGCTAGTCAATTTTGTTTGGAGCCAGATGAATCAAGTCCACATCCGCATACAATATTTATAGAAGAAATTGCCATCTGCGCAGACGTCGCACGCGTTTTCCTACTACAACTTTACGATAAACTAACCAATATTTCAGTCCACTCATTTAGTTTCACATATAACCACAAAATATTGAAATATGCAAAAAAATTTTGTAATTGAGCTCGCGGGTCTAGTTTATTTTAACTAAGGAAAATCGCACTGACAATATTCCCATAATGTTATCCAATTACTACCAAAAAATTACACTGTGGCTGTGTGTGTGTGTTTTTTAAACGTGTTACGTTACTTCCACAAATTATCAGCCACAGATGGCGCGTCCTTCCTGTAAGTTTCAGGGGACGTGTTTATAATTTCCTCTGCAAGATTAATCCCAATGTGAGCGCCGTAAGCAGACAGCTATCACGAGCTAGACGCTCTACTCTGAACATGAATCTATTAATGGAATCTGTGATTGAGTTAATGCAGTATAATATCCCGTTATAGAGTGCAGTACCCCCCCTCCACCCCTACGAATAAGCGCCCTCATTACAGAGACCCTAGCGCAAAACGCCATGTAACAAAAGGAAATTAATTTGTAATTGGTGTCATTATACCGTACAGCGCGTTTTAAATAAATTAGAAAACAAAGTAAAATCCATCAAGGAACATGCATGAAATAAATGACATGAAAAGTGGAATGGAGGAGAGAGAACGATTATTCAAATTAGCTAAGTGATCTGAACAATAAAGAAGATTTAACCACTTAACTTTCCTTCTATATACATATTTCTCCACCCTACTCTTAATCTTGTAGATCTCTTCTTTATAAAAAGTAATTACACTTATCCCCGTCGCAGAAACCTCTCTCGCATCCTTTTAAGATTTCATTTGCATTAAATACGCCGTTGTGAGGATCTTTTGAGCAAGGTAATGAACTTGCGGACTCTATAAAAGTCAGAGATTTTTTGACTAGATGAAAGACTTTTAGCTCCACAGAGCCAATCAGTCAAATAGTTAAAGGCGTGAAATCTTTTTTCGAAAGAAAAACAGTTCCACTGTTGTCCAATGGACGTTCTCACTTTCCAGGATACTTGATTCAGTGACTTAGAAAAAAGGGAGTGATGTTAACATTAACATTAACATTACAGGGATCATGGGCCGGGATAGCTCAGTCGGTATAGCGACCCGCTAGGGGCTGGACGTTTCGGGGATCGAACCCGGTGGGGGGCGAGATATTCCGCACCCGTCCAACCCGGACTTGATTCTCACCCAGCCTCCTGTAAAATGGATACCGTGTCTCTGTGCTGGGGGTAAAATGGCCGCGGTTCGGCCTTCACCTCCATCTAGCGCAGAGGTTAAAGAAAGAGCAGGGATCTACTTCTACTCTCCCTCTGGGCCTTCATGGACTGTTCTGGGGTGAACTTCACCTTACTGGGATCACACATCTACTGCTTTGCCGGCTGATTTGTTGAGGCTTTTGTGCTTTCGTCCAACATCATTGACAAAATAATATTCCGAAACACAGAAGTAATTGCTATTTCCGTATGCCTTCCCACACTAAAGCTGAAGGCTGTTGAACTCTTACGGCGTTTTCGACCTAAAAAGTCTTAAGTGGTAACAATTCTGATTGGCACTCGGGAGGTGACACGTCTGAATCTCGGTCAGGACACCGATTATGCTCACTGATATTTTTCGTCGTTCTACTCATTCTCTCCAGATATATGCCAGTATTGTAGAAACTGCCATAAGTTGGTCTACAACCACTTCCCACCACATTAGTTCATTATTCGCTAATAACCCTATCATTCTGCTCTCTTTAGTTCCTAGTTTCTGACAGCAACGTTAAATAGTGCATAAATAGGTAAGACAACTATGAATTCTGAGTACCGACAAAATTCGCAGTTTCATACTTCGAATTTCCGCAATATTAACCTAAATTCTGAAGTCAACACAGTGTCATTTTATATGAACTGAGAACCGTGACTCATGTTTATGACACTGTCAATCGTAACAGGATTTTACGTGATTTTGACAATAGTGCAGCATGGTTGGAATCAATATTTCGACACTTTTGACCTCTCCCATTGTCCCGTTCATAAAATAAAATTAAAAACCAATGTTTCGGCGACAGGATGGGCTCTCGTCTTTAGGCGAAAGATTACGTTAAGTAACCCTTCTTTTGGGAGCCGAAGTGGCGTCTATGCTACCAACTGCACAGTCTGGGGTTCGAATCCTAGTAGGATGAAGAGATTTTTCTCTTTTCCAAACCGTCCGGACCTGCTCCGGGATATACCCAGCCTCCTGTTCCGTGGGTACCGAGGTCCTTTCTTGGAGGCAAATCGGCCTGAGGTGTGAGGTTAACCACTTACCTCCATCTAGTGCTGAGGTTAAGAATGACCGGAGTTATATCTCTAGGTCCCTTTTTGCCTGCATAACGTAGCCAGGGGACCCCTACCTTTACCTTTACCTATTCAGGTGGACCAGAAAGAAAATAATTCTTTTGAGTTATATTTCCTCTCCGGCTGGACTGTGTGTTTCCCCTGATTTTTACTTGGCGAAATCGACAAATATTGCCCAAACGTCGCGTTTTTATTGTTATTGTACATAAGGGATTATGGACAAAAGGCCTAAGGGTTTAATGATTCAGAATTATTCGCCGTCTTTGTCATTTTGATGCTGCAGCATTCAGTGATATGGAAAACTTCTCTAAAGAGATTACTAGATCGCTGGGATCCCTATCCCGCTTTGCCACGTGAAGACTAGTACAGAAGTTCCCGAAACGATGCGGCTTGGAAAGGAAGATGATGGATAGTCTTCGAAATTCCCATGGAGCTTATTGCTTATTGCTTATGTTAGCAACAGTTTGCAGTTGATCATAAACGACGTTTCGTAAACGTCCAAATAGCATAAGTGGCGAGATTTGCGATTGGTAATGCTGTGCCCTTACGTTTCCATCGTCAAATAATTCTTCTAACTCAACCCGCACCTCGCAAGGTACACAGTTTGCTAGAAGTATACAGAGCAATAATGGCGATACACACACACACACGCGCACCACACACACACACACACCACACTCCCACACACACACACACACACCACCCACACACACATACACACACACACACATCCACACACACTCACACACACACACACACCCACACCCACACACACTCACACACACACCACCCACACACACACACACACCACACTCCCACACACACACACACCACACACACCCACACACACACACACACACCAACACACACTCACAAACACACACACCACCCACACACACACACACACACCCACACACTCACACACACACACCCACACACACACACACACATATATATATATATATGTGTGTGTGTGTGTGTGTGTGTGTGGGTGTGTGTGTGTGTGTGTGTGTGTGTGTGGGTGTGTGAGTGTGTGTGTGTATCGCCATTATAGCTCTGTATAATTCTAGCAAGCTGTGTACTTTGCGAAGTGCGAGCTGAGCTAGGAGAAATATTTGACGATGGAAACACGCACACATGTTTGTGTGTGTTTTTTTTTTTGCAAAATGTATTATTTTGACAGATATTTACCAAAATAGGAATATGTCATTTTCGTGAAAATCACAAACATGAAATTTCATTAATACAGTTTCGCTGGATACCGCCAAGTTCCATGGGAAAAGACGGACTGATAAGAGGAGACTAGCAGTCGCTCTTCTCTTTGCGAAAGTACCGAAAATGTAAATTAACCCTTTAAACGACGAGTTAAATCCGATCTGCCATTTGCTAGCATTATTAGGAGCTCACCGTATTCTCCACGTTAGCATGATAAGGGTTAATGAATGAGACAATTTGTATGTATTAGTAAAGAATATAAGGCAATAAGCAGCAGCAGTAAACTGGCGCTGATACCACTTTAGCACTAATTCCCGTTTCTGAATACCGTTGAAGCATGCGTGCCTGAGTGTCGTAACGGCACCAGTGGCGAGGTAATGACCGGTAATATTGAAACACACCTCACATTTCGACCGCATTTTCCATTCGTGAGCCTTGTTAGCTCTCTGATACCGGTAATAAAGACCATAAGTTAAGGTTGATGCATGACGAATTGGTAAACAAGGCATTGTGTTGTAATGATACGCCTTTTAGCGCGCGGTGGGATAGCCGAATCACCACGTAGGCAACTTCTGTACTTATGCCCACGCCCATGATCTATGTTCATACCCGTTACATCGCCCATGCAGAATGTGGAGGAGTTACTAAATAAGTAGTCAGAAAGTGCCGACGATGGGCAGTCCTCCATTCTACAGTCCTACAAAACTGTAGTCAAAAAAAACTAGCCTTTGTACACACCCAATTGAACGAACTGGTTTCGTACAGGGGTGAAAACTGTCTTGTCCAGCTGAGCTACTTTTAGCTTGTCACTTGAAACTCTGGTACATGAACTTTGTTATTTCGTGATGATTTACCAGCAACCACGTGTGGACGAAACTGAAAGTAAAGAATGAAACACTTCTGTGTTTGCTACACAACAGTTTCAATTGTGCAAATGTCATTTAATAAACAAAGACGAAGTAGAAACAAACGGTACTGATATGGCAGTACAGTTATAAGCCCGAACTGTCAATCAGGCTGAAAAATAATCGTGGCCCATTTTGAAGTATAAATTACTGACCGATTTTGGCAAAAAGCGCGAAATCGTGTGAGGGATGTTCTCTCGGAGGTGTTTATGAAGGTTCAAGTGTTCTTGGTAACGACGCCGTATCAACTGCTAACTTTTCGCCAATAGACACGGTGCTATAACTCATAAGACTAGAAACTTTAATAGATGTATGTGTAGTCCGAAAATGCAGGACGAACGAGAAAGAAAAGTTATGTTTCCTTTTGGCGCTCTGGATACTGCTGCACAACACAAACTGGAAGATGATGTGGAATTACGAAGCTGAACTCACAGTGGTGTGGAGATATTCTCGGCCTATAAAAGCACAGAATTTCAAGACACTTACTGATAACGTTATGAAAATGACAGAACCCCAAGAAGGAGAAGAAGAAAACAGTAAGGCGAAATGGAAGAAGGAACACGAAGAACAATGTGCCTCAGAGACATTCTGCGACAGCGCTGGAATAAGAGGCTGAAGTGCTTTGCCTTCAAAATAATGTGCTAAAAAGTACAGTGTGTTCTGTTAGACAACGCACGTCGCAATGCAAACTGAACGGGACTATATTCACACAATCGGATGAAAGAATATTAAGCAGATGTTTGAATGCAAAAAGAAAACAACATATTACTGCAATTTTGTATGCAAACGTTCAAAAAGCTTTTGTTAATTTTAATTTTCCAAGCTTACACTAACACCTGAACTGTACATTTTGCTCGCTCTACTACGTTTGCTACGCACAAGAGCTGAACTGCCTAATGATATATATATATATATATAAATTTTTTTCTATGTATTTTTTAATCTGTTATCACCCTGACGATGGCACACGAAGGGCCAAAATCAGTAGGTGAGTATAACAATGACAATGTAACAAAACTAGCCACAAGCGCTTTTGTTGGACTCGTTAATAAATATGTGATCAAGAGCTGTTAAAAATGTGCGTGCGTGCGTGCCTACGTGTGTGTGTGTATGTGTGTCACAGAGACAGAAAGAGACATAGAATGATCTGCTCAGACCACTGTACCGTTCTTCAGGTCCATAAATTTGCATAACATTTTGAAGTGCTACACCAGCATTCAGCTACTTCCCTCCAACGTGCGATCCCGATCAGGCCACGTAGGAGGGAAGAAGCTGTACCAGTATTATGGCCTGTACCGGAGGTTGCGGTTACAGTTTTTAGTACTCCTTATGATGGGTGCTGTGATACCCGAAACATGTAGAGTGACTTTGTAGTAAATAAATATCTGCATACTGTTGCATCTGGTTGGATTTTTATTAACATTGAATTACGATGCACGGAACCATGAGTTTAAAATAGTGATATAAACTCATTGTATAAATACAACAGAAACCCAAATTATTGTGTCTCTCGGTGCCAAGTACCCATGCAATCAAAAAACTTGTCAGTACATCTGATTACATCTGTGCACATCTGCTAGTCTTCGCTATTTGAGCTTTAAGGATACAATCATTGCACTAAACGCGCAATAAAGTAAGCTTACAGTGCGGCATTACATTACGTTCTGCAGCTGTACAAACAGCACCGTCCCTGCGATACTGCAGGCTTCTGCAGCTGTGGAGATGGGGCCTTTGTTCTTCCGGCTTATTACTGAGCGTGTGTAGGCAGTTGTCTGCCATCGTTTCGGGACAGGCTGTCGGTCCCATCTTCCAGTGCCTAGCAGTCCAAGAAACCATGAAGATGGAACCGATATGTTGTCTCGGAACACTCGTAAACAACTACCAACATACGCTGCGTAACGACACAGAAGGGCGAAGACCTTACAATTCTCCCTTCACGGAAGTAGCAACGTCGATATGTAGGGCTATATAGAGGTTATACCACAGCATATGTCGTTCTGTTAAGGAACATAATTATAAATAACTGCGTCGTACACAATATTTTGTTTGCTGTTATTGAACCATTTGTTGTAGAATTTTACGGAAGACGTGCAGCTTTTAGGTTAACTTACGTTAATCCAATAAATCCTAAATGAGAGGTTGGTAGTAGTCCCACTAAACAGGAATTTTCCGTCTTTGATGTAACGTGAAGCTTTTCTGTCGTTTTACCAGATTCTGCCATTGTATCGAACCATTTACCAGAAGGATGTGCCTTCAAGGTCAACGGATTAACATTATTTTCATATTACATGCCAAGGTACATCTGGGTTACAAAAGTGGTCTCTTTTCTGACGTTTCACTGACAAATTTTAGTAACTTACTCGCAGTTGAAATGTCACATTTCCCGTCCATCTCAACCATAATTCTCTGATTACCCGATACTATTTGTGGGTCGGGTAGCTCAGTCGGTATAGCGACTGACTACGGGCTGGACGGCCCAGGATCGACTCCCGGTGGGGACGAGATTTTCCGCCCGTCCAGACCGGCCCTGGGGCCCACCCAGTCCCCTATAAAATGGATACCGGGTCTTTCCCGGGGGTAAAGTGCGGCCGGGGCGTGCTATTGACCACTCACCCCCTTCTAGTGCCGCGGTCATGGAAGAGTAGAGCTATACCTCTATCCACCCTCTGGGCCACACCGGGCCTGTAACGGGATCACTTTGTCTTTCTACCCGATATTATTTGGTGCCTGGTATAAACCATAAACTCCAAACCACCGCATTATGTAATTTTCTCCGTGTTGTTCTTACTCTCTCCGTTTAGTTCCAAATATTTTCCTCAGCAAACAGTTCAATTTTGGTCAAGTGTCACACTGACACCAAACAAATGAAACAAAATAATAACCTTGTATTTTAATTCAAATTGCATATTGGTGAGTTTAAAATCGAGAATGGAAATGTGGTGGTTTTAATAACAAGTTGAAAAACAGTTGAACTTGTAACACTAAGTACACGTTACTTTAAAGATCAATCAGAAATCCTAGACTGTACGACTTTAAGCAGATATAAAATATATATCGAAGCTGTTCTTTGCGTTATTATGGCGAAAAAATGCCCATAACAAATTGGATTCTTAAAAGGAAATACTAAAATTTATAAAGAAGATCAGCAAATCGAATTAATTGCGTCGTAGGGCGTCGAAGTTTCTAGACGTAGCCTTACATTTAGCAATATACGTGAATTCCGAACACTCTCAGCCCATCAATGATTATGTTTCTCTCCTAACCCATACGTGCCACATGTGTTCCCCACCTAACCTAACCTAACCTAACCGATACGTGCCACATGTTTCCCCACCTAACCTAACCTAACCTAACCCATACATGCCACATGTTTCCCCACCTAACCTAACCTAACCCAACCCATACGTGCCACATGTTTTCCCCACCTAACCTAACCTAACCTAACCCATACGTGCCACATGTTTTCCCCACCTAACCTAACCTAACCTAACCCATACTTGCCACATGTTTTCCCCACCTAACATAACCTAACCTAACCCATACTTGCCACATGTTTTCCCCACCTAACCTAACCCAACCCATACGTGCCACATGTTTCCCCACCTAACCTAACCTAACCTAACCCACACGTGCCACATGTTTTCCGAACCTAACCCTCCATTTTACACCGTGTTTAAAACATCGTCAAATAAACTGAGAGAGCACAAGGAACAGGTTTTGCGTGCGCGCGTGTGTGTTTGTGTGTGTGTGTATGTGGGCGAGTGTGTGTGTGTGTGTAGTTT
>Ga0131853_10026151_pt1 | contig 10500 bp, 6 predicted proteins | sample TergutLab28metaG_FD_92764 | JGI IMG/M metagenome (GOLD analysis project Ga0131853, IMG submission 92764) | Labiotermes labralis P1 segment gut microbial communities from Petit-Saut dam, French Guiana - Lab288 P1 (version 2) (version 2) | ecosystem: Host-associated > Arthropoda: Insects >... | reverse complement strand
GCGCACCGAACAAGCACGTAACGTGACCGCGTAACCAACTTTTGATACGTTACGCGGTCACGAGCCCCGTTCACACTGTCACGATACGGTGTTACGTTACGCGGTAACGTTACAAGTGTGGACCCGCCTTTAAGGGCTTAACGTGCGAGGAGCGCCGTTCTGAGAAACAGACAGCGGCCACGTGAATGGCGGAGGACAAAGCACTAACATGTTTTTTGTTTACTGCAAAACCCGACGTAAGGGAATAAGTTACTTAGTGATAAACGTGAGAGAGAAGGGTTAATTACATTACAGCTCACAGCTGAACCACCTACCATAATATATTTGCTGTATAATCCTGTATCACTCAATTTAGCTTCCGTAATGAATTTGTAACCTCTCTGTTCTGTCATTAATTATATCAGGAAAGGCAAATCTCTGCAGTGCAGACTGGGTGTGCTCGTTAGAGGACATGTCATCTTTCAGCAGAAACTTGTTTCTTTATTTGACTTATTTATGGTTTATTCAATGACGCTGTCAGTAGCTCTGGCTGTGCAGTGTCGAACTGTATGCTGATTAGGCTTTGTGGACAGGGATCTGAAAAACGTATAGAGAAATGGCCAAGATCTATTTCGAAGTAATATTCCGGTACTTATCACGAACGACTAAGGAACATTAGGGAACACACTGACGGGACAAACGATGCATACGCGAAATTCTAACCAAGCAATTCTCAAACGTCTAGTCAGAAGAGTTACATCTCCAGGGAACTTACTTGGTAGGAAAAATATTTCAGTAGCAGACAAATTTGTGGCCACGCACACACATATACAAGGTACTGCATCCCATATACATACAGGCCACGGCAGTCCATACACATACAGGTTACTGAGCGTACACACACACACACACACACACACACACAGGCCACTGCAGTCCGCACACATACAGGCTATTGAGCGTACACACGCACAGGCCACTTCAGTCCGCACACATACAGGCTATTGAGCGTACACACGCACAGGCCACTTCAGTCCGCACACATACAGGCTACTGAGCGTACACACGTACAGGCCACTTCAGTCCGTACACATACAGGCTACTGATCGTACACACGTACAGGCCACTGCAGTCCGCACACATACAGGCTACCGAGCGTACACACATGCAGGCCACTGCAGTCCGTACACATACAGGCTACTCAGCGTACACTCATACTGGCTACTGCAGTCCGCACACATACAGGCTACTGATCGTACACACGTACAGGCCACTTCAGTCCGCACACATACAAGCTACTGATCGTACACACGTACAGGCCACTTCAGTCCGTACACATACAGGCTACTGATCGTACACACGTACAGGCCACTGCAGTCCGCACACATACAGGCTACTGAGCGTACACACATGCAGGCCACTGCAGTCCGTACACATACAGGCTACTCAGCGTACACTCATACAGGCCACTACAGTCCGCACACATACAGGCTACTGAGCGTACACACATGCAGGCCACTGCAGTCCGTACACATACAGGCTACTCAGCGTACACTCATACTGGCTACTACAGTCCGCACATACACCATCTGCTGCCGTCTGTAAATATGTGCAAAGCGTCCATGCGAAGAACAAAACCATGCTAACCACAACCAATTTTCAGTCTACTACCCTTTAACATACACAGAAATGACGTTTGACCGTTAGACAGTGTATGTGGGTGTAAAAGCCGAGGTCAAATTAAAACTCGTCATTTGAATCCTACCTACATAATCAACTAGCGTCTCTTGTCCCTTCAGGAACATTGTGTCGGAGCGGTAAGTTTAAAGTCAAGGTACATTGGCATATTGCCAAGCTGAGAAGGTCGTAATGCAACTGTACGAAATAAAGCAATTTAAGTGAGATCTTCTCTCCTTTGGATGTTACACAGTGTTGATTGGCAGTCAGTTACCTAAGTTTCGGGACAGCCTATCGGTCCAATCTTAAAGGGTCAGGATTATGTGGGTAAAGTCACGACTAGCGTCTTCTGGGACAGTGAAGGAATCTTGTTAGCGGAAATCTTGAAGAGAGATGCCATAATCAGGTCAGAGCGATATGTGCAGACATTAAAGAAGTCAAAACATGAAATTCGAAGTGTTGGGCTAAATAGAAATAAGAATCACGTCCTAATCCTCCCCACAGTCCCGATTTAGCATCCTCAGACTCCCACCTTTTTGGCTCCCTGAAGTATGCACTCCGAGGACGCCGATTTGCCACTGACGACGACATGAAACACAGCGTGCTTGAAGAGCTCCGACGCTTCAGCGAAGAGTTTTACGCTTGGGGCATACAGTGCCTCACGCAAAGATATGAAATTGTGTCAAAAATGAAGAAGTTGCGGAAAATAATCTCAACTTTCTAATGGACGTACCCATGATAAACGGAAATTTCATTATACTTGTAATTACAGTTTCTGAGAAGAAAATAGGAGGCGTTACTTTCGTACCGCCTCTCGTAATGTGGCGCATGGCAGTTGCAATTTGAATGAAGGGTCACTATGACAAAAATACAGACACACACTCACAATATTTAGTACTCATTGTTTCATAATTAAATCATTCCGTCTGATCTCGTAAAACTTTTATGGCAACACAAAAACTGAAACACTACGAAACGACCTATCTTTCATTTTTTTATTGTATTAGTGCCGTCAATACACAACATATGCAAGACCATATGTATTAGTACAACTGTGTTCTATCTGGCGACATGTTTCGGCCGTTAAACGGCCGTCCTCATGCCCACAAAGAATAGTATTGTTAAGGTAAGTCAAATTGTTTGTCCAATGGAATCCCTTTGTTTACATTAAAACTTGAAACTTTATGAAGTTCTCAGTTATGATTACAATATTTAACTTCAATAACTTCACAATATTCAAGTTTAATATTGTAATCATAACTGAGAACTTCATAATGTTTCAAGTTTTAATGTAAACAATGGGGTCCCATTGGACAAATAATTTGACTGTACCTTCACAATACTATTCTTTGTGGGCTGAGGATGGCCGTTTAACTGCCGAAACATGTCGCCAGATATAACCCAGTTGTACTAACACATCTGGTCTTTGTATGTGTTGTGTATTGACGGTATTAATACAATAAATAATTGACGGTACACAAAGGGATGGCCCCCTTCAAATTTGAAGACTTATCTTTCACTGCGATCTGTTTAGCCAAACTGTATTTCTAAGAAGGCGAGGCGCAAACATTCCTTTATTTGTGCAGTGTTTATATGTAATGTGTGTGAAGACAGTGCAAATAAATGGGGATAATTTCTTTTAAAAACTGGTAAGTACAATTTGAATTGTTGCTGGTGGTACAAATTTTTCATAAAAGCTTTGTTGCGCAACACTTTATATTGTTATACAGCTGGACAGTGAAATGTAGCTCAACAACACACACAGAATGCATTCTTGCGTGTCTACTGCATCAGTGGTTATACGAACTCGCCACAATGTTACGTTATACGTACGTCGCCTATTTTGTTTACTATCTCTTCAAAAACCATCCTCATCAAGTTCACTTTCGAACGTTCCAAATATAAAAAAGTTTTCCTGTTACAGGTCCGGTGTGGCCCAGAGGGTGGGTAGATGTCTAGCTCTACTCTTCCATGACCGCGGCACTAGAAGGGGGTGAGTGGTCAGCAGCACGCCCCGGCCGCACTTTACCCCCTGGAAATATCCGGTACCCATTTTACAGGAGGCTGGGTGGGTCCCAGGGCCCGTCTAGACGGGCGGAAAATCTCGTCCCCATCGGGATTCGATCCCGGACCGTCCAGCCCGTAGCTCAGTCGCTATACCGACTGAGTTACCCGGTCCACACGTTCCAAATATCAAGAAAGGAAATGAAGGAAATGGGGCCGCTTTGGTCTACTGTCCTTCCTCGGAGGAAAGCCCTGCAGTTTTTAACCTTTTGGCGCCGGAATTATTTTTTTAATTTTAGCACACCCTGTATATAAAGTGTGAATAATACAGAAACTAAATACGTTAGAATTATGAAACAAGCTGGATTCTGAAGAGAAAAAAAACGGAGAATATATAACATTTATAAAATATTCAGTACCTATATTTGTTGAATAAATATATAAAATGCAACTTTAGAGGTTAGCGGTGCGGAACGACAATTATAGTGGACATTAGGCGTCAAAAGGTTAAACAATCGCCTCCATATACGATAACTTCTCTGACATCCGTGTTTCATGGGTCAGTCGAAGCGGCAGGCCATTTGCGACAAAAGACGAAGCCTGTGTATCGATTACAGACTTCCCTTCTACTTGCTGACGTAGGAGTAGCTCGTCCCTATAACTGAGATTCACGTCACTAAGGCGTATGGATGGATGGAGGAAAAATCAGATATTTCTTAACCACTGCAGTAAGTGTAGCAGGTATGTTACCCAGATGCACATTGGTTAGAGGGTTGGACGCGGAATCAATGGAATTCTGGGCGTCAAATTCGTAGGCTCTCAGTATGCTAGCTAAGTTATCACGAGCGGAAAGATTATTTTATTCTAAACAGACTATTCAGTCTTCTTAAGTAAGAATCCTCTCCACTTATTTCCCAGCTGTACGTAGTTTGATATCCCTTTATTAGATAGTGGTCCATTAATAATATTTCGGGGGGGGGGGCACTTTGTTAAATACAGAACTTTCCGGCCGAAAGGTGCATTAAATGTTCAGAACAATCGGCACTACAGAAATTGAAGAAAGTTCAAAACACGCAACTCGAAGTGCCTCCGTACTGAGAAGCACACTAACACTTTAAAATGAATAAATATAGTTTGACATATTCCTTTCTTTCACTTCAGCTGAAAATTGAATGGTAATCTCTTGAGGGCATTCTACGCACGCAGTCAAGCTTCATGTCTCCCCATGTTTCCTCTAATCAATTTCACAGGAGTTTGGAGCTGCGATGAAGCTCTGTTCAAAGCCATACATTTAAAGACGCTCATCGTCTGCTTGACTTGAGCTGTACTGCGACGCTTGTTGTGTTCAAGCCACTGCCCTCTTTAGGAAACATGCACCTTGCATGCACCAGTAAAAGTGCACAACGACCCAAGCTCTACAAAGTAGTTATATTTTGTATCAGTGACAGTAAACGCCGAAATTGAAACAAATAAAAATCTGAAGTTGTAGCTACACAAACAAATTCATAGGCTTCAAGGAACAGAGCCCGAAAAGCGTGAAATGCAGGCTTTGTGTTCTGTATTTGAGCTCGTTCACTGTCATAAATCGGAGCTCTTTGCCTGAAATTCCCGCCTCATCTTACGCTGTAATTGGCTCTCTGTAGGATTAAAAACTTCCAGGTCGTTCCTGTGGAGGAATAATTACAGCAACATATCTCTGTCGGCATGAGGCCAGCAGCAATTTAAACTTGCAAGTGTTCGGACACACCGAGTGTATTAATAAGCTGCTAAACTCCCACTTCCCACTTGCACGACCCTCCTAAAACACTGAGCCCATCCCAATTACCATCCACTGACTTACAGCCAAATTTTTTCGCTCACTGCCCCTCACACCACAACCCCCTGATCCAACAAATCGGGAATACTCTAGCTGACCTGACTATTATGTACAATAAATATAACCATAAATGACCGAAGCATATGCTGCGGAAATTATCTCGCCGAGAGTCGCAATTTTTTTTTTTTAAAGAATTTTACACTGCTGTAATTTATATGTATATTCACTTTTATTTCACTTCTGTCATTGTGCAAATATTTATTCAAATTGGTTAGGGGAACAATTTTGCAACTTGTCCTCGAACATGCTGTACATATTCTGGATTTCAAACTTTCGCCGTGTTCTGAATGTTGTATATTCTCTTCTGGGTAATTCCCCAGCGTCGGAATTTTATATGCCAACGTTTCGGAACACTCTATCTGTTCCATCTTCATAGGCGGGTAGATATTAAGAATGACGGGTTGAGAATGTTGGTGTATTTATACGGGAAAAGGTTTGGCTCGAAAATAGCCTGTGCCGAATGGCACAACGTGGCCAAGCTAAGACTTGGCCACGTTGGAGGGAGGTAGCTGCACAAAAAATATGACCAGTACCGGAGGCTGTAGTTACAGTTTTGTGTACTCCTGATGATGGGTGTGGTCGACACCTGAAACATGTAGAGTGAACTTGCAGAATAATAAACAGACTGCTTTGTGTTGCATCTCTTTGGACAATTATTAAAATATTTTTTGTACGTAAAAAAAGCCCAATACGCTACATGTATCGTACCAGTAGCATGGCATTCCTTTAAAATTCCTATTTTAATTGCCAAGAATGAGATCTCATTCTATGATTCACCTTACTGACGCACTTAACCTTCCTCTAAGTAACTGCAAAACCTGATGACGGCCATGCAAGCCGAAACATGTTGTATTACATACTAAGTAACTTGCAGTAACGGTGCATTTACAGACTGATCATTCCGATATACGTGCGGGTCACAAAGGGATGTGAGCTTTTTTTGTAACTAGACACCCCACAAACTCAGGCTACTAACACTGACAAATCAATGACCATTTTCGGCGAGTTCGCAGAGCAACTGTAAAATGAGGCTCCTTTTTCGTCATGTCCGCCCGTCTGCCCGCTGGGAACAACTCGAATTCAAACAGATGGATTTCCGTGAAATTCTGGGTTCGGGATTTTCACTAAAGTACGTCGATACATACTAGCGTTGGTCGAACTCGAACAAAATAACAAGTATTTTACATGATACCTACATCAATATATGATTGATGCTGCTACCAACGTGACCATTCTCTTCCAGTTTACCTTCGTGACCACAATGACCAATGTTCCTATGGTTACTTTCGCACATTTGTTACCATTTTACCTTGGTTACCAACATTACCCTTGTTGCTACGGTCAGTATGTTTACCTTGATTACAAACGTATCAGTGTTTCTATGGTTCCTATGGTTAAGTGAACGGCTCGTACGTTTTCCATACGGACAATTCTTATCTCGTGAAAAATTAGAAAAGCTACAGCTCCCTAACCTTTCACAAGCGGACCGAAATTTATGTGACTTCGTTTGCTTTAAATATACAGCCCCTTTGGCTCCCCGAGTTACGGCCTTTCCTTCTGAGTCACTCCGTGGAACGGCAGGATAGAAATAATTGTTAGCCCTTTACTTGTATAAAAATATTACAGCAGTGAAAACGGAAGCAAGTTGCAAACGTTCCTGCTTGTTAGTTGTGTCACTGAGCATTCCGCAAAGGACAAGTAAGCCACTGTTATCTGTAGTCGTTACATTGTTAGACAGTTAATATCTTATACCTGTGTATGGTTTAGTTATCGCTTTAAGCTTAATTAACTGCTTAAGTTATTAGTTGTTACCGCACCAGAGAGAACAATTTAAATCCCCACGTATCATACTCGTAACGAATAACTAGTAGCAACTTGCTAATCTGTGAACCCGTCTTACATCATATTCCTGGAATAAGTATTCCTCTAGTCAAGAAGGACTGAGAATAACTGCGAACCGTCGCTCACAGAAACTGACATCGCCCGAAATATAGACCTTCTAGTCCAGTGGCCATCTTTCCGAAAGTTACGCGTGTTCCCTTCCACAGCTTTATCGTGGTTCATCTCACTCTCACCAGTAAAATGCCACTGAACTGAAATGTCAGATGAACACAGCCTTCAATACCACATTTACTCACCACTAATGACCGATCTTTATCTTACTTCCAATAGTTCGAAAATTTAAACTCTCTTTCAGTTAAGCAACGTTGCTAGATAACGCAATCAGGAAGGAACCGAACCTGATACCTCCTGAATGCAACTCAGTTACGGACTTCTTTGTCTCTCTCTCTCTCTCTCTCTCACACACACACACACACACACACATCTTTAGGTAAGCTGCCTGTAATAAAGGTTTATTTCTTTCGTACGCTCTTTCGTTCTTTCTTTCTTTCTTTTTTCTTTCTTTTCTTAGTCTGACCTCTTCTTGTATTTGTAGAAGGTTACTGTTGTACCTGATCACACTCACGAGATAAACACACTCGGTAGGACTCCCCTGGACGAGTGATCGGCCCGTCGCAGAGACGTCTACCTATACAACACGCAACATTCACAAGAGACAAAACATCCAAACCCGAAGTGGGATTCGAACCCAGAAACCTAGCAAACAAACGGTCGCCGACTCATGCCTTAGACCGAGCGACCACTGGTATCGGCTTATAATGGTATCACCATTCATAAATGTAGAAATATACGTCGAAACGAAACCGAAATAACACGACTCTGGCACTGAAGGGATAACAGGTTATCGAAATGATAAGCAGGTCAGAACACAATGGTTGTCTTCTATAACAATTCCTGTTCTACCACTTACATTCGCAAATGAATTGTGTTGTTTGGCTCTTATCACCGAAGATTTGTATTGCTCTCTTCATCTGCCGAAGATGTCCGTCAAATGTCAAGGTTCATTGTTTCGCCTGAGGGATAAAAGATTTCAGTGCGTATTTTGAAAGCTTTTTTAAAGAAGAAGTGACAGTCTCTATGTGTCTCCTCGATATAAAGACTAATCAAACGTTCTGCATATTGGCAATTAAAAACCTGAAATTATTTTTAAAAAAACACGCCATTAATTCAAGGTATTTTATCTCAGCATGCGTTCAGATATTAGCAGAGGACTGCAGCTTGCAGGGACTTACAAGGGTGGAGGAAGTTTCTTCTCTCTGCTTCATATTATTCCAGTCATGTTTCTCGTTTCAGGTGGCTGCGATCTACTCAAGTCTGATATTCTAGACGCTTGTTACAGCCAGGTGAAAAAGAGCGAAGGGAGGGAGGGGGGGAACCTTATCATTCTGTAAAGGGCGCCTGTAGGACTCTGGTCAAACCGTGCTGAGATTAGCAAGGCGATAAGCTGGGTTGTTCTGACGTTCAGTACCACGCGCAAGCGCCTTTCGGAACATTGCACACTATGAGCAAATACAAACAGCCAGACGTACGGAATACTGACATTCTGCTTACCAACTTCAAAATTCGCATTACATCGACAACAAGGAGCAATAAGAAAACGTAAACTGGTTAGTACGTTTACGTGCAAAATTATTTCGGTCATATTACACTAGTAATTACAAGGACATATAAAACACCAAATGAATCACTTTATTTCATTTTCGACACATTACGAACACGGCAATAAATCTGAAATTCGAAAAAAAAAAAGGTCAATTTCTTAACTATCTGAGGAAATTGTAGCTTTTCAACGACTCTGCTCCATGGATATACTTAGTTCGTCTGTTAGTTAGACTATACGGCGACATTGCTGACTGCTCTAAACAACCCAAACGTATATTAATAATTGTCCAAAGAGATGCAACACAAAGCAGTCTATTTATAATTCTGCAAGTTCACTCTACATGTTTCGGGTGTCAACCACACCCATCACCAGGAGCACACAAAAATGTAAAGCTAGCTTCGCCACGTTGGAGGGAGGGAGGTAGCTGCACGAAAAATATGACCAGTACCAGAGGCTGTAGTTACAGTTTTGTGTACTCCTGATGATGGGTGTGTTTGACACCCGAAACATGTAAAGTGAACTTGCAGAACAAAAAATAGACTGTTTTGTGTTGCATCTCGTTGGACAATTATTAATATAGGTCAGCAGTGCACGGAACCACAAACATAAAACCAAAATGTTTATATCGTACTATACTTGCCACAAAAGATTAAATTGCTGTTTTACACATTTATGTAGACTGATATGAAGTCAAGTGCATTGTCGAAGTACATAATTATAAGAAGTCTCTAATCTTGTATTTGCCTGTTGTTATGCCTTTCTGAATACTCGATCAACAATGGCCTACGTCATACTTAATAAGGTGTACTGATAAACGATAATTCACAAGTAGAAATATATTGCAACATACACTTTAATTAATCCCCGCAAAGAGATTGGGCGAAGTAAAGGTCAAGCGCATTTTATGTTTCTCTTCTCATTAAGAATGCAGTGCGATTTTAACTATCAATTTAATATTACATGGTTTCGTCTAACAACGTCGATTTTCTCAAAAAAGTCCATCGTACAGACAGGCTAGGAAGTGTCTTCAGAGCGTAACACTTCTGGCGCTTTCGCCCTGTTAATGTCTGCACATTCCAAATTCACGAATAATTCGTGAATAGTTGCATGAGAAGCACTAGTAGTGCAAGAATTTTACATGTGCTCTACACATTACACACAACACGCCCTACAATATACCTGCAACCTTAGAAAGAGATTTTTACTGTCGGTCTTGACCGATATTGTTAAGGTCGAGGCTTCTCAAACGGGGTGACTGACATTCGATCATGCTTGACTGTTGTGTTTAGATCGTTAATTTTTCCTCCGCTTAAATGTGTACCAAACATACAGAAAGGCTGGACCGTTGCAACCGATGGACCACCGCGATATTCCAAATAATTTTATATTCATATTTTGTTGACCTGCATCCTAATATAATGATAGTCCTTTTTATCAACTTGATGCATAAATTCTTTAT
>Ga0131853_10026149_pt1 | contig 10500 bp, 14 predicted proteins | sample TergutLab28metaG_FD_92764 | JGI IMG/M metagenome (GOLD analysis project Ga0131853, IMG submission 92764) | Labiotermes labralis P1 segment gut microbial communities from Petit-Saut dam, French Guiana - Lab288 P1 (version 2) (version 2) | ecosystem: Host-associated > Arthropoda: Insects >... | reverse complement strand
TTGGACATAGCGGCGGATAACGATACCCCTGTGCTGGAATTGCCTGATGATCTTGCATATTACCCACCGCGAGTTGGAGGCAAACCCACCGCGCAGGATGTTTGGGAAGATACGGTGGCCTTTCTCAAAACCACGGGTTGTCTACACCTTGTAGCCCCAAAAATAATCTGGAGCTACTCCATTTACATGTCAAGGGCGGCAGAAGCGGAGCGGATACTCAGCAAACAGGCGATGATTTACGAAGTTGGGGACAAATCCAAAGGCGATAAACTGGAAATAAAACAGCATCCGGCGGTTGATGCAAGTATCAAATATATCACAGCCGCAGACAGGCTTTGGGGCAGAATTTGGGATGTTATTTTGCAAAACAGCGTGAAATCGTATGCCTCAACGCCGCACGATGATTTGATGCAGGGGTTGTTGTCGTTTAATCGGGATAGCGTAAAGTAAATTTTAACTATCCTCAATTTGAGGACAGACGAGCATAAGTGGGTTAATTTTCATCCATTGGTAAAACGCCACCGCTTGAGTAGTTGATGCAAACCGAATCCATGATGTGGCCCTCGACGAAAATTCTGGCCCCGGAACCAAGATAAGGTCCGGAACCAAAATAATGGGCCGAAATAAAATCGGGCCGGAAGAACATGGATGGGTTACACCCAACTGTTACCGTTTTGGTATCAGTTGCTAAACTGTCGCATAATTTTTTACAGCATTTATTTTAATAAAACAAGGCAGGGATGACAAATGGCATATCCAACATTTAACGTAAGAAACCCGGAAACTGGCGCGATTGAAAAAATAATTTTTACCCGAAGAAGAACGGACGAGGAATACGATGCGGCGTTTGATCTTTTTCGTGATGCACAGCCGGACGAAGAAACAAATCTAAAAGCGATGTACCTATACCGCAGTATTGTGGACGAATTTTCCCTCGCACAGTTAAAGTCCGTGCCTCCGTACATAGTAGCCGATTATGCCCGATATCAAATACTCCGCGAGAATTTTTACGACAGAAGCCACGAAGGTGTTTGTCCGTATTGCGAAGAAACGGTTAAGTTGACGGATATGCACAAACGGTCATATGACGAAATCGCGGAAGCACTTTTGCGGTTGATTAAGCTGTATTCCGGTGGTTTGGAGGTAAGTGTGGATGCCGTATAAATCTCTGCGCCAATGCGGTCATTCTGGTTGCGGCGAATTGGTGGAAGCCGGAACACGTTACTGCCCGGAGCATCGCAAGCAGTACAATCGCCGGACAAATGCCGCACATTATGACACGCGCTGGCGAAAAATAAGCAAGCTATTCTTGGCGCGGAATCTGCTTTGTGCTGAATGCCAGAAAGCCGGACGGCTGACTCCGGCCACGGAAACCCACCACATAATCCCGGTGGATGCTGGCGGCTCGGACAGAGATGAAAACCTTCTACCCCTGTGCAAATCTTGTCATTCACGGATTTCGTTGGCTGAACGAGAAGGTGGGTAAAACATACGACAAATTTATGCTGAAAATATTTGTTTATATTTTAGCATGCAACATGCGCCGCAAGCAAATATACACATGCAAAATTACATGCTGAAAATTAACGCGAATAATATATGCACGAAAATAGGTGATACATAAATGGCACAAAAATTTGTTTATACTCCAACGCGCTTTATGGCAGAAGATTCCCGCTACGACAAACGCCGCGCTGACCATGCTGTCGCTTTTATCGAACAACTCCAGCATACCAAAGGCGAATGGGCTGGAAAACCCTTCCTGCTTTTACCTTGGCAAGAAATAATCGTCCGCGACATCTTTGGAGTGATTAAACCCAACGGTGCGCGGCAATTTAACCATTGTTTCGTTTTGACATGTAAAAAATCCGGCAAATCCGAGCTTGCGGCGGCGATTGCTGTTTATCTGCTTTGCGCTGATGGGGAACAAAGTGCGGAAATTTACGGCATGGCGAATGACCGAAAACAGGCCGGAATCGTTTTCGATGTTGCCTGTCAGATGATTAAACGCCAGCCGACACTTAATGCTTTATGCAAAATCGTGGAATCACAAAAACGCATCGTATTCAAGCCCACCAATAGTTTTTACGCCGCGATGTCCAGCGAGGTTTCCACAAAATATGGGTTGAACATCCACGGCTGTATTTTTGATGAGCTACTCGGACAAACCGACCGCAAGTTGTACGATACTATGGTTCGGGGTGCGGGGGCGGCGCGGAAACAGCCGCTTAATTTTGTTATTACCACCGCTGGCAACAATCGCAATAGCATCTGCTACGAAGAATACAGCAAGGCCGTTGATATTTTGGAAGGCCGTAAAATTGACCAGACTTATTATCCCGTTGTGTTTTCCGCTCCCGATGATGCCGATTGGACTGACCCGGAAACTTGGCGCAAGGCAAATCCGTCTTTTGGTAAAATCGTGGATGAGGAATTTTACCAAAACGCCTGTAATTCAGCCAAGCAAAACCCCTCCGAAGAACCGCAGTTTCGTCAATTCTTTTTGTGTCAGTGGACAAATACGGTAGTGAAGTGGTTGCCGATGGATAAATATGACAAAGGCGCCGCACCTTTTGACCCGGCCATGTTGCGCGGTAAAAAGTGTTATGCCGGGTTGGATTTGGCTTCCACCGATGACATCGCCGCATTAGTATTAACATTTCCGCCGGAAAGTTTTGATGATGCAAACGGGAATTATTATGTTCTGCCATTCTTTTGGATTCCCCGCGATAATATGAACGAGCGTGTGCGGCGCGACCATGTCCCTTATGATAAATGGGTACGGGATGGGTTCTTGGAGGCCACCGAAGGGAATATCATATATTACGATTTCATTGAAAAGAAAATCGAGGAGCTGAATAAAATATACAAAATCGAAGAAATCGCCTATGACCGTTGGGGTGCGGTGCAGTTGTCGCAAAACTTGACCCGCGAAGGTTTCAAAATGGTGGAGTTTGGGCAGGGGTTCAAGGATATGTCCCCGGCCAGCAAGGAACTAATGCGGATAGTTTTGGATGAGAAGCTCATGCATAGCGGTAATCCTGTTTTGCGCTGGATGTTCGAAAATGTCTATATTGAAACCGACGCCGCTGGTGGGATGAAGCCATCCAAGAAGAAAAGCCGGGAGAAGATCGACGGAGCCGTTGCATGCGTCATGTCAGTATATCGGGCAGTTGCGGCAGACAAGCGGGAAAAAGCATATGCAACAGTTATTGATTGGCGTAGTAACACCTATACTCGTAATGGTGTTACTCTCCCGATTCCTCCATCAAAGTTTAATTTGTAAAATTATATACGTGACTAAAAATAGATGGTCTTGCATTTTGCAAGATCGTCATATGAATAGATGATCTAACATTTTGTTATATCAACATAAAAAAGGCGGTGTAATATGGATTCGTTAATCGTTGAACAGAAACATATATCTGAATTAAACCCAGCGGAGTATAATCCGCGCAAAGATTTACAGCCCGGTGATGCGGAGTATGAAAAGCTCCTTCGTTCTGTTGAAGAATTCGGGTACGTTGAACCCATCATTTGGAATCAGAACACGGGTAATATTGTCGGTGGTCACCAGCGATTTAAAATCCTCAAACAATTAGGCCGAGAGTACATAGACTGCGTTATTGTGGATATGGATGCCGACAGGGAAAAAGCCCTTAATATCGCGCTGAATAAAATTTCCGGCGAATTTGATTTGCCAAAGTTGAATGAAATTTTACAAGAATTAAAGTTGGGCGGCTTCGACTTCCGGTTAACAGGCTTTGAAGATGACGAAGTGGATAAACTCAGCCAAAAAATGGCGCGACTTAGTGGTCAAATGCAAGAAGATGATTTCGATGTAGCCAAAGCCGAACAGGAAGCATCTGCCGATCCAATCACAAAACCGGGTGATATTTGGTTGCTTGGCAAACATCGTCTTATGTGCGGCGATTCCACCGACATGGGTGCTGTTGCCAAGCTGATGGATGGAGTAAAAGTGCATCTGATTTTTACTGATCCTCCGTGGAATGTCGATTATGGCGGTGCAGACCATCCAAGCTGGAAGCGGCGGCAGATAAAGAACGATAATATGTCCAAGGCAGACTTTGGGGAGTTTTTGCGTAAAACCTTCAAAGCGGCGGCTTCGGTATGCTTGCCGGGGGCGATCATCTATTGCGTGATGTCCGCACAGGAGTGGCCTAATATACACTTCGCATTGGATGATTCCGGGTATCACTGGTCATCTACCATCATATGGTACAAGGATTCCCTCGTTCTTTCCAGAAAAGACTATCACACCCAATTTGAACCAATTTTTTATGGCTGGTTGAACGGTGAAAAACGGTTGTGTCCCTTGCAAGACCGCCAACAATCCGACGTTTGGCAGTTTGATCGTCCGAAAAAAAGCGCAGAGCATCCTACGATGAAGCCCATCGCACTGGTGGGGCGTGCTATAAATAACTCATCGCGTGCCGGAGATGTGGTACTGGATTTATTTGGCGGGTCGGGTACAACACTCCTCGCTTGCGAACAAACCGAGCGTAATGGATTTGTTATGGAGCTTGATGAAGTATACTGCGATGTTATTGTGAAACGCTACGCTAATGCCCATAATACCGATACAGGCATATTTTTACTTCGTGACGGAAATAAAACAGCGTACCATGAAATTCAATAACCGTAATAATATCAAAAAATATTGGCGGCTTTCGTATATGCGTGAGCCGTTTCTTCTATATTAATATAAGACAACCCCTGCCGTTTTGCTGTCCATGACTCTCCACTACCAATCGCGGTGCGGCAGAGTTAACATGACTTTACCGCGCCAACGCTGGCCGGAATAAAAAATAGGGGGCAACAAAAATGGCAAATTTCAAATTTGGAGTAACGGGCAAAGACCGCAAAGCATTGGTGACCGCCATCAGCGAATTGTTAAACACCGAATCTCAATATTTGGGGATTCAAAAAGCCTACGCATACCAAATTGGTGAAGAATTGATTGTTGATAAAGACGGCATGGTTACCGGGGAGCTTTCCACAGACATTTTAGAAGAATTGGCTGAACGCGGTTTCCAAGCGGAAATTGAAACGGTGGAAGACGATGCCGCAACCGAAGCCGAAACAGAAACGGAAGACCCGGAAAATACTGGAGCGACGGAGGCCCCGGAAGAAATTTCCATGTCGGCCCCGGAAGAAGATGCCATGACGGAAACCGAAACCCACGAAATGGATGCCGCGACCTTCATTAAGGAAACCCACGAAATGGCAACCACTATTGAAACCGAAGAAAACGCACCAGAGACGCACACGGACAGGGTTTGCATAGAAATTCCACTAACCGGGTTTACGCCGGAGAACATCGATATACTTTGCCGCATGGTGACTTCAAAGGAACATCTTATTAAAATGGCACTTGGGGTAAATGCTCTGCCCATTAGAATATTGGACGATAGAATAACATTTGATTGGTTCGATGCCGCCGACAACGATACAATATTGGCACACACACAATTCATTTCAGCCTTATGCGTTGCCGCCAAAAAGAAAAAGCGTGTCACGGCAAAACCCGATGCTGACCATTCAAATCCGCGTTTCGGAATGCGGGTGTTCATGAATTCCCTTGGGTTGATAGGGCATGAGTATTCATACGCGAGAAAATTGTATTGTAAAAATCTTCCGGGAAGCTCGGCGTGGCGTTTCTACCAAAACGAAAAGCCGATTGAAGAAGCTATACCCACGCCGGAAATCGCCGTTGAAGCCACGGATTTGCCCGATACCGCCGCTGATATAACTTTGGCTGATGAAGTATCGCCGGAATATGAAAGCGATAACGTGGCCGATATATCTATCGAGCAATAACCGCAAATTAAACACGAAACAAGGCGCAGTTCCCGAAGGGGGCTGTCGCTCGTACAAATCATACACATCTACATTTCGCCATTATTATTTATTCCAACCATTTCCCCTTGCTATGTGCAAAATTTAGAGCGAACATGAAAAAAACGCTCTTTGGAGGGGTTAATTGTGAACGAAAAGAAAAATGGTGAAAAAATCCGAAAACCGAAAGATGGCTTCCGGGGTGTTGCCGCATGTGGCTTTTGCCAACATTACGGAAAAGCGTTTGACAGGCGAAAACCAAACCCATGCAGTGCATGTTTGATTCGGCAAATTTTTATAAGCCTTGAAGAAATCAATTGCAACCTTGCATTCGAACACAATCATAAATACCGCAAGGATAGCGAATGGGAAATTCACAACTGCGTTCATTGTGAACATGCTTTAATTGAAGACGGGCGGTTTTACGCTCCGATAAATGTAAACCTTGCAATCTCCTGTGCTTTGGACGAAGGCAAGGTAAAGGAAGGCGAATATTGGCCGAATCACGATTCGCGCCACTGTTGCGAAAATTGGCAACGTGCCGTCAGCCGTGATGTTATAGACAAGAAAACTACTTCGCTGGAGGATTCGCCATGTGTGAAATAGACCGTAGAATAGGGGCTTTGCTACGCTCCCGGCGCAAAACAAAAAATCTCACGCAAAAAGAAACGGCGAAGCGGGCTGGTATTAATATCCGGCATTATCAACTTTTCGAGGGTTGTGGGCGTAGTTTGATAACAGCTTCATTTACCACAACAATGGCCGTTTTGACGGCGTTGGATATTGAACCTTACAGTTTCATTGAATCATATGTTAAAGTGTATGAAGAACCCAATGCTCCCGGAGGTGAACACTTATGATTTACTTTACCGCCGACCACCATTTTGGTCATGCGAATATAATCCGTCATTGCGACCGTCCGTTTCAATCGGTGCAGGAAATGGACGATACTCTGCTTAAAAATTGGAACGACACCGTCAAGCCTACCGATACCGTGTATATTATCGGTGATTTGTTTTTCCGTAACGCCGTCTCCGCTGACGAAACTTTGAAACGGCTGAACGGTAAAAAACACCTGCTCATCGGTAACCATGACAAGGATTGGATGAAAAAAACGGATATGGCCGCTCATTTTGCAAGCGTGGAGCGGATGATTGAATTTTCGGACGGTGCGCATAAAATTACCCTGTGCCATTATCCCATGATGGCTTGGAACGGCATCGCCAAAGGCGCATACATGATACACGGTCACATCCACAACAATACCGATGCGGATTATTTTCCGCTTATCCGCAATATGTCAAACCTGTTGAACGCCGGGGTTGAAATAAACGGTTATCGCCCGGTTAATTTTATGGAGCTTTTCAAAAATAATATTGATTTTAAGGAAAACAAGCAGATGTAATATTACCGATTTTGGTAACATTAATAAAATCTTCAAAAAGGTATAAGTTTAAACCTCGTTTTTATAACTGTAATATTAATTATGGAAACCTTTATACCGCTTTCACCCAGTCACTTCGGGTTAATTCCATGATTTTCCTTTCTATCTTTGCAATTATTTTCAAAAATTCGTCATCACTTTTCCCGGTGGGGTCTTCAATCCCCCAATCATCCATGTGTTTACATGGCAATAACGGACAGCTCACATTGCACCCCATTGTGATAACAATATCCACATATGGAATATTTTCGAGAAGTTTAGGCTGTTGCGTTTTCTCCATATCAATGCCATATTTTGCTTTCATAATACGGACGGCATCGGGGTTGATTTTATCTTTTGTGTGTGTACCCGCGCTGTAGCTTTTAAAAAAATCGGCGGCATAATGCTTACCAAGTGCCTCCGCGATTTGGCTACGGCATGAATTGTGTACACAGATAAATCCTACTTTTGGCATCATACAAAAATCACTCCATGATTAGCAACATTTTGTTGTACTGTTTGAATTATTTGGACTACAATCACAGCTTGGCGCACTACCGTTTAACCATCCAAATATAAACGCCGCCGCACACCCTACCCCCGGATTAACCGACAAGGCTTTGGTGGGGCAATTCAAAGCACACGCGCCGCATTCTATACAAGAATCCTTGTCGGCCAGATAAATTTTACCGTCGTCCATTTCAAAAACCCCGTGTGGGCAAACCATTTCACAAAGCCCACACCCAATGCATTTATTGGCATCAAGAGCAAGAGTTGTCACATTTTTCAAATATTTGTGTTTTAATGGCATTTTTATTTCCCCTTTCCAAAAAAGTGTGAACCGAGCATTATTGCCGCTCCAATAGCCCCAGCACAGATAATATATGGTAATGCTTTTTTCATTTCTTTTTTTACGCTGGATGGTGAAGTGTATGTGGTACTTCCTGTAAAATTTAACGCAAGAAATGATGATAACGCCGGAAAAAGAAGTAATTGCCCTGCCGACATCAATACATTTCCATTAGTGAATCCCCCGGATTTAGCCAATATACTGGCTGTACCAATTAAACCCATTAACCAACCTTTCCATGCAAAAGAATTACCGGGAATATAAGGAAGTAACAGCGGTGTGATTACTGAGCCCGTTAAAATTGCCCCGGCATATGCGGCAATATCGCCTCCAGTAAATGGCCTTCTGGCAAATTGGTTTGTAATGAATAGTACACCCAATATTGGAAGTGTCATTTTTACGGCGGGAACTAATTCCATTGGTGTTAAAACAAGCCTGTCGGTAAAAGTAAATTTCACACGGCGCATTTCTTTTGTAGCCTTGTTCCCATCCGCAATATACGCTTGAATATCCTCAGCCCGTACCGGGCCAAATGAGGCAGAAAATCCTGTGCGTTGTGCCACTTCATGGACATTAACACCCGGTGCGCCAAGTTGGGGTAATATCAATTTTCTATGTTTAACCACATCGGAAAGTCCAACAATTTCTATGCGGTTTACTAATTCGTCCGTGCCAAAAGTACCCTTGCCGGCCGCACACCAAACATTAACACCATTTGTGTCCAGTATTAAGAGCCAGCAATCCAAGCCGGCAAGATTTTTCCGTAAAATGTCAAAAGTTAGCTTGTAATTTGCGCTCACCAAAACAGGGGAATCTTTGTCGGGTTTACCTACGGAATAAAGCCCCGGTTCAACCATATAATTCATGCGGTTTATTCCCCAACGTGCTTTCCACGCGCCATAAATATCGCAGGTCGTTAGTGAAGTAGAAACATTTGTTACATTTTCTTTGATTAGCGCATCTTCTACGCTTTCTGGACAACAGCCGCTAATTTGGGAACAACATCCTTTAGCCACGCACAGCACTCCTTTTTGGATTCAATTTGGTTTGTCGATAATTCGGTCAGTTTCCTTAATAGTGTAATTGCCTTTTCGCTTCCAACGGGACAGATGGAATAATACATCCACCTTCCTTCTTTTCGTGAAACAACAATGCCGCTTTCAACAAGGATTTTCATGTGATGGGATAATGTGGGCTGGCTTACATTTACAGCCTCCAATAAATCACAAGCACATTTTTCCCCGCTTTGCAACAACGATAACGCCATAAGTCTTGTTTCATCGCAAAAAGCCTTAAAGATGGTGGCATTTTCCATAAAATTATTTTTCAAATTGACGAACACATCCCATCCACTCATTGAAATATTTCGATATATTGAATGTAACCGATATATTGAAAAATATCAATATATTTTCGATATTCTATCGATATTATAATTTTTAAAGGATTACCCTTTCATAAATAACTATTTGGTTAAATCTTATGAATAGCCAACAAAGCCTGTACTAATGGGAAAAGTACAGGCTTTTTATGTCTTCGGCGTTATGTAAATGAAAATTTTATCCATCCGAAAAATTGACTTGCTATGTTAAAAATTTTGAGTGATTGATGGTGACGCGCCGTTATGCGCAATAAAAAAAGAAAGGAAAAACGGTAATGGAAAACCAAAACAAAAACCGTAACGGAAAACGGCACATGAAGTGGAAGTGGAGGTTTATGGCATCGGATGCGTTGTTACCTGTTCATAACGAGCGCAAAACGAAAACCTACATTCCTTCGCTTGTTCGTGCCGAAGTGCCGGAAAAAGAACCCAGTGTTTACATTGGAGGAGGTGAAAAACTTGTCAGAATTGAAAATCCATACATTTGACGAGATTTCCGAAGAAAAAGTGGCATGGCTTTGGAAGCCATACATCGCCTTCGGGAAAATCACCGTTATTCAAGGAGACCCCGGTAACGGCAAGACTACGCTGGCTCTTGCCGTTGCCGCGCTGGTTTCCAAACGGCGTAAAATGCCCACAGGGAACGCGCCAACCTTTATTGGCAACGTAATCTATCAAAGCGGCGAAGATAACCCGCAAGATACCCTCAAACCACGGTTGGTAGCATGTGGGGCGGATTGTTCCAAAATCGCCTTCATTGAACAAGAAGGCGCGTTGACCCCGGTAATGCTGGAAGAGGCCATAAACGGCACAAACGCCAAACTGGTGGTGTTAGAACCTTTATGCAAACCTTTTCATAAAGGATCTTATCGAAAGAAAACAATTATGCAAAGAAAAGACTGCAATCACCTATTACACAGCGATTCCAGTCTAAATCTCTTTCCATAACATTATGCGAAGTTCCGCAACCAATCCATTAAACCTGAA
>Ga0131853_10026148_pt1 | contig 10500 bp, 7 predicted proteins | sample TergutLab28metaG_FD_92764 | JGI IMG/M metagenome (GOLD analysis project Ga0131853, IMG submission 92764) | Labiotermes labralis P1 segment gut microbial communities from Petit-Saut dam, French Guiana - Lab288 P1 (version 2) (version 2) | ecosystem: Host-associated > Arthropoda: Insects >... | reverse complement strand
TTGAGTACTTGCAATTGTCTGTGTTTTCTTGCTTATAGAAATCTTCCCATAAAAACTCTGCGCGATATGCGGGCATTTCTAATTGTTTTGTTATTATAGTCAACCTTCTCCCAAGCCTCGCTGTTGAAAGCCTTCCGAGTCCTTTATTGCCTGAAACTACCCTCTTCTCTCCATTACGCTCAATTGTGAAATTATCTTTTTTATATGTCGTAGAAATTTGCCCCCATGAAGTTCTCAAAGTATCTAAAGACATACCTAACCCATCATCAGAAATTTTAATAAAGTTGTTACTATCTCCAAACTCAACTTTGACATTATATGCAAAAGCATCATAAGAATTCTTCACAATTTCAAGCATTGCTATATTATCATCAGTTACCAAATCCGCTCCCATCGCCTCGATCGCTCTTGGATGTATTGTAATTTTTGACTCACCAACTTGCTTTACCACTCTCATTCCATCAACTGGGTTTACAGCTGCTTTTACCATACTCTTCTCCCTTCCAATAAGTTCGGCATATTCAAAAAATTTAGCAAGCGAAGCTGTAACGAAATTCTTCTCCAGATAAGAACGAGAATCAAATGAATTAAGAAAATCTTTATAGCTTTGGCTGTTCTTATCGCTAATGCTGTTATAGAATTTTCTCAACATGCCAATAGATATATCGTCTATGCTGCTAATGCCTAAATGCTCCAAAACCATGCCCACCGCACGTTCATATGACGATGGAGCTCCGCTTCCATTAGCATATTGCGGGCTTAGCCAATCTCTAAATTCTTGTAATTCTTTTTTCATTTAATCTCCTTTTTTATCATAACATTTTTACCGTGTTTTGATATCTTTTCTATATCACTTTTTTCCTACCCAACCCTCACCGTACTATAAATCGTGTTAATGACGCTCATCAAAATGTGAATTTTGTCACCGAAGTATTGAAGCACATCGTAGTTTTCAAACGGCAGGGTGTTGAACATATCTTCCCGAGCGATGTCACCGTTTTTGCGAGCATAATTGACCACCTGACGGATGAATGCAATTTGCTGTGAGTTTAGTTCTTTATTTTCTGTTAGATATTCTCCGAATTTTTGTTGCTCTACTTCTCTTGAAATACCCACTAAACTTCGCACAAACACCGCTAAGTTTTCTTTATCAGTTGTTTTGTTGTAATCGCTTTTTGTGCCAAGCTCTTCCAACAAGATTCTTTCAAGTTCTTTCTCATCATTCGCATCAATTTGTTCAAGATTCTTAATTTTCTTGATCACAGGCAAGTTTTGGTTTTCTTGCAAATAATCAAGCACTCTAGTTTTATAAGTTCTTATATCAACAAATCCACCACCGACATCTTCTTTTTCTATCACTTCGTCAAAAAAATCTGTGTCAAAGTTTTGACCAGTCAAATTATCACGCACAAACTGCATAAGGTCGCGCAGCGCTTTTCTCATTTTTTCGAGCCCATCAACTGTTGCGCTTTCCCAAAACTGTTGCGATTTAATTATTTTAAGCTCTTCCTTCTTTCTTGCAACTTGCGGAATTGTAGTTTTTCCAAGAAGCGTTGCCGCAATCTCGCAAACTTCTTTAACCGCTTTTGCCCCTCTTGCCGTGCTAATTGCGCTGCCATTTACGATAAGCGAAAGCTCTATAAACAACATTTTGGCATCAAATATTAGTGCCGCGTCGTCAAGCTCGCCTTGCTTGTCTACACCCTTGCCAAATAAATCCTTACAAAGCCTTGTGCCGCGTCCAATCATTTGAATAAATTTGATTTTAGACTTTACTGGCTTAAAGAAAACAAGGTTTACAACCTCGGGCACATCAACGCCCGTGTCCATCATATCAACCGACACCGCAATTCTAAACTCTTGAGCGGTTGCAAATTTGCGCACCAAATCATCGGCATATTTCACATTGCATGTCACAAGTTGGCAAAAACTTTTGTCGTGCTTTGAGTGCATTTTATAAAATTCTTCCACAATCATCTCGGCATGCTTTTGGTTGTATGCAAAAATTATGGTCTTGCCAAGCAGCTGCCCACTGTTTACATGAATGCCGTTTGTCATTAAATCTTCAATCACGCGGCGGCAAGTGTTTTTGTTGTAAACCCTCTTAAAAATCTCGCTGCCTGCAATTTTTGTTGGCTGCTCTTTGTCTTGCGGTTCAATTGCAAAATCATCATCGTCGTCTTGTTCGTTTCTTGCAAAGATTCTGTCAAACTCTTCTTGCTCTTGCTTTGAAAGTTTTTCTCTGTCAATACCTTCGGTCAAAATATTGGTGCTGCGCGAATGAACATGATAGTTCACCAAAAAGCCTTCTTCAACCGCCGCTTCCAAACTATATTCATCGGTTGGCTCGCCGTCGTCGTGGTCAAAAATTGTATATGTGTTTTTAGAAATTTCTCCCCTTGGTGTTGCGGTCAAGCCTACAAGCAAACTGTCAAAATAATCAAATATCGCACCAAACTTGTTAAAAATACTTCTATGCGCCTCGTCGATTATAATAAGGTCAAACCTGCCTGTTGAAAAATCCTTCTTTTCGCCGTCGACATAACACTTCACTCCGCTCGTGTTGCTCCGTTGCTCTACGTAATTTATCATTGTTTGATAAGTTGAAAACATTATGCGTGCGTTTTTGTCCGCACGCGGGTCGGCAGATAAGTTTGCAAAAGTTTGATGCGGCATAAGTTTTTCAAAGTTGTCTTTTGCCTGCCTTACAAGCGAAGTCCTATCCGCCAAAAACAAAACATTTTTAACCCAGTTGTTTTTGGTCAAAATGTCAACAAGCGAAATCGATACCCTAGTCTTACCCGTGCCCGTTGCCATAACAAGTAATGCCCGACGCTGCCCAGCATTAAACCGCTCCGCTACCGACTTTATCGCCTGCTTTTGATATGGTCTATTTGTTATGTCGTCATTTATCGCAAGGTTTGTTACGTCGCCACGTGTTCTGCGGTTTATGAGTAGACCAAGCTCCGCCGCCGTATGATACACAAAAACCTGACGCCAATTATAGAGCCCGTCTGCCATCCAAATATCATAACCATTCGTACAATATATCACTGGCTTCACGCCGTACTTTCTCTCTAAACACTCTGCATACAAAACCGCTTGATGTTTGCCCGACTCCACCTTTTCGCTTGTGCGTTTTGCTTCAACAACCGCCAAAGGCTTGCCGTCCGCTCCAAACAAAACGTAGTCAACAAACCCAACTCCCTTGCTGTTTGGCATGCCCTCTACTTCAATTTCAACGCATGCTTTTAGCGATTGTATTAAATTGTCTTTTTCTAAAACTTCCCAGCCCGCTTCTTTAAGGTAAGTGTCGATATAAACCTTGCGGGTGTTTGCTTCGCTCATATATGTTTGGGTTTCAACACTTCCTCGCACGACTAAGTCTTCTAGTTGTTTTATGTTGGCTTCCGCAAGCTTCTTTTGTCTGCCGCTCACCTTTTCGCCGTGGTCGATGCGCTGGGCAATAACACGGGCAAAATCAATGCTCTTGTGAAATGTTGCGTCGCCAATAAAATCTCTCACTTCGTGCAGGTTCAAAAGTTGCAATAAAGAAGCGGACTTTGCCGTTTTCACATTTTGCTTTTTGCAGATTTCTAACAGCAGTTGTTCTAACTTCTTTTTCATACCTGCCCTCCTTCGCTTTCAAAATACTTTTGCATCAATGCCTTATATAAGGTTTCTGTTTGGCTTATTTGGATTTTAAGGATTGTTTTTGTTTGCTCGGTTTGGGTTACGAAATCAGAGAATGCATTTTGCAATTCAATTGGAGGTGTTATCACATTAAGCTCTCTGAGTATCTGTAAGTTTATATTTTTCTGTGCAGACTCTGGGGCTTGCTCTTCCAGTATTTTTTGAAAGAACGAAAACCAGTAATGCATAAAAATTGAATTCGCTTTTTCATTTGTAGTAAATCCTACAACACTATCAGGGAAACAAGCGTCAAAATCCAATATTGCAGTTTTTGCTATATTCGCCGCAATAGTTATACAGAGGGTGCCTTTTTTCCACATCTTACTTTGCTTCAAACCAATTTCAGAATATGTAGCCTTATACTCTTTTATATATAATTCTGCCGAAGCAACTTCTCCAGTTTGAATTAGTGGGTACTCACCACCCAATAATTCAGGTGCATTTCTTGGACGATGTTTTGAAACACCTCTGTCCAGCTTTCCAAGTTCAGGTTCAATTTTATTCACTTTCCACCCCATCTCGTTTGCCACGGGACACCCAAACATCTCATTGAACTTACTCTTCACAAGTTTGCCCAAAAGTTTATATTGCTGTTTTTGCTTTGCCAAAACACCGCACACCGCATCTAGTTCGGCGGCAATGCGTTGCTGGGTCGGGAGTGGGGGTAAAATAATGTCTAGATTGTCGATATCTTCGTTTTTAATGTTATTTATATTCGCACCAGCAGAAGAGACAGCTATAAACCTGCGATACAGTGGGCTTTGAAAATATTGCCCTAGGTAATTTGCATCTATATTTTTAGGTCTAACAACTTTGCAAAATGCTCCAAAGGTCATATCTAAATCTTCCGTTATCAAAACAGCCTTTCCGACTAAATGTTTACTTCCGCTTGAAGCACATATCAAAATATCACCCATTTTCAGCTTTTGCTTCTCGCTCACCTTTTTTCTATCAACATATACTAAATCTTCAAGCAGTAAACCATCTTGAATGTTTGTGGCACGCAAAAGAGTAATTGAGCTTTCGTCCAATTTATCACGAACATCTTTCGGCGAATAAGAAACTCCTCTTATTTGCTCGCAAAACTCACTTACTTTTCTCTTCATGCATCACCTCCGAGCTTCGCCAACTCCTCCGCAATTTCCCCATGTAACTTCTTAATCTCCGCCAAGATGTTTTTCGGGCTTTCAAAAACTTCTTTCACATATTCGGTCTTTTTGTATTTATTTATTGAGAGGTCGTAGCCATTATCAACTATCTCTTGCTTGGTCACAAAAAAGCTTTGCTTGGTTCTCGTCCTTCCTTCTTCGCCTGCCAAGTTATCAAACCTTGCGATAATGTCAGGAATGTCATTTTTTTTTATTTGTGCACGCTTGTCGTCAAGGCTATATCCGTCTGCCTTCATGTCATAAAACCAAACTTTGTCTGTGCCGCCTGCGTTGGTTTTGGTGAAAACAAGTATCGCAGTTGACACCCCGGCATACGGCTTAAACACACCACTTGGCATTGAAATTACGGCGCGAAGACATTGGCGTTCAACAATCTCTTGCCTTATTGATTTATGTGCAGTGCTGCGTCCAAACAACACGCCGTCTGGCACGATGGTTGCGCTGCGTCCACCAACTTCAAGCATTTTTGTTATCATAGCAAGAAACAGAAGTTCAGTCTTTTTGGTTTTTGCAACCGCCAAGATGTCTTTACTTACCGCCTCAAAATCTAGGCTGCCCGTAAATGGTGGGTTTGCCAAAATTAAACTATATTTATTTCGTTCTTCATTTTCGTCACTTAAACTGTCTTGATATTTTATGTTTGGGTTTTCAACACCGTGGAGCATCATGTTCATCGCGCCGATTCTAAGCATTGTTGGGTCGGTATCAAACCCGGCAAACATTTCATTTTGAAACCGCTCGATGTTTTCTTTTTTAAGCAGATCTTCTTTTTGATTCTCCGTCACATAATTTGCGCTGCTTGCAATAAATCCCGCACTACCCATTGCAGGGTCACAAACGGTGTCTTTGATTGTCGGCTTCATAAGCTGCACCATCATGTCAATAATGTGGCGAGGCGTGCGAAACTGCCCGTTCTCGCCGCTTGATGCAATTTTATTGAGCAAATATTCATAAACATCTCCCATGCTGTCTTTATCAGTCATGTCAAGCGCATCAAGACCGTCAATAACCTTTGCCAAAATGCGAGGTGTCGGAATCATAAAAATTGCGTCTTTCACATACCTTGCAAATGCCGTATCTTTGCCGCCGCTAAGGTTTTTTATAAACGGAAAAATATAGTCCTTCATGCGAACATACATCTTTGTCGGCTCTTCGTTTTTAAAATTCTGCCAGCGAAGGTCTTTATAGTCAAGTTTCAAGCCCAGCTCTTTGTCTATCACGCATTCGCCGTCGCCAAACACTCTGCCTTTTATGCTTGCGGCAGTCAAGCCCATAGCAGAGGCCGAGGCTTCTTTTTTGGTTTGGTTGCCATCAAGGAGCTTTATAAACATCAAATATGTAATTTGTTCCATAACAGACAGCGGATTAGTAAGCCCGCCCGTCCAAAAAGTTTCCCACACGCTGTCGATTTTGTTTTTAATTTCCCCTGTTATCATTTTGCTCCCTCCTTGTTTGTTCTTACATACGCCGAATTTTTACCCGTGCCAACTATTTCAATGTAGCCTTCCTTTACTAGTGCAGTTAGCGCGAGCTTTATTGCTGGCTCACTCACGTTTGGCAGGCTCTCTACAATCTCTTTTTTTGTGATTTTGCCTATGCGAGCTTCAATAACTCTTCTAACCTGAATTTGGCTTGCAGGAGCCGCTTTTTTGCCCTGCTTTTTCATCGCCTTCCTCTCGCTCTCAACTGCCTTAGCTGCACCGACAACTTTCTCATCAAACTCACGATATGCCATATATAAAACTTGTAACATGTATTTAATAAACGGAAGCGGATTATTACCTCCCTCATGCCAGCCATCATCACTTTGCCTTAGCGACTTGTAATATTCTTGTTTTGTTTCCCAAATAATTCTTTCAATTGAAATATACTTCCCAACCACAAAGCCACTCTTGTATAAAAGCAGTAGTGTCAAAAGCCTGCTCATTCTTCCATTGCCATCGTTAAACGGGTGAACACATAAAAAATCGTGAATCACAATCGGAATCAATATTAGTGGGTCTACATGTTCGTTTGCCAATGCCTTTTCATACTGCTCGCAAATATCCGCAATTGCATCTGCTGTTTCATAGGGTTTGAGCGGCTCAAAAAGCATGCTAACAATTTTGCCTTCAGCATTTTTCTCTACAATCACATTGTCTACATTTTTATACCTACCAGCAAAAGATAGCGATGTAAATTTCAGCAAGTCACGGTGCAGCTGCAAAATATAACTTGATGTAAATGGGATATATTCGTAGTTATTGTGAATGGTGTTAAGCACATCACGGTAACCCGCAATCTCCTCCTCATCTCTGTTTAATGGCTTGCTTTTTCTTTTCAAGAGCGCCGTGATTCGCTCAGCCGTTGTAACGATGCCTTCAATCTTATTGCTCGCTTCCGTACTTTGTACTCTTGCAACTTCAACAAGCGTTAAAAGAGCTTCTGACTTCTTTTCCAGATAATTGCCTTGCTCGCCCTTCTTTTCATATATCTTAGTAATTAGTGAAATTGCTTCACTATCAAGTTTTATCTCTTTGTATTTTTCGTAATTAAAGACTTTCACTGCTGACAACTCCTTTTTCGGTATATCTTGATTATATACTAAATCAGAAAAAGTGTCAACCTTATTCGGCATAAATTTTAAATTTTTTATGCCGAATGATTTCCCCTCCAACTCTCGCCATTTTGATTGTTTTTGATTATTTCGTCCGCTTTTTGATTTTCTTACTCTTTGGTTTTGATTATTTATAAACTTTTGATTTTATCAACCATAATCAAAAATTGAGTTTTGATTAATTTGTATTTTTGCCCGTTTTTTTGATTAATCAAAACTTACTAAGACTATTTCGAGTCCAGTCAACACCGCCTAAGACAAATTGTTTTTAGTTCGGAAAACTGCATTCCTGCATACAGGGGTAAAAGTGCCTATAACCCCCTGTATCTTGTGGTTTTTGGCATAAAAAAGCCCGAACAAAACTAAGACTTTTGTTCGGACGATTTTGGCAGAGAGGGGCGGATTCGAACCGCCGGTCCTTTTACAGACACTTGTTTTCGAGACAAGCACATTCGACCACTCTGACACCTCTCCACAATATATTGTATATCCGTTTTGTTATATATACTACATACAGTATAGCATATTTTAAATTTTTAGGCAAATGGTTAATTTTTAAACTTTTTTTGGGTCAAATTTTGGGTCAAAATATCTCATGATTTTATTAGAATTTTGGGTATAAATTGCCATAAATCTTCAAAATATCCTGCTTTTTTATGTATGGAACAAGTGAAGTATACACATCGTAAGACATTTTAAGAGTTGTGTGTGCCATCAAATATTGATGCTTTTTTGGGTCAACTCCGAGATAATAGATGTTTGTTGAAAAAGTATGTCTTAAATCATGTGTTGTTTTCCCATAAATCCCTATACTTTCGAGGAAATCTCTAATTTTCTTACCCTGCATATTCTTTTGCAATTTAAACATTTTGTGCCAATCATCCTTTATCATATCGCAAAATTCTTTTGACAACGGCAGTTCTGTTTTAGTTATTCCACTTTCTTCTGTTTTAGGTCTCTCAATGCTTGCCACTCTTCTCTTAAAGTCGATGGTTGTATGTTTTGCTTCCGTAAGCCTTGCACCTGTCATTATGTAGAAGAGTATTTCTTTTCCTAAAATATTGTTTGGCAAGTTATCCATTAATTTTTGTTGGTCTGGTGGCAATAGCCAAGAACCTTTATCGACCTTATGAACCGGCTTTTTCAAAGTCGCAATTATATTTCTTGGGATTATGCCACTTTCCGCTGCTTCAGCAAAAACACTCTTTAAATTCAAATAGCAGATTTGGGCGATACGGCCGTATTGAATATTATTTAAATATTCTTGTATTTCTACTTTGGTGTAGCGTCGTATATCTTTTGTTAGGCATGACATATGTTTTTGAATTGTTGTTCTGTGTACTTCGGACGAAGAATGTTTGATTTTGCCGACCCTGTATAAATTGTGATTTTGCCATAACAAATCTATTAATTTATGGCTTTCTTTCGGCTTAGTTTGTTTTGCTAAATTACCATTTTTCTTTAATTGTTTTGTATACGCACTGTGTCGCTTGAGAAACACATCAGGGTCACTCTCAAGTATTTGGTGACTTATTCCTAAAACGGTCTTACGCCACTCAAATCGCCCGTCATGACGTATACGGACATTGTTCATTGCTCCTATTCGTTCAATCTTCTTACGCATGAGTTCTTCTTCCTCCTTTTGTTTTAGGTTGAAACTCTCCGCGTTTGACATTGGTATTAAGTTGTCAATGTTCACTTGCTTACCGAATGGATATATAATTTTGCGTCCAAAAAGTTCTTCGAGATGCGCATATCTTCGATTTACATTTTCAATTGCCTTATTAGCAATTTCAAGGTCTTGTCCCATCAGCGAAATGACATTTGGTATATCCACATACTAAGTATAGAAAATCATTTGGTAAATAACAAGTCTTGACTTATACTGTAATATCCATATACTAAAAAATTTTCGTTAATGTCAGACAATTAAATAAAATTAGCCTTTCTTCACATCAGCCACCTCCTCGTCATCAAGCATTGCCTCAACACGCCCCATAATGCGCTGTTGTTGAAATCGCGACAATTTATTCCAATTATCTACAAACTCCTGCGACATACCCTTTGGAAGGAACACAGGCGACTCTGGCGGTGTTTCACGCCCGACAAGATAGTCGATTGATACACCAAAATAGTCAGCAAGTTTAATTAATATATCACTACTTGGTTTTGTTTTTTTGACAAATAAATTATGAAAAGTACCGTAACCCAAGCCAGCGTTAATCTCTATTTTTGTTTTTTTAACATCTGAATTTTGCAACAATTTTTCTAAATTTTCCAAAAACATAATCATCCACCTTCCTTAAAAACTATTGCACCATTCGCCAAAAGCACTATAAATTCAAAAATTGCAATAAAAACCAGTAAAACAGTTCCTACTATAAATATGGCGATGCCCAATGGAAAAAAAATAATTATAAACGGAATAGTCAAATATCCTATACCCGAATCTAAAGTGTCAAATATAAATCGCCAAAATCCTGCTATCAACTTCCATAGTGCTTTTGTAACATTCATCATAATACACCTACCCATTTATATTATTCACATTTAATATGTAAATATATACATTTTCGCTTTGTATTGAGTATATTTACATGATATAATCACTCATGGTCAAAGCATTTTTATTCTTCTTTAAGTTGATGCGACTTATGGTTACCTTGACTACTTCTTTCCTGAAAAAACCATGGATGTCACAAGAAGAAAAACAAAAATTATGTGACCACGTTGACAGAGAATTTGAACGACTCTATCAACAACATTTACTAAAGGCGAAACAACAAAAAAGTTGACATTCGCCTTTAGTAAGCGGTACTAAGATGATTGGCGTCCCCTTAGTACCATCATTATATCACACATCGAACATGTGTATCAAGTTCAATTTTTCAACATGTCATTTTGTTTTTTCGTGGTGTGTTGAAACGAACCTTTATAACTTTGGCAACCTGCGGGGCCAGGGTAACTGGTTCACCGTGTTGACGATATGACGGGGCAAATCATCGTCACTGCCGTAAGGCATTAAAAGGAAAAATTTATGAC
>Ga0131853_10026147_pt1 | contig 10501 bp, 5 predicted proteins | sample TergutLab28metaG_FD_92764 | JGI IMG/M metagenome (GOLD analysis project Ga0131853, IMG submission 92764) | Labiotermes labralis P1 segment gut microbial communities from Petit-Saut dam, French Guiana - Lab288 P1 (version 2) (version 2) | ecosystem: Host-associated > Arthropoda: Insects >... | reverse complement strand
TGTTTCACTAAATAGCCTACTTCCATGTGGTTCCTTCTGGTTGATGGGTGACATACGTAGTTTTTATTATGCAAAAAATAAGCTACATGCACAAGGTAAGGCATGGAACACCTCTTAAAAACACAGTTAAATTAAATTAATATGTAAGTCTAACTTTTTGGCTTCCTCCAAGTGGCACAGATATTCATATGCCATGTTCCTTTGGCGAATATCATCCATTTCTTTTGCTGTGTGATGTACTTCATTGACATCTAGAAGAGAAACAAGCATTAATTGCACCTGTCACTGATGCAGTGCAACTTTTAAGTTCCAAAAGGATAGAATCTTACATTGCTTAATGCGGCGTTAATAATGATAACGGTTTTATTTACTTATTCTTTATTTAACACTGTTGTCAGTAGCTCAGACTACATAGTATCGAATTGTAAGGTGATAAATAAATGATTAAATGGGTGTGGAAGAGGTCACAGCCCAGCATTCGGCTGGATGGTCTGAGGAATAACACAAATACCTTCCGAGCATAGTAGTGTCCCTGCAAAGAATCAAACCAAACACCTCCCAAACACAAGTCAGAAGCATTACTGCTTGAGCCAACTAATGATGATGGTGGTGATGATATTTATCACAAACATAGGATATTAACAGCCAAACACAATTATAAACTACAAAAAATTTAAAACCCTTATAACAGATGACAAGTTGATATTCTTATGCAACAGAATGGAAATGCATGACATAAATCTCACTATTCTGGTTTAAAAGTGTTTTCAACACTTTTAAACCAGAAATGGTTCATTTTGCAAAGCTGTCAATAGCTCTTACTATATAGCATCGACAATAAAATAGCAAGTTCTGAAGAAGATATGGAAAGGGGAGGTTCATAGAGTTTTGGTAGCAAAACCTTAAGGAAAGATACCACTTGGAAGACCTAGGCGTAGATAGCGTAGTATGAAAATGCATCTTAACGATATCGGTTGGGAGGGTGTGAACTGGGCTCATCTGACTCTGGACATGAAAAATATATTTTTGTGAATATGGTAATGAAGGTGTGGGTTCCATAAAATACAAATATCTTGATTGAAAAGCTATTTGCCTTTCAAGAACTTTGCTCCATGGGGTCGTGACCAAATCGAGGTCCTCCTAGGCATACTGATATGAATACCATACTTCCTCCTTTCAGCTAAAGTGGTAAGACACAATGAAATTACAATTCCACGATACTTACTTCCGTAGGATGGTTGTGAAATATATTTTTCACTCATGTGTAATGTAATTCTAATATTTCGTTCACAAAAAACACGCACTCATACACATAAAACCAGTTACATAACTCCTGACATTAAAATATATTCCACACATGCCACCATTATATTATCACACTCTAGGCGCCCTTACGTTCGATTGGTTAAGTACATCCTTCCAACCGGCCAAAAATCAGTGTCGCCAATTCCCACAAATAGAATTTCTCAGCCCTAATCCGCGCTTTGCGCAGGGTGGGAGGAACTGTGTTCATAAAGTCTTCCAACTTCACATTTATTTACAACGTATCTCTGTGTTAAGTGATACTAGCAGTAGAGGTGTGATGGGCACACGGCGTGTATAGATTGAACGCTGATTGAAGTGTTTAAGTGTGTCGTATGTCGTGTTAGGTTCCAGTCGTGGAACATGCGATGGGATGAAATGTCAGGGTTGCTTCTACCTGGTGCCGTAGCAGGATGGATTGCATATAGAAGAGAAATGCAAAGACTGTATCATCTATCATCATTTTTATGGGATTCGGTCCTTTTTCTCGTGAGAGGGTAGAACAAATGAGAAGACACCAATGACAACTAGTTCAACGCGTTATCAAATGAGTTTTCTATTGGGACTGTTGACTATTGAATTACTATGCGAATTCGAGTTGCAAAATTAATCACAGTAGTTGTGGTTGTTCTCAACCTTATTGTCTTGTATTGCATTTGGAGCTTATTTTCTGAAAATGAAGATCGCCAAGGCATAGAGCAAAACATAGCCTTGGCTAGTACACCCTCTCCTTTAACTCTTAAGTCTATCGAAAATTCTTTAACTGTAATAATTCGAAAGTTTGAGTCCTTTGAGAATGATATAACAAAAACTGTAGCATCTGTATTATCTATATTGCCAAATGCTTCAGTCTTAATAGTGAGCGATATTCTGCCTTATCCTCCACTAGGCATATCAAAAAAAGCAAAGAATGTGAAGATTATAAGTGTTCAGTTCCATCTTGGACAGTCCAATGAAGAAAGGAATTCATTATACCATATTAGGACAAAATATGTTTTATTTATCCCAGACTCCACTAGAATTCTTTCAGAAAATTCCTTGCTCAGCATGGTTTTTGAATTGAAGAGACAACCCCAAAATGTTGTAGCAGCTCCTGTCTCCAGTACAAAGACAGTTCAGTGCTTGAATATAAATTTAAATATTAGGGAATGGTTCATACAATATGACCTCACAGATAATGAGTTATGTGATGCTGTGAGAGGAAGGCATGCTCTTTTAGTAGAAAGTGAGACTTTAAAGAAACTGCCAGAAGCATTAATGCTTCCTTTCCCAGATGCATTCTATATCCAAACAACAGCAAAGGATATTAAAGTGAAGTTGTTACAGAGTGTTTTGTTTACTAATGGCAGTCCATTGTTTAAAAGCCATCATGCCCAATGGAAGCTTCAACAGCTAGAACATTCTCGACAACGACAAATGTTTCAGAAGATGGGGCTGAAGAAGGTAGTAAGGGAAATTGGAACTGTGGAATGGTATGGTTGCAACAGGGATGTACCACGCTGTTTTGGAACTGTGGTGAATGATATGCCTCAGTACCTCTGGGAAGGGAAATGGACACCACCCTGTTGCTTAGCTGGATTACGCCAAACTGCTCGCCATGTATTTGCTCATCTGGATAGGGCCGGTGTACGTTACTGGCTGGAAGGTGGTAGTCTGCTTGGTGCCATGCGGGCTGCAGATATTCTCCCATGGGACTATGATGTAGACATTGGCATGTTTCATGAAGATATAGATCGTTGTCCATGGTTACAACGTGCCCGCACACAGCCTGTTGTTGATGATGATGGTTATGTCTGGGAGAAAGCAGCAGAAGGTGATTTCTTTCGTGTTCAATTTAGTCGTGTCAATCACCTGCACGTAGACATATTTCCATTTTATCTGCGCAATGGTACCATGACAAAGGACACATGGTTTCCCACTCATAAACAAGACAGAGAGTTTCCTGTACATTTTCTGCATCCAATAGCAAACATTGATTTCATAGGTCAAAAAGTACCAGCACCAAATAACATACGTGATTTTCTTGAATTCAAGTTTGGAAAGGGAGTTATTGAAAATCCTCAGTATCCAGATCCCCAGCAAATTAAGTATTCCACAGGGGAAGTTGCACTTTCCAAAACAAACAATTGATAAGCATTGGACTTACTATATCAACATAATGATACATACTAATTTTTAAACAAATTCATTTTAGTCAAAATGCATTTCATATTAAGTAAGGTTATATATTATCTATTTTATATCCTTTATTGTGCTGTTGCATATCGATATACAATTATGTAGTTGTTTATTTGATGAACATGGGTAAGGAAATTTTCAGTTTTACATTCTGTGAAAATTCCCAGTTTATTTTAATATGACATTTGCTGTTGAAGGCAATGCCATTCTTCAAGAACAAGTTCATGTTAAAGGTTTTCATACTGAACTGTCTTAGCCAGTACAGAGTACAGGTTTTATTGACACTATTTTGAATAGAAGTTAACTTTTCATGACATGCTTCAGATAACTTATTTCAGTTCCTTTCTGTATAGTATGTGTATTTCTTACAATGAATATGTTTAATTTTGTTCATAACATCATTAAATGTTTTGTTCTGTTAGCTTTCATGTATCCTCATCTGCGTCAAGCAGGGTACATAATTGTGAATGGTGCTGAATGTACATATTTTTGCTTACAAAACTTATGGTGTTATTTAGTGCCTGCTATAGTTTATGCAAGACTGGGACAGCATGTGTTCCATCCAAGAGCTTTGTGATAATTCTGGTTATTTGGATGGTGGGGGGGGTAGCAGGTTCACCTATGTGATGCTCATGCCTCACTTCCATTCAAGGCTGAGATTTAGAATGCATGTAGCTTTAACTGCATACACCGTGTAAGTCTTCATGGCTTTATGTTGGAGCAAAGGCAACTTATTTAATATTCAGCATAATAGTCTAGACAGTTTTTGGCGGACGACTGCTTCGATTCTCAGCCAGGTCATCTGCTGTTCTAACATAGGTTTTCCATGGTTTTGCCTGTCAAATACTGGGACAGTCCCTCAATTTTGCCATGATGATTTAATTCCATGTTTTTTCCAAGTATGTGTTCAGAATCCTACCTATTACCACTACAGCCTGAGTCACTGACAGAGTGTTGTACATGAACCCACAAAAGAGACTTTATGGACCCAGTAGCTCAACAAAACTATTCTTTCTTTAGAGCTTTGTATGTTTGGCATAAACCAGCTTCACATAAAAATGTACTAATTACTAATTTTCATCTCTTTATCCAGATGTTGCAAGATGGTTCTACATTGATTCGTTTGTGGAAACTGAGTGAAATGTGCATATGTCAATAACAGTATATTCCAAATTCGTATAAGGATCAGTCATTAAATATTACTGTCCATAATGCCTGTATAGAAAGCTTGAGAACTAGAACATATCTGTAATATTGCTGCAAAATATAAAACATAACACATACATTTTTCTGTCAAAGTTTTCCCATTGCTTCATCAAGTTCCATGCCATGAAGCTGTGTGGGGAGCAGATGTATATCTTCACTCATTCTTCATCTCCACACTAGTGGGAGATGAATAATCATCTTCACACAATGGCTGCTTTACCACTAGAGAAAGAGTCCCAGTTGTATAATTTTCTGCTTGTCTTGCATATTTGGTTTTTCTCATAATATTATCAAATACTGCATAATAACTACTGAGTGCATTTGAACATTCGCATGATTATAATTCTTCCCAAATGGCATACTACAATCTGTGATGTTAAGCACTGAAGCTGTTTTAGCCCTAATATCACAATATTCATCTGGAGAGGAGTATTCCATTTCTCCTTAGATCCCCCCCAAACTCTAATTTCATTGTGCCTCCAGAAACTAAATACACTTGTTTCAGCATGCTGACTTTCCTTATAAAATTCCTGATGGCAGAATGCATTTCTTATTACAACAGTTAGTGAGTCATTCTAATGTTACCACACTGTAGATATGCTGCAGCACAGCACGTTAATATTTTCTGGCAAAAATATGTACCTCTTAAAGTTTCATGTCCTCTGGAATGTTATACCAAGTCAACTGGTAAAAGGGTAGCGACATTTCAAAGGATCATAGTGCCTTCATCATCAGGTGCTACACATTTGAGATTAAGGCACTACATTTGAATATTCCAGTCTTGTGGGATGTCAACACTATGTCACTGGGTAAGCAGAGCTGCTTACCCATTGACATGCCACAACATATCAGAAGACTTGAATTTTCAGCAGCAGTAATCATTTACCAGTCAGCATGGTGCAACATCCCAAAAGACTTGAATCTTCAGCAGCACTGCTGTGAGAACCTCAAATCCTACTGTGTTCTGATCATTCCCTATCCTTCCACTTCCTCATTTCCATAACTGTTAACTGCTGTTCATAGTCCTCTGACACAATATGTTGACTTGTGATCTCTGTTACACTGAAATGTCTGTATATAGAATGTAACAGATTTAATATGTGAACACCAGAAGTTAATGTCTTAGTGTTAAAAGTTCACACACTATAGCCTCACTGACAGTCCTAACAGCTTTACTTAATAAATAAGTCTTCATCATAATGATATTTGTATTGATGTTGTAAGTACATATTAAATTAATAATAACAATCAACAGGTTTTAAAAACTAAAGCATGGCCATAGTTTTAAACTAAATATGCTGGAGAATATCCTTCGAGGAATGTATGTACATCTTTCATATATTACTCCTTTACATCTAACAGAAGTTAAATGTCAAGATTCATTTCAGTAGTTCTTTCGAGACATATTTTTCACATTAACTGTGTTGTTGGAAGATGAATCAGAACAAGTAGTGACACCGGTCAAGCTCTCTAGTGTTCTGAATTGTTATGAAAGCTGCATCAGAACTTCTCTGGTAACAGTGACTACATAAAATTCCTGTAATGGTATTCAAACACAGGTAGAATGGAAGTCATTCCCAAGCCCATTAAATACAGTTCATATTGCACCAGTCTCTTGTCTGTAAGATGACTTAATATTATCCTCCCAATCAATTTAAGTCTTCCATGCAATTACTTCCCAAAAGGGTTTTCACCATAGTTTTATAGTATTGTGTCTGAGTTACGTGTTCAATCTACTGTAACAATACAAAATGCTAGAAGAAGATCATAAATCACAAAGTTCCTCATTCTGAGATTTCTTACTTCCCTCACTGGATTAAGTCTAAATATTTTGAAACATTGCATGATGAAAAATCAAATTAAGTTTTCTCTGTAATGCATATTGCAGTATAGTAGACAGTACCTCTGTTTCATACTCAGGAGGTCCCAGATCAGATCTAGGTCCAGAGACCACTCTCATGATTGAAGTTATGATTGGTGGCCCAGTTCCTCAGCCAGGTGCTGGGATAGTACATCAGCTCAGGCTACGACCACGTCCATATCCCTTCCAATTCATTACTTGCTAATTACTCTTATCACTCAACAATGTACATTGTGAGCTACTGACAGGATCATTAAATAAACCATAAACAAGTAACTAAATTGGTAAATACATAAATAGTGTATTTATGGTTTTGCTAAATTCTTCATTAGTGTGAAATACATACTACAAAATTATCTTTTCTTGTTTGACCAGATCTGATTGTATGAGTGTTTTCTCTGTCAAAGGCTTCTTGGCTTATGCTGTAACTAAGTTAAAATGTTGCTAAAGTGTAATTCAGAATAATGTGAATTAGTAATTTAAACCTCATTTAACAAGTATTGTTCAGCTAATGTTATCAGGACAATTTTAAGAGTTTTATTCAATTTATGCAGTCAAAGCTGGTCTGCAACTTAGAACCATACCAGGTACCATTTCCAGTTAAGGTAACATTTGTGTTTTGGGGCTTGAAATTTTCATACAGAAATAAAACAAGGTGTATGACACATTAATATTGCCACTGTTTTCATATTTCTAAATGGACATTTTGTAGTGAGACTAAGAAGTGATTCCATATATATTTGGTACAATGAGCAATGTATGTATTTTTATAGAACAAGATTGAAGACCATATTTATATTTTTATATTTTGTACAGTTTTCAGTTAATATTATGTTTTATTATACAGTACTTGCTGTAAATGACAAATTTATGTATAATATTAACATCTTTTATTGACAGCAGCACATTTCAGAATAAAAGGCCACTCATATGCCAAATTCTACTGTATAGTTGCAGTGTTATACAGAATGGATTAAAAAGCACAATTTTCTCCAAAACAAACACATGTTGGATTCTTTACAGACAATGTAACTATAAGTATAATTTGTTTTCAGAATTCTGCATAATAATAATAAGCAGTTAAAGTGAAATTCTTATAAATTGTAATGATTTAATCCAAAGAAAATATTGTATGAAACCAAGATAGACCGTCCTTGTTTAGACAGTGCATTATATATAAAACAACTGAAATCAAGTGAAGTAGAATTGTACAGGGGCATTATTTTATTTGACTACTATAAATTCTCACATCTTGTCGGTTCATTGATCTTGTGAACACAGCCTACTCAGCTGACTGCCCATATGCATGGTGAAGCAGCAGAGGGATGTGACAAACAGTAGTTGTCAGATAAAGTAAGGACCCAGCAAAACAGCCCTAAATGAAATGTGTTAACATTTGTTGTTCGTTGCCACTGTTGTGATGGCTGGATAGTTCATTTGATAAAGCAGTAGACTATGGGCTGCCTAACTGGGGCTTGATTCCTTACAGAGATGAGGGTTTTTTTCTTTGTCACCCAAACCATTTCTTGGGTCCAGTTAGTCTATGTGCAGTGGGACCAGGGATTTCCCTAAGGGTTAAGCAACTGAAGCATAAAGCTAGCCACTCCAGTTGTGTTTAGCGCTGAGGATAAGAATGCACAGCACATTACTAATGAGTCCCTTTATATGTCCTCATGGCATGAGGCTTGAGCTCAGAGGTAACACTACATATTATTTATCTGGTATTGTATTTAGATGATCCTGAATATGAAGTAACCTATTTTCCCCCCATTCCCACTCATGAAGTGACATAAAAAGATGTTGTACTTTAAATAAGGTAGAATGACATGGAAGAGAACCCTGTCTAATTTAAAGTGAAATACAGGGAAAATAAAGCTCAGTGATAAAAGAATCATATATATAGAGTCTTACCTTAGCTTGTATAAGAATCATCTTAATCCAGTAGCCTGCAATTTCAATTTTTAGACAGTATAAAATTTGTGCCATAATATGCAGAATGACAGTCATTATATCAACCAACAGATGCACTTAATGAAATACAATCATGATGATTATCAAACTCCTACATGCTTCAGCACTGAGGTGTCATCCTCAGGGAGTCTTCTGGAACAAAGGAATAAAGTCGAACAGCTAATATAGGTATTTCATCACCCTCACAGGAATGATTAAAATATTAAAATTCTAAATACTTAAAGCTGACAAGCTAAAAATTACAAGTATACCACACCACCCAAAACAATACACTTCACATGCTTCATCTGGATTTGATCTCTTGAGATCACATAGATTGAGAGAGACGTTTGTATGCATACTCCACACAGAATATAAATGGCTGCAAGCTCATACTTGAAGCAGCTCACTATCACATAGATTTAACATCACAACATTGTAATTTAGAATTTGAATATTTTCATCATTGGAGTCGGGGCAACACAGTACACAGCATATTGGATTTATTCTAGAAGACTGCCTGAGGATGGCACCCCAGAGCCGAAACATGTAGGGGTTTGATGCTTGTCATGAATTGTATTTTATTAAGGGCATTTGTTGGTTGATATATTGAGTGTAAGAATATGCATGGTATGAAAAAATGTGCAGAATGACATATACATGAAATGTTGCATAATGTGCTTATTTTTTAATATGCAGTATATGTTTCATGTATGTATACTATCATCTACATAAGCATAACAGAATGTGCTGGTTATTATTCCTGTTTAGAAACTATGTAACACTAAATGAGTGTACCTGTTGCGTGGTATAGTTGATAAAGAGCTCAATACGTACATATTTCAGAATGTATTAAATTCTTTAGATGATATGAAGCACAAACTAACTAGTAAAAACATGTTAATATGCTGCCTAAAGCAGGGCTGCACAAATTTTCCAAAAATCTGGGAGCCACCTGAAAATTTTAGGTGCCAGATCACAGACATGGAGCAAGTTCCATACTGATGACCCACAATTATTTTGTGCCACTGTTCAAAATGTAGTCACCTGGATGACCTGGCACCTGGGATTTTTGCAGTGCTGACCTAAATATTTGAGTGGAAAATGTTAAAATGATTTTGTTTTGCTTGGAGTTTATTATAGAACTTTGCATTCATGTAGCCATTGCCTTTTACACTGTGAAGCATGGCAGTGTTTTATGTTTGATATATTGTGGAAGTAACATTTCAATGATACACACAAAAATATATACATGCTGTACCATTTAACAATATCAGAAAAAAAAAAATCTGTGTCCTCGCCTTTGGAAGTTAAAATAAGTGTGTAAGTTTAAAAGTGTGTAAGTTTAAAACAACAAACTTGAGTAACCATAGAAACACACAAGTTCTTAATTCTTTCCTCACAGAAGTTCTGCTTGGAAAGGGTTAGATATACATTTATGAACTGCATATATATTTAGAAAGTGGACATGAATCTGTCATAGTCATTACAGTAACTAGGTTACTGGCTGGACATCCAAGGAATGGCATGTGATTTCTGGCAGGGACAAGTGATCTTTCCAGAGCATCCAGAAAAGTTCTGGGGCCAACCCAGCTTCCCATTCAATGGGTGCGGGAGTTAAGTGGCCAGACTACGGATTTCACCACTCACCTCAGGTGCCAGTGTTTAGAGTGGGTGAGGCTGTACCTTCACTTACAGTGTGTCTGCTGTCCTAAAGCATTTTGTGTGCATGTGTGTGTGTGCATGGGTGAATGGTCAGAACTCGTCAATCTGGAGGAGTAGAAACTAACACTTCACATTACAGCTGCTGGAAAGAATCATATTGTTTTTAATATGAACACTTTCACACACATACACACACTCACTCACTCTCCCTCTCTACCCCCCCCCCCCCCCCCCCCCCCCCCCCCACACAACACCGCAAAAACCTCCCTCTTTTCTTTTTCTTCTTGCGGTAGAAATAGAATATATCTCTTTTCTTTTTTTTTTTCTCCCCTCCCTCTC
>Ga0131853_10026145_pt1 | contig 10501 bp, 5 predicted proteins | sample TergutLab28metaG_FD_92764 | JGI IMG/M metagenome (GOLD analysis project Ga0131853, IMG submission 92764) | Labiotermes labralis P1 segment gut microbial communities from Petit-Saut dam, French Guiana - Lab288 P1 (version 2) (version 2) | ecosystem: Host-associated > Arthropoda: Insects >... | reverse complement strand
GACGGTCCGGGATCGAATCCCGGTGGGGACGAGATTTTCCGCCCGTCCAGACTGGCCCTGGGGCCCACCCAGCCTCCTGTAAAATGGGTACCGGGTCTTTCCCGGGGGTAAAGTGCGGCCGGGACATGCTGCTGACCACTCACCCCCTTCTAGTGCCGCGGTCATGGAAGAGTAGAGCTATAACTCTACCCACCCTCTGGGCCACACCGGGCCTGTAACGGGATCACTTTACATTTTTACTTGTATATGTAACGTGTGAAAGGATTTCAGATTAGTTGGAATATAATTGTTTTTAAACCTGGCACATATAATCATAATTCTTTTACCTTCTAATTTAACCCCTTTAAACGCCGAATTAAATCCCATCTGCCATTTGCTGGCATTGTTAGGAGCTCACCATATTCTCTACGTTTGCAGGATAAGGGTTATATTGTGAATTAACATTGATATTAGAACAATTTATTGAAGGCGATATGCTGGACTGTGGTTAGTGTATGTAATTTTATTGAATGAGGTCGGTTATACTAGTAAATAAACACACAATTATTCCGGAAACGTAAACCGTCAGAATGAATTATTCAAGTTCAAATTATATCTTCTTTTTCTCATCCTCCTCCTTAGTCCTGATGTCTGTCTACTCACGGTTGGTGTAGAGGTTATCGTTGCCCTTGATCACCCTCATACACACGACATTCAGTAGTACTCCTCTGGAGGAGGGATCAGCTTGTCGCAGAGACCTATGACAACACGCAAAACCTACAAGAAACAAACAAACATACATGCCCCCGGCGCGATTCGAACCGGCAGTCCCAACAAGCGGGCAACCGCAGACCCACGCCTTAGACCGCGCGGTCACCGGGATCGGCGCATATATTTCGAGGGTGCGAAGTTCTATGTGCACAATCAACGGCACAGTTAGGAAAGTGTCAGCTGTTTTAAGCTTCAGGATTGACAGCGTCTTGTGTTCAGGTGGCATGGTCCATGGCGCTGTGATAGTCCAGGTGGAGGTGTAAGTTTTACGCATCTCGCCATTCGTCATTTATATCTATTATTCGGTCAATCCATTATACTAAATCAGAGCTGGAATTGCGCTGACAGCTGCATTCACTTCCTATTTTAGTCCGCGTAATGCTGAAACGCTCCTTTTCGCTTCTTCTCCGCCCATCGGTCTCTCTGTCTAACGTTCTGTCTGTCCGTCCGTTCGGTTCTCACTTGACGCATTTTCGTGATATTTGGAAGTGGGGGCTTTAATAAAACACCGCGCTACAAGTCGGGAGGTCGCGAGTTCGATTTCCGATGGTGTCATTGGAATTTTTTATTGACCATCCTTCCGGCCGAACTATGGCCCTGCGGTCAACTCAGCCTCTAACAGAAATGAGTATTTTCCGGGGAGAGGGGGGGAGTTAAAGTCGGCCGGTGTGTAGGGCTGACAACTTTACCACATTCTTTTGCCGATTGTCGGGGAAATCTGGGACCCTCAAGCTCCTGAAACCCTCAGCGCCTGTCTAAACCTATAATAGGATACAGTTATTTAATTAAAATGTCTAGAAAATCCAAATGTGATAAAATCGGACAAAAATATCGGTCACTTTGCACGAAGTTCTAAGTAATTTTTATGTTCCCGGCGACATTAAATTGCCATAAAAGCGTTCTGTTCGAGTGAAATGGTACCATGCTCTCAGGATAGCCGAGGAGGTACACAAGCCACAGTGTTACGTTACACCAACATCGTCTATCTTTTTTCTGTACAGTTAACCTCAATCCACGAAACTATCTGTGCATAATTCCATTCTTTCTGTAGTTGTCCATGGGATTTCTTGATGTCCCGAATTACAGTGCTCATGAGTCTTCATCAGTATTTATCACTGCTGTATTTCTCAGTCATTACTCTTCTGCCACCCTCCGGCTACAAGGCAGCATGCCATCCATCAGTTCTAAGGCTAACTGCTGCTATCTCGCGGTGTAACTGCAGACAGACACGTAAGGCACACAGACGTGGAACGCACCTGTCTTCACTATTTCTCCCACACAAATGTCAGGATATTACCTATAAATAGGCCACGTCTGCTTCCTTTTCCGTCATTTTTAGTTCACCTAACAAAATCACCCTCACGCTCCATCCCACGTTTTACCTCTGTTAGGACAGTCTTTGAATGATGCGAATTAAACCGCTCTCGGTTATATTTTCAGAAGCGACCAAATTAACTGCCATAATGACAGTGCAAATAAAAGTATTTTAAATTCGATAACGTAGATTATTAGTAAACAATCCTTTCTGATCACAGTAGTAGCCATATGTTTCGGCTTTTGATTCGGTGCAGGAAGGACAACAGGGTTATCTCATAGCATAAAAATAACAACATGTTTTATAGCGCACGGGCTTGTAAAGAACGGGCTGTCAAAGTTTTTAGACGTAACTCGAAAATACCGAGTTTGTTATAAAAATGAGCACTGTAGGCGAAATGAAATTTTTTTCAAAATATGAGACAAGCCATGGAATTATGAAAGTTTTATGTTTTTATCTTTACATTGGCTTTATTTTATCATCATCATCATCATCATCATCATTTTGTCTCCGCTGTCATCACGTTTTTCTTGTTTTTTTACCAGTAATTGTAAAGTAATTCCATTGCTTTGCTTTTGCATTGTGTTGGCCTTTTCACTGGTCTTGATTTTGTTTGTTAGTTGCTTCCTTATAATTGTAATGCTTTTCTTATCGGCCATTCGGGTATTCAGAAAGCAAAAGATGAAAAAATAATTCAACTGTTAACTTCTGTAGGTACATACCTACCTGAAATAAATAGATGCAAGGCGTCCGAGATGGAAGCTGTGACGTCAAACTGACCGGACTGAGAAAAGTTACGAATTTAATGCAGCCTGTTGTGTATACACTAATTTATACGTATTTCATGCTAAACCTACGAGTGCAGCTTTTGTAGCTGTTTCGGTGTATATCATGTCCCTGTTGACATAAGCTGTCAGTTTATTTGCCTTCACGTGTGTTTGCTGAGTTCTGTTGTTGTTTCTGTCTGATATGGCTTTAGGTTCTGCATGCGTTTTGACTGGTGTCACTTAGAAGCTAAGCAGGTGGTTCTAGTTCGTATTTGGTAGGGCAAAATACGGCTTTTGCTCTCAGCAGTCTTATTCCTTGTTGTATTGTCGTATTTTCAAACTTGCACATTTTTAAAGGTCACTTGACGTCCTCCAAGAAAATAATTGACATCTTCAGAGAACGTGTGTATTTTCGACACGTATTATTCATTTATTGCTTAATTTTCCTTATAACAAATCCTTTTTTCTTCAGACCATCTTATTGCGTTTGGTTTAAGCAGCTCTTAGAGATATGATGTGTAGTAATACTTTCTAAAATAAACAATAATGATTTGAACTAACTTACACTCATTGTTACAGCCTACAGAAATTTCCTATCAACAATCAAGGCTACATCCTAAGAGACACCGCGAATGGCTGAACTAAGGTCTCTTGGGAAATTGGAGGGGAAGTGTCAACACCCCTCACAGTGTAAGAAATTTGCCTATTTTTTCACCAGAAGGAAAAGATATGTATTATGACGTAAATAATGGCACAATTATCCGTCGCAATATTAACAGTAGCTTCAATATAAAGACGAACCGTAAACAAATAAGTGGATACTTTTGACATAGACAACTGTACCTGAGCAACAAAATAGTATCACTACAATACGAATATGTGTAATCTGTTCCAAGTTACAAATATTTTACCACATATTTTATTTAACACTTGTATTTTAGCTTTACATCTGCACATCTCTAACATTGTTAGCTATAACTACTTTTCCCTAGACCGAAACATGTAGTGGGAGGGTAATGTAATTACAAACTATTGTCTTTTTACTGTTTGGCATTTGTTGGAATAAATATTATGAATTTGAGTTTACTGCATTGTACGTGTATAGTGTTAAATATGTTTTTACATGTTTAAAAGGAGTGCATATTGAGGCAACACACTTCAAAATCACCATTTTTAATATTTACCTTTAATACACATTAATGCCATTCCCGGTGGCCGCCCGGTCCAGTGCGTAGGTCTGCGGCCTTTCGCTTGCTGGGACGGCTGTTTCGAATACTGCCAGGGGCATGAATGTTTGTCTGTTATGAATGTTGTGTGTTGTACGTGTAGAGGCCTCTGCGACGGACCGATCCCTCATCTAGGGGATCTCTACCGATTGAGTGTGATCAAGTGTGACAATCACCCTCTGCAGCTACAATACTTATTTAGAAGGGACCGGAATAAAAAATATTAATTACAGTATAATATTTCAAATATGTTCATACGGCGTTAATGACGTTTAGCGGTGTTGCTCTCTTTTTGCTGCGTTACAAATATTATCTGTGTATAACCAACGTCCGAACGGCTGATACACAGTCATAAAAGGTAATTAGTGAAATTTTAATCTTAGCAATTGACCAACTTAATGCACAAATTCTTGTTTTATAATAAGTTCGAGTAGTATCCGTGTTGCAGGCTGAAGCCTGCAACACGGACACTACTCAAACCCAACCGCACCAAATCTCCAACACACAGCGAAACAAGAAAAAAAAAGACCAATGTGGTAATTCAACAGCACAGTCGCAAGCTCCTGATGATGGATATATTAATGTCCGAAACATGTTGAACACATAAGAAGTAAAATAAAATAGCAAGTGACATCAAGTTGGTCTTTTATTCTTCAGAGACCAGTCGGTGTTCGAACTTAAATCAAAATTGTTATCTCCGAAAACTGGCAATGCATGTTGCTACTAGAGTCAGCTTTACCGAAAGCTGGAGTTACAGTGCTGTGCCTGTCGATAATAATACTTTGTTACAGAGCCAACTTCATATAGCTTAGGGATAGTTAAGAGCAAATGTTAGTCTCTGAGATGGGCAACAAAGGCATTGGCGTCTTCACAGTTGCCCGACGCTGGATTCTAAAGTAGCAAAAGTAATCTTTCCAAGTCCTTGCATCATATTTGCTTGAATGAAACGGGGATAGCTCAGTCAGTATAGTGACTACCCTACGGGCTGGATAACAAGGAATTGTGGTTCAATATCCGGCCTGTGCCAAAAACATTTTATCGCTGCATGGCGTCGAGACCGGTACTGGAAAGCAGCCATCTTCCTTTTCAGTGGGTTCTGTTGGTAAAATTGTCACTTAGCGAAATTCACCTCTCACCACCAGTGTCATCGAGACGGGGGGCGGGGGAGGAGGTGGAAGCCGATACAAATTACTGGGTCCCGGCGGTGCTGAAGGGGGCCGGAGCCCGAACATGTTGCATATATTTTATTTTTTATCTGTACTGTCGTTACTTGTCGACTGTACAAATTAAACCTTTGGGACCCAAACCCTAGTCAATCTGCAACTGAGACTCAGTCTTCGCGATTTACTGCAAGCACTTTTACCCCTTAACCACCCCTTGCTGGGGGAAGGGAGGACCCGAAAAATTATTTTTACCGAAGCCCGAATGCAATCTCAGCCCCCTACTCACCCCCTTCTGGCGCCGAGGTCAAGAGTACGAGAAACTAATTTACGTCCCCTTATGTTTTTCATGGCCTGTACAAGGAAAAATGTACTCTGCTCTTGCAATTTTTACGTTAGTTTCATTTTATTATTAACATTTAGTCTGTGTGTGTCTGAATATATCCAATTCTTCCAAGTTGTTCTTTACTTCAAGTTTCCTTACTGATATTTTGTATACATTTATTACATGTCTTCCGCTTTCTACATTTTTACTTCTTCTGATACTCTTTTTGATTCGACTGTTTTAAATGTATTTTGAGAAATGCACGAATTTCGAAGCGTATGGTTATGCAGTTTTAGTAATATCATTATCTTTCTGGCATATAACAAATAAAGGGAAACCATAAATTATTGAATATTCTGGACAGAATGCCTCATGTAAAACACACACTATAGAGACGGAGGTTAGCTGAAGGTTGTGTTTTGGTGCCAGGTTATGTTGATTACAGATAAAAGAAAGCAGCTTAAATTTTTTTTCGAGTTGTGTGTTTTGATTTTATAAATGGCTGGGTTTTATCTCGCAGCCTTAGTTACTGCTGTCCGTAGAGTCTCAGTAGTATTTTACTCTTCACCTCGGACTTGCGCGAATATGCTGAAAAAATTGCACGTTACGTATCCGCTTACTAGACTTGAGACACATTGCCTGAAATTGGCCTAGAAGTTCTGTAGATTTAATCTTACAACATAGCAGTTTTTATATGTACTAAACGCTTTCGTACTAATAGCTGTTAATTTTGTCCGCATAATGTATATATTTGTTGAGTATTATGTGTAATATATATATATATATATGCCTGTGGACCGGGTAGCTCAATCGGTATAGCGACTGACTACGAGCTGGACGGTCCGGGATCGAATCCCGGTGGGGATGAGATTTTCCGCCCGTCCAGACCGGCCCTGGAGCCCACCCAGCCTCCTGTAAAATGGGTACCGGGTCTTTCCGGGGGGTAAAGTGCGGCCGGGGCGTGCTGCTGACCACTCACCCCCTTCTAGTGCCGCTGTGATGGAAGAGTAGAGCAATACCTCTACCCACCCTCTGGACCACACCGGGCCTGTAACGGGATCACTTTACTTACCTTTATATATGCCTATATATGTTTCGTATGATAAAATATGTAGGTATTTTATTTGTAAACATGATTAATTACCTGGTATTCGTAATGGGCAAGCGAAGTGTTTACTGTGTGTTAGAAAAGAATTTGTGTATAATTTTGGCATCGTTCGTTCTTCAGAGTTTTAAATGCCGTATAGATGCACATCGATATCCACGATTTTTTATCTCCAGCGACATGACGTAGTTAAATTGTGAACACACATACAATCAAAAGTGTTAATTTTTACACGATTGTCGGCTGATGGATAGCTTTCAATGAGTGTGTTGTTCTCAGTCAGCAGACTCTCCGCCTTCTCCTCTAAAAATATTTCACATTTCTGGAGTTGCGATTTTCATATCGTGGGATATTTACATTACTGTGATACGATGACGCTTTCTTAGGAATAACGAGTGTGTTTACTGTTACAGGTTCCTCACACAACACTATCTAGGCGCACTCACGATTGTCTTGCATCTGAATGATGCAAGTTCTGATTTAAAAAAGTATTATATTGAACTTTTTTCTTTTGAAATTATCTACTTCATGCGTTTGTAAAGACAATTTTTCGAAATTTATGTCGCATGCGAATTTTGAAATTACGTTCTACTATAAGAAAAATACGTCAATAAATCGTAGACTTATGACGTATCTTATATCCGTTATATGATTGTGCAGCACTGCTATACTGTGGTGTTGTGATTGGAATAGTAAAGGGGGTAAAACGTAAAACTTTGGGAATGAACACTGCATTACCTGCTAAAAGACACTGTAGCTTACTTGTGTTGAAGGAGGAAGAACGCCATGTTGCTGAAGCTTCTACAGGCGTATTAAGTCACTTCATATTTGGTATATGGCTCCATGTGCAATTGAATGTGTTCCTTAAACATTAAGTTAATATTAGATTTGTGTTTTTAACGGTTGTGACTACCGTGTAGAAGGTGACAACAGGTTCGTCCGAAACGTCGGTACATTTATGCCAGATTACTCGACGTCTTATGTTAGAATACAATAAACGTTATTAGCATAGATTATGTGTGCATTTATCTCTACAACGATTCACAGTTTGCAATCAGAATCCTGCAGGATGACGCCGGTCACTTAAGTGTTGCAATACCGATCTAAGTTTCCCGAGTGCACAGCAGCCCAAAAAAACCTCTCTAATCACCTCTTCAACCTGATCTGACAGACTTGTTATTCCACGAATGTTTATCAATTGCAGGTACATTATTCCTCTCACACAAAGTGATAGCCTCGAAATTCCTGTAGCTTCAAGTCTTCATCTTAAAAAAAAAATTACGTTTCCTTCGAAACTGTTTCTCATAAGACTAACCCGGATTTTTTTCATCCTCTTTTTCTCACTATTTATCTACCAACACACTTTATAAGCCACCAATAATCATTTTCGATCAAACACATTTGGTATCACTCAGACTTTCATAATTATCAGTATTTTGTATAATTTTAGAAGGACTGTATGAGAAGATCGTTTAAAAAATGGGTGCCTTTGTGATTAGTATGTGTAATATTTAATGACTTAAAATCTGACTTCTGGAAGAGGGGTTGATGAAGTTTCCCGTCTTCAGAGACACTACGACCTATCGACGTTGCAGTTCAGCATAGTTCCTTGATCTTTACGACCAAGTAATCCATGATACTGCTGGCACTCTTTGACCGTAAGGATGAAGGTAGTAAGTCCTTCGAAACGTCGCTAAAGTTTACCAACCGACGTGTATTAACAGCCCAGAAGACTTGAATTTTCTCGACATTATTATTATTATTATCATTATCATTATCATCATCGTCTCCTTTATGCGGGACATTTATACTTATATTCCTGAGAAAAAATATGTCCCTAGGGAACACAGTGTTGCAGCTATTGTGTTGTTACTATTCATGGTTCTTATATCGTTAGTTTCAGTGTTGAATTTATTGTACTTTTACATTAGTACTTTCCTAATTATGTGTGCAGTGCCCAATATGACTGTTTTCTGTAGTTCCTTGACTTCATGATTTCCTGGTATGTTGCTCACGTATTTTCTGAATGACTTTGAAATAGTTCCAGTCGTCCCTATTATTACTGGTATCACCTTTGTTTTTACATTCCACATGCGCTGTATTTCTATTGTAAGGTATTTATATTTTAGAATCTTCTCAGCTTCTTTTTAATCACATTTCTGTTATTATTATTATTATTATTATTATTATTATTATTATTGTTATTACGGAACAATTTAAACCTTTTCACCAAAAAGTAAAGTATTAATTTAATTCATAACCTTCTCCTAATGCAGGGTAAACCACATTAGAATGCATTGTAAAGAAATTTGACTTCGTACGGGTAATGAAGTTGTAAGTACAAGACAGTAAGTTTTGGAGTTACATATTTTCTATAAGTAGTTTGACCACATGTGTGCATTAAAAATGATAAAACATCAGTGATGTTTCCAGGCACTGTGTTCACAAGAATATGGTGTCATTCTGTATTAATTTACACAAATGGAGACGGCAGCTTACAGGTGCAATGCAGTTGCACATCACCCTTTCCACCCGGCAACTTCTCTGTCGCGAGTGTCAAGCGGGTCAGTCTACTGATTTCTGTAGCTGTCTCACTTCCAATTGATGAAGTTATTGCTTCCAATTATTTGTTATCTTCACGAAAACCCCCACTGATGTGCAACCAGATGCATAGGGAATTTTTAAACTGCAAATTTTTATGGACCTGTGATCAACAGAACCGATACTTCTCTCTTCAGCTACTTTATATCTTAATAGCAGACAAGTTTTCGCTATGATTGTTGAGATGGTGGGTAAGAGATTGGATTTTTTTTGTCAGTAGCTGAATTTTAATTGAACTCCAAAAGCGTCTTGTGAAACTTGTGCTGCCACGTTTGGGAAAGAACGAAGGTTCAGTTTTCGAATGCGGGGTGCTACAGACGATATTTGGGACCAAGAAGGATGAAGTGACGCAAAACTTGAGTAAATTGCACAGTGTGGAGCTTCATAATTTATACCATTGATCAGATGGTATCAGAATGATCAAATCAAGAATAATGAGAAAGGAAGGGGGTATCTGGCACGTACTGGGAAGAGGAGAGGTGCATACATTTTGTGGTGGAGAGACTTGAGAGGGGGAGACCACTTGCAAGGCCTAGGCGTAGGATGGAGGATAATATTAGTGGATCTTAAAATAAGTTGGGAAAAGACGGACTGGATTGATCTGGCTCAGAGAAGGGGCTAATCTTGGGATTTTGTGAACGCAGTAACAAACCTTCCGGTTCTATATAATTCGCGGAATTTCTGGACTATCTTAGCGACTAAGCTGTTCCAGAAGTCTGTGCTACATGGACTTATTTCAGTCTGAAATGTGTCTGATGATGGTACGTAGTACCTGAGATTGTGGACTTAGTCCTTTGTGTAGTTCTGCGAACAGGACAGAAGTTCTCGGAAACTGGACATAGTTTATTTCTCTGGGCGTCTCAGTAATTGCTAATTGCTCTATCTATTGGGACCATCGCAGTAGGTGCGTCGCCAACTTTTCAGCTGAAGACAGAAACACGTACAACTACGAAACTTTGTGTTCTGTTTGATATACTTCACGATGGACGAATTTACGAAATTCACTGATGTATGATTTCATATGAAATGTAGAGTGACTGGGCGTGTAGTGTGCATATAACGTTGGAGAGTTTTATAGAGAGTTAGAGGGTACTCTTGTGTCAGAGACCATTAATTAGACACTCAGGTCACATTTTACATTCATTGTTCCGTGCATCATTGTAATTGTTTAAAAAATAACCAACACGATGTCACTTGTGGACTATCCTTTATTTTCATGGGTAGTCGTCATTCATTCTCTACATGTTTCGAG
>Ga0131853_10026144_pt1 | contig 10501 bp, 10 predicted proteins | sample TergutLab28metaG_FD_92764 | JGI IMG/M metagenome (GOLD analysis project Ga0131853, IMG submission 92764) | Labiotermes labralis P1 segment gut microbial communities from Petit-Saut dam, French Guiana - Lab288 P1 (version 2) (version 2) | ecosystem: Host-associated > Arthropoda: Insects >... | reverse complement strand
TATCATAGTAGTATCGAACTATTCCACGATCAGGAAAATCTGATGGTATCATATTCCACTGTATGCCGCCTTTAATCATATACAATATGGCACAAAACACGCTATATAAATCAATTTCCCTTGCATAACGCAACAAAGGGCAACACCGCAAAACCCGCATAAAATCAAAGAATTGAGCCGCCAACAATAGACCCGTCATGCTGTTTCGAGAGCGTGGCGGTTTTCTTTTGGCAAAATGGTTGCGCCTTTGATGCATTGCAATATTAATTTATGATAACACAAATTGGACGTTGAAAGCTACACAAAATTTCGTTTGACCGTTTATAAAACAGGGGCTTGCCCTGCTAACTTCCTTTGAGGTTGGCAGGGCAAGCCCCTGTTTTGTTTTGCCCGAAAATTAAGGCAAACGAGACAGGCGATTTATCCAAATCCAACAGGAGGTGCTGCCGATGAGCAAAAGCACACGCATTATAAACAAGTTCGAATACTGGTCATCCGACGATTGCCGGTGCGAGTATTGCGTTCATTTCATTAAAGACCAGCCCTGCCCGCTTGCGGTCTGCTGTATTGATGATATTCGGCAAGAGGCACTGCGGCGGGAGCGAGGGGTTGGTGCTGGGGTTTATGTTGACATCGGTACTGCGCCTTTCGGTGTATTTGAGGTTGCCGGTGGTGCCAATGCGCCCGACAGCGCGGGAGGTGGTGCTTGTGGCGTGGATTGATGAAGAGCAAGTGAAGCTGGCGAAGGAAGTTGATTTGCTCACTTATCTACAGCACAACGAACCCCACGAGCTTGTAAAATCCAAGTACCGCTCGGATGAATACCGCACCGCTACCCACAGCAGTCTTGTGATTTCAAAGGGTTTGTGGTTTCACAACCGAACCCGGCAGGGCGGGAAATCAGCGATTGACTTCCTTATTAAGATGCGGGGTATAGGTTTTTTGGATGCGGTGGAGACGGTGTTGGGTGCGAGAGGTATCGGGTATGCCGGTATCTCGCAATCTTCGCCCGATTCAGCCGTCGGTGCATCCGCTGGCGGTGGCTCTACACTTTCTGCCCTGTCGGTAGAAGGCGCAGAAATTATGCAACAGGCACAGCTGCCACTTCGACCGGAGTTCATTCTACCCGAAACTGCCCTGCTCCCATCTAATGCCACGAATTATCTCCAAAAACGCGGCATCAGCCCGGAGGTTATCAACCGCTGCTTGTCGCTTGGGATACTGGCAGAAACAAAGAAATATCAGAACGTCGTGTTTATTGGTAGGGATGAAGACGGCAAGGCACGGTTCGCCTGCCTGCGGGGTACACGGGATGGGTTCAAGTGCGATGTGCGTGGGTCTTATAAACGGTACAGCTTTTATCTGCCGCCGAAAAATTCGGATATTCAAAGCAATAAACACAGCCGCCATCTTGCCTGTTTCGAGGCACCGATGGATTTACTCAGCCATGCCACGCTCCAACAGCGGGGAGGTCTGGTCGCAAGTGAAGCTTGCTGCTCGACCATGCAGCCGGAATGGAATTGGGATGGGCATCGCCTGTCGCTGGGCGGCATTTCGTCGGTTGCATTGATTTCATTTTTGGAACGTAGCCCACAAATCACGCGGGTAATGCTCCATCTCGACAACGATGCCGCAGGGCTGGCCGCCATGCAAAAAATCAAGGAGCAGCTTGGGCAAGACAGCCGTTTCAAGCACATCCGCGTATCCATCAACCCGCCGCGGGGTGCGAAAGATTACAACGAGATATTACTCCGTGCCGTTACCGCGGAGCGGGAGCAAAAACAGTTACACAAAAACCAACTATCAATCCGCTGACAGGCGGATATTTCATTTTAGGGAGGAAATTTCAGCATGAAAAATCAGAAACATACTACCCAAAGCCAAGCTGAGAATAACAGCTTGCAGATTTTCGAACACGATACCTTCGGCAAGGTGCGTACCATTACCATCGATGGTGAGCCGTGGTTTGTCGGTAAAGATGTTACCGCGATTTTAGGTTACAACAACGGCAGCCGTGATTTGAACCGCCATGTAGACCCCGAAGACCGTCAGAACTACCGAAACGGTACTTCCGAAATTAACAACCGCGGCGTGACCATTATCAACGAATCCGGCTTGTATAGCCTTATCCTGTCCAGCAAACTGCCCCAGGCACGCGCCTTTCGCCGTTGGATTACCGCTGATGTAATTCCGTCCATCCGCCGCCACGGTGCCTATATTACCGAGGATACCCTTGCAAAAATGGCCGCCAGCCCTGAGTTCACCGATGCGTTGATTGAGGCATTGGTGGACGAGACGGCAAAGAACATGGTTTTGGAAAGTACGGTCGAAGTGTTGAAAGACGAAAACGCCGTTTTGCACGATAAAAACGCTACTTTACAAACTAAAAACCATGCCCTACACGACAAAAACACCACGCTAACACGGCACAACCACTCCCTTGCGGGTAAAGTCGGCGCATTAGAAGACGAGGTGGACGAACTTACGCCCAATGCCCACTACTGCGAACGTGTTCTTCTCAGCGGCGATGCCATACAGACGAGCATTATTGCGAAGGAATATGGCCTCACCGCAGTTATGTTTAACCGCCTACTCCATGACTTGGGCATCCAGTACAAAATGGGCAACGTCGGCACATGGTTATTATATCAGCAATATGCCGATATGGGGTACACCAAAACCAAAACATTCTACACACCATCCGGTGAGTGCGTGTGCCACACATACTGGACACAGCTTGGGCGACGGTTCCTGTACGATACCCTTGCCGAGCTTGGGATTTATCCGGTTAACGAACGCCCGCCGGCGTTTGAATTTTAATAGGGGGAGGTATTTTCATGGCTGATGTCAGAGACAACATCCAGGCACTCATGAATGAAGTCTACGATGCGTGGCGGAAGGAAGAAAACCAGGGCAAGGGCAAATGGGATGTGCTTGAGAATTTCTCGGAGGCGCACCAAATGGCGGTGGTATTTGGTAACTTCAATTACCAAGTCGAAAACGGCGGCATTCATCAATGGATATACAACAGGTATTTTCATGATGATGGCGAAAAGCTGGTTGGTTATCTTGAAGCCGGTGCTGCATTAGACGAGCGATGTCAAACGATACTTGACACCCTTTACAAGCTCGACCAATGCGCACGGGATACCGATTGCAACAGGGATGGTTACTTCATCGACCCCGATGATGAAGATGGGGAGCATCAATTTATCGGTGACATGATTAACTGCGACAAGTTCGATTCTTGGTATTACGAGCATTGCGGCAAGGATGATTGGTGGGCGGCCGTGGGTGGGGTAGTCGAAAAGGTGACGGGGCATAGCCTTGTGTCTGTTCAGCCGGATGAGAGTAAAATTGAAGAGGCTCCGGCTCCCGCCGCACCGCCTTTACCGCATCCTTTCAGCGTACACATCCAAAATGCCCACACAGGCAAATACAGCGAAACTGCAATCCCGTTTCCAACAGACCCTGCGGAGCTACGCCCGGTTCTTGATGCCATAGGTGTTGTTGACTGGCAGGACATCAAGAACGTGGAAGTATCAGCCAATGCAGAAGGCGCATCACAGGACGAGTCCAATTTGTGGCGACTGACCAATAAGCTGAACGATGTTCTCTACGATGCCGAAATGACCCCACACACCCTTAACGAGCTAAACTACCTCGCCGCCAGAGTTCAGGAAGTGGCGGCAAGAGGCGAAGATGGGGGCATTGACATAGTCCTTGCCAATATCGAAGCGGGCAAGCATTGCGACACTATTGCCGAAATGATAAACCTCACATTCCGCGAAAACCTAAACCAATTCGATTGCTGGCCTGTTTACGATGCCGCCGCCTACGGTGATATGCTGGTAAATTATTTCAAGCAGGATGAGCATTACGAAGTTTATAACCGTCTTACCGATTCAAAAGACCCCGCAGACAAAGCATTTGCCGCTCATGTTGCCATGTTGGAGAAAAACATTGATTACAAGGCTTTTGGGCGTGCTACAGCTAAAGAAGAAGGCGGGGTTTTTACTGAACAGGGGTACTTGGTAGGCGGCAGCGATGCAAACTTGGTTGCCATTTATCGTGGGCCGGAGGACATCCCCCTCGAAAACATCGTGCAGCCGGTATATCCCGATGCGCTTCGGTCGCTGGCAAAGCATATCCCTGTTGATGCTGACAGAGGGGAACTTACCTATCTTACCGCCAAGCTACAGGGCATGGATGCCGACCAGCGGGCGGTATTCGATGCGGTCATGGAAGCCGGGATAGGGCGCAGTAGTGTTGCCGCCATCATTAACATCACGGAAAATCTTGATTGTTTTAACCTTCAGCCTACATTGGGTGCGGAAGATTACGGTATGAGGCGCATTGAACAGGATTACGACGATGGCTTGGCGGCATATAAGCGTCTTGAAGCATCCGACGACCCCGCTGACCGCGCACTTGCCAAGCATATTTTGACGCTGAACCGTGCTGTTAACGAAGAAGCCTATGGGCATCATGTGGTCAATGAAGAAGGCAATATTTTTACCAAACAGGGGTTGCTTATGGTAGAAAGTGAGCCGAGGGCTGTATACCACGGTGTACAGGATTTGCCGGATGAGTATCGGATTAACGAACATCAGGTAAAATCACCTGCTACCGATGTGCCGATGGCTAATGATGACAATGACGATATCTCCGATGACGATGGTGATGTTGCCGATACCGGTGCCGGTGCCCTTGCTACGCCCACTATCGCCGCCGAAAAAACAGCGGAGCGCATCACCGACAGACCCTCCCCGCCATCCACCGACAGCAAACCCTCTGTGCTGGCGCAGATTGCCGAACATCGGGAGGCACAGCGCAAAGAGCCGTCATCACGGGATGCCCCTGAGCCTATTAAGAAAAAATCCGACCCGGAGTTGTAACGAGAATCGTAACAAGTATTACTGGAGTTGTAATTAAACATTGCGTTACAACCCCACGTTGTACCGAATCATATCACAACCAACCCACGACAGCCGCCATCGGGCGGTATTTTTATGCCAACCGCCAGTCGGCGGTATCTTTAATTGAAGAGGAGAGATTTTTACTCATGAATCACAACAACAGCGATAACAGCGCGATTCAAGCCGCTGACCGCAAAGCCATCCGGCACAACATCGACCACGGCTTCACCGGCGCGGAAATCATTCACGGTGACTTGCTCCATGTGCTGCCCACCTTCCCCGACAAGCTGTTCGGCGGCATCATCTGCGACCCGCCTTACGCATCGGGAGCCGCTGACCAAAACGGCAAACAGAAAACCACGGCGCAGAAATATTCCAGTGCCAAAACTAACAACATCCTACCGAACTTCGAGGGTGATTCCAAAGACCAACGCTCTTGGACCCACTGGATGGCAGAGTGGCTCACCGAGGCGCGGCGTGCCACCAAAGAGGGCGCGCCCATCTGTATGTTCATTGACTGGCGGCAGTTGCCAAGCATGACGGACGCGCTCCAGTGGGCGGGCTGGATATGGCGCGGCACACTCGTTTGGGACAAAACCAACAGCCGACCCCAGCGCGGGCGTTTCCGTCAGCAAGCGGAGTTCGTGGTGTGGGGCAGTAACGGGCATATGCCCGCAGACCGCCAAGCACCTGTACTGCCGGGGGTGTTCCGTCAATCTATGCCCGCGCTAACCAAGCGCATCCACCAAACAGAAAAACCCCTCGGCGTGATGCGGGATATTTGCCGCATTGTTGAACCGGGCGGGATTATTTTGGACCCCTTTGCGGGTTCGGGTACGACGGTGCTGGCGGCTAAGTTGGAGGGGTATCCCGCGGTGGGTATCGAGCTTTCGCCCCATTATGCCCAGGCTGCACAGGGGCGGGTGGCGGCGGGTGTGGCTACTGACGGTGTGGCTACTGATGGTGCGGAGGGCGGTGCTGTTTCTACCCCTGCGGGTGAAATATCTACGGAAGATGCCGGCATCCCTACTGCTAATAATGCCGCAACCATCACAGGGACAGCCGTTGTCTGATATCGGTTTGCCAACCGGTTTCCAAATGGAGGGAGGTGTCCGTCATACAAGAGGATATCGACAACAGGAGTGTCGCTCTGTATATCAAGGCAGGGAAAATCACATCATCGGTACTGGCAAAGGCTATGCTTGCCATCGTCGGCAAAATTAACAAGTCACGGAATGCACCTAAGATTGGTGAGCAATCACTTAAACAGCTACTCAGAGGTGCGAAGGGAGGCACGCTTTCCAGTGTCGAGATTACCGATGATAACATCAAGGATTTCGACCCCATCGCCCGCAAATACGGCATTGGCTGCGCCCTGCAAAAAGACGATTCCACACAGCCACCCACATGGGTGGTTTTGTTTAAGTGCAAAGATGTGGACGCGATGACGGCGGCCTTCAAAGAGTTTTCCAAAAAGGTGCTGGCACAAGAAGCGGAGCAGAAACCCTCTGTCAAAGAGGCTGTGCGTGAACACAACCGCAATAAGGTTGCGGTTAAGGTGCAAGCCAAGAGTAAAGATGCCGTTGATAAAAACGCCATCCGCGTCAAGGTTAAGGGCAAGGACAAGGGGGTGCCGGAGTTATGATAAATGCGGACTTCATCCGCAAGCACGTTCTCCTTAACATCCCTTATCTCATCATCTTTTGGCTGACCGGCAAAGCGGGCGAAGCATTCCGTCTTGCGCCCGGTGCGGATGCCAGTGAGAAACTGCTTAACATTCAACATGGCTTCGCTGGCGCATTCGATAGCTGGCTGCCGATCTTCCACCCGAAGGATTTGATTGTGGGGTTTATCGGTGCCGCCGTCATATGGTTTGCCGTGTGGAACAAGAAGAAAAACGCCAAGAAATTCCGCAGAGACGAGGAACACGGTTCTGCTCGTTGGGGCCGAAAGGATGACATTGCTCCATTTTTGGATAAGAACCCCGAAAACAACATCATCCTAACCCAAACCGAGGGGCTGACCATGAACCCCCGCCCGGCGAACCCTGCCTATGCCCGCAATAAAAATATGCTGGTCATCGGTGGCAGCGGTTCGGGTAAAACCCGCTTCGTGTTAAAGCCGAACCTCATGCAATGCCGCTCGAAGGATTACCCGGTTTCTTTCGTTGTCACCGACCCCAAAGCCGGCCTAATCTCGGAATGTGGACACATGCTCCATCACCGCTTTAAGTATCGGATTAAGGTGCTGAACACCATCAATTTCAGCAAGTCGATGCACTACAATCCGTTCGTTTATATAAAGAATGAGTCCGATATTTTGAAGCTGGTCAATACCCTTATCGCCAACACCACATCGGCGGACAAAAAGGGCGGGGACGAATTTTGGCAGAAAAGTGAAATCTTGCTGTACACCGCACTCATCGCCTATCTGCACTACGAAGCCCCTGCCCATGAGCGGAATTTCGCCACACTTGCCGAAATGATTAGCTCTATGGAGGTGCGCGAAGACGATGACCAGTTTAAGAACATTGTCGATTTAATGTTCGATGCGTTGGAGGCAAAGAACCCCGACCACTTCGCTGTGCGGCAATACCGCAAATTTTCACTTGCGGCCGGCAAGACACTAAAATCGATTTTGGTGTCTTGTGGTGCCCGCCTTGCGCCCTTTGATATAGCGGAGATTCGGGAGATTACCCGCTACGATGAGTTGGAGCTTGATACCATCGGGGACGAGAAGACGGCATTGTTCATTATTATCAGCGATACGGATTCGAGTTTTAACTTTTTGGTGAGTATGGCGTACACGCAGCTATTCAACCTGCTCTGCACGAAGGCCGACGATGTCTACTCCGGGCGGCTTCCTGTCCACGTTCGCTGCCTAATCGACGAGGCAGCCAACATTGGTCAGATACCCAACCTGGAGAAGTTGATGGCTACTATCCGCTCCCGCGAGATATCTGCCTGCTTAATTCTGCAATCACAGTCACAGCTAAAGCATTTATATAAGGAAGCGGCAGATACCATCACAGGCAATTGTGACAGCGCCATCTTCCTCGGCGGCAAGGAAAAACAAACCCTGGAGGAATGGTCAAAGTTGCTGGGTAAGGAGACCATTGACGGATTTTCTACCAGTGAGACCAAAGGAAATTCCCCCTCTTACGGTAGGAACTTCAATAAGCTGGGCCGCGACCTCATGGGTATCGACGAACTGGCGGTCATGGATGGGGCGAAATGTATACTCCAAGTCCGTGGCGTAAGACCATTTTTCAGCCGGAAGTACGACATCACCAAGCATCCGCTGTATAGGTATTTGTCCGATGTCAATCCCAAAAACGCTTTTAACGTCGAGCGGTTCCTCAGCACCAAGCTAAGAGCCAAGCCAACGGATATGTTCGAAGTCTATGAGATAGATATGGACGAGACCATGCCATCGGAGGCTTTTATGGAGTAGCATCTGATTTTATCAAGCAACACCTAACCCGCACGCATCGGCGTGCATTATTTATGCCCGCTGTTCCCCCACATCACCACGGGGAACAGCGGGCTTTTTTTGTTCTCAGCGCACCACTACGTGCGCGGACATCCATCTCGGTCAAAGGGGCGGAGGCCCTTTGTTATAAGCACCACCGCACCATCGCACTACACGCACCACCGCAAGGTAACCCATCACTCATGGTTTGACAACGCACAGGGCGTACACAGACCACAACCCTTTAAGGAGGAATTTTGCATGGACTTTTTTGAAGCAGCAGTCGGCGTACTGCAAACATTGGTAATCGCACTCGGAGCCGGTCTTGGTATTTGGGGTGTCATTAACTTGCTGGAAGGATATGGCAACGACAACCCGGGCGCGAAATCACAGGGCATGAAGCAATTGATGGCCGGCGGCGGCGTGGCACTTATCGGCATTTTGCTGGTGCCGCTGTTGTCCGGTTTGTTCACGCTTCCCCCGACCCCTTAAGCATCTTCGGGGTTTGTTTTTCAATAAAGAAGGGAGGCAGTGCCTATCAGTTGGCTGATTGATTCGCTTACCGGCTGGATTACACAGGGGCTGATAGACGGCATCATGGCGCGGTTCATCGGGCTGTTTGATACGATTAACAGTCAGGTGGGCAGTATTGCCGCAGACGTTGGGCAAACGCCGGGGGAATTTAACCCCGGCGTTTTCGCCATGATCCAGACCCTGTCAGAAAACGCCGTACTCCCCGTTGCGGGGATGATTCTAACATTCGTGCTGACCTATGAGTTGATTCAAGTCATCATCCAAAAAAACAATATGCACGAATTTGACACCTTTGATTTATATAAATGGCTGTTCAAGACTTTGGTGGCTGTTTATATCCTCACCAACACCTTTGCCCTTGTAATGGGCGTGTTTGGTTTAGCACAAAACGTCATCAACACCGCATCCGGCTCTATCGTAGGCAGTATGGATTTGGGCATGGGCGATGCGTTGGCGGCATTGGAGGCACAGTTACAGGCGATGGGTATGTGGGAGCTTATGGGCTTATGGCTTGAAACCTTCCTCATCAATATCTGCCTGTGGGCATTAACCATCTGTATCTTCATTATTATTTACGGGCGCATGATTGAGATTTTCTTAGTGGTTTCAATTGCACCTATCCCGCTGTCTACCCTTGCCAACCGTGAATGGGGTTCTATCGGCAATAACTACTTGAAGTCATTATTCGCATTAGCGTTTCAAGGTTTTCTCATCATGGTGTGTGTGGCTATCTACGCCGCGTTGGTGCAGAGCATCCCCTCAGCATCGAACATTCATGCTGCGCTGTGGGGTTTGGTGGGTTACACGATTTTGCTCTGTTTTTCGCTCTTTAAGACCGCATCGCTGAGTCGCAGCCTATTCAATTGTTAGAATTTTTGGGGTTTTTCGGGGTGTCAGCGCAACAAATACACTAAGAACAATCCATCACAAAAAGGAGGGATTCGTCAATGACAAGTTCGGATTCGTCCGGCATTAAGCTGGATGTGCGGGCATACCCCATCAAAGAACCCAAAGGCAAAACCGTTGCTTTTGCCAGTGCCACCGTCAATGGTATGGTGGGGATTAATGGTATACAGGTAATCGACGGCAAGAACGGGCTGTTTGTTCAGATGCCCCAAACGAAAACCGCCGAGGGCGAGTATAAGGATATCGCATTCCCTGTTACAAAGGAACTGCGCCAGCAGCTTAACAAGGCCGTGCTGGATACCTACGCCGTGGAAAGGGAAAAGATTCCGCTGGATAAGGCATCGGTGAAGGAGCAGCTTCGGGAGGGGAAAGACTCAGCGAAGGATGTTGCAAAAGATACACCCGCTAAAGCCGCCCCCGCCAAGGATGCCGCCAAAGACAAACCGTCTGCGGCACGGGGGCGGGGTTCAACAAAGAAGTCAGAGGGGCCGGAGCATTAAGCTCCGGTTCTTCTTTTTGGAAGGGAGGCACGATGGATATTGTGAAAACACAGCACCATGCACCGCCGATGGATGGTATGGTTGATGATGTGCCGGATGGTATAACATCGCCCAATCTCACCCTCGGCAGTTTATTTGACGGAACCGGCGGGTTTCTATACGCTGGTTCTA
>Ga0131853_10026143_pt1 | contig 10501 bp, 6 predicted proteins | sample TergutLab28metaG_FD_92764 | JGI IMG/M metagenome (GOLD analysis project Ga0131853, IMG submission 92764) | Labiotermes labralis P1 segment gut microbial communities from Petit-Saut dam, French Guiana - Lab288 P1 (version 2) (version 2) | ecosystem: Host-associated > Arthropoda: Insects >... | reverse complement strand
TTTAGTTGAATAAAGAGAGACCAACTTGATGTCACTTGCTTTATTATTTCATTATTTAATGCTCAACATGTTTCGGATGTTAATACATCCATCCTCAGGAGCTTGCGACTTATTTGTTGAGTTGTTTCATGGGTTGTATTGCTCTGGTTCGATGTGTGTTGGTGTTATGTTGTGGTTTGGCTGGGGTGGTGTGGAATCCGTATGCAGGCTTCAGCATGAAACAACTCAACAAATAAGTCGCAAGCTCCTGAGGATGGATGTATTAACATCCGAAACACGTTGAGCATTAAATAATGAAATAATAAAGCAAGTGACATCAAGTTGGTGTCTCTTTATTCAACATAAGATCGTCTTCGTTAACTTTTACTCTGGCCAGTTTCGGCAACTGTTAACGGCGGAGGGTAAAATGAGTGTTAATTTTTGTAAAATAATACAGCAGATGAATAATTGTTTCGTATAATTCCCTAGGAATGAAGCAATGAACATCAAATTCATATGCAGCATCATACAAGTGGACGACAAATAACTCACCTGACAATAACAAATATCATGTTGCATTTCCGCGCATAATTTCCCCTAATATACCCTACTGATGCACCTTCCAGCTCATTTATAGACACCGGTAACTTGAAAGTTTCGCTCCTTTTAAATTTTTGTTCAGAATATCTCATATAAAGCTCAAATCACTGTTAATCTAAATGTGGGAGATATTCTCCTAATGCTTTACTTATGTTTGCCCACTTAAGTTTCAAGGCGGGTCCGTAATACGCTATGTATTGCCAGTTCTTGAATTGAACACCATCAAACAAATATCCGGGATTATCACGGAGCCGTGTCGAGTTGTATCCCTGACAGATACTCTAGTTTCTGGATGGTTATAGTGAGTTTACAGAGAGGGACAGGAAGCATGTTATGTATGCGAAATAGATTATACGTAGCGGCTGTGGTGCTGGAAAGAGATAGGGACAAGATAAGATATGTCAATATTGAAATACATATCACGATAATTTGAGAATGATTCCTTGTGTCTGCGGCAGTTTTCTGGAAGCAGAATATTGTGTTCAGCCTGTTCTTTGTTCAGTTGCAGGTATATTGTCTCGTTTGTTTTAATTGGCGGGGTTTAGCTACACACCCGGATAATCTGCCTTTACAGTGCTGTAGTAGTAGGGAAATGGTGTCAATGTTGTAACCGCTGTCCAGTGTAATAAGGACTCTAAATGGTTTGTAGTACTGGGTAGTGATTAAGAATGGAACGGAAATAAATGAGGTGCAATTTGAATTGTATTGCCGTACACAAATATAAGGACTTGATTTGTTATCGATCATACTGTGTACCAACGTTTGAAAATCGCAACGTGATATTACCTATTGATTGATGTTTGTAGATATAACATTCCGCTGTTGAAGTTCATGCAGTGTAACTTGCGCGGAGACCAAGCAGGTATTTGTTTTGTGTGTTCACTTGAAACCTCTAAAAGCAATTGAACTTTTGGACCCAACCTTGGCTGCGGTATACCGCCAAAACAGTTACGCAGCGAAAGCTTACTACGTCCTCATTTAATTCTGTCGACAAGTGTGACGTCATTTGTGAGGTAGACAAGAAAGGGATGGAGAGACGGAACTTTTCGTCCAATGATAGGCAGGGGCACGTTTGGGTTGGTATGTTGTTACATGGCGATAGGGATTTTGTGCCCATAGGTCGTCTAGTAAGCGAATGGCCAAGTGAAGCGTGCCGAGTCTGCAGGACCAGGCGTAAGGGTAGACGTCATAACAACTGGCAGCAGTTGCCCATAGCGCAGTGGTTTAGCTCAGTTCGCTTGGTACTGACGGAGAGATCAAGAGCAACCTGGTAGTCGCTTCACCTGCAGAAGGGTGAGTCGCGTTATCAACAATGATTTTACATGTAAGTTATTTTACAATGGAATGTCTCCTGCTGTAGTGTTTGGAGAACAGAGAACAGAATTAAAGCGTCTCATTCAACATCCAGAAGGACACACATGAAAAGTGAACGATGCAGTGAAATATTGTGCCATCAGTTACGCTTCCCACGTATAGACAACGGTTATATTAAAAGTTTCCAACCCTTTGGATGTTTTCTGGCATTTAATTCGCTTAAAAGTATAATGCGATTAGGATATGTTTATAGTCAGTTGCGCTATTAACATTAGTTCGACTGGGAAATGACACAGATGGTGCATTATGTTAAGTGTTGTGCAATTTTAAAATTTTATGTTATCTCCGAATTAAATATTATAGACAACTCGATACCAATGCACGTTAGTCACTGTGTTACTAGGTACAAATATAAAGTCTATTGACAATTCTGTGCTAGTCACAAGCTGCGAAATGTTTAAAAGAATGATATATCAGTGTGTGAAATGCTTTAATTTTTAAAATTTATTACGCTATCCCATTATTGTCGTAATTTTTGCTCTTCTCTGTGCTGGTATTATAGTGTCTATCCTGAAGGTGACTTGAACAGTGTGGGACTAATAATTAAACGTCACTTGCTGTAAACACACACACACACAAATATATATATATATATATAATGTTGTATCGCGATGGTAATGACGTAATGCATCGTAGTGGGGTTCGTGTTGTTGCCTTCAGATTTGTTTGCTGCTTACGGGAGATCTCCTATTTACTGTCATACGTCAAGGCTTCGGGAAGTTTTGCCTTGAATTTAGATACGAAGTATAAAAAAAAACCTGGCCGACATGATGATTATGTGAGACCTGCGCTCATCTGGGATTTTACGTAGCGCAGATTGGCAGTTATTTACCGACGTTTCGGGACTGCTTGATTCTTGAAGACGGAACCGATAGGTTGTCCCGAAACGTCGGTAAATAAGTACCAATGAACAGTGTGTAACATCCCAGAAGAGCGAAGGTCTCATTTACACCACGGCTGAAGCCTGAAATCTCGCCTGATGATCCAGTGTTTGGTAACCGCCTTCCAGACTGCATAATGTCAAGATAGCGAAGTCAGTAATACAAATACATGGCTATGAAAACCTCGAATTTTATGTATTGTGCTATTCCATGTACGGGAACGTGGTAATCATTGATACCACTATAAGTTTTATGCCATCAGCAACTTTGTACAAACGCCTGCGCCTATCAGTGGTAGCTAACAAAGTACAGTGGCATCATTTGTTTCAATTGTATACCGACACCGCCGTTTGGAAAATAAATATTCCAAACTGTTTTCCTAACTTCGAGGACGATTTTCATTCACGTATGATTTAAGTGGAAGGTGTATATTAGCGATTGGTGTTGAAAGATTTCAACTTCTACATTCAGGTTGCTAGTAAATATACATGTCTAGGGGCTTGAACTTCCACTACTGCCAATGTAGGTCATGGTCCTCCAAGCGTAACATCTGTTGTATGCACGTGGTTAAAACGGTAAACATGCTGTGGACGGAGAAACTGCTCTACTGAAATCAGGAATGTGTGTTGATGGTGTAGTGTGTTTTGGAATGTGTGTTGATGGTGTAGTGTGTTTTGACCCTACAGACACGTTAACAGTCAACTGTCTTTGTGGGCCATAATTAAGCTATGGACTAGTTCTAAACGGACAGTTTGCCACTCCTGCTTTAATGAAATTAGTGTTTTTTGAAGTCTGCGTGTTAGAACGGAATTGCATGGACTGATCGGTTCTTTAACCCCTAAAAGGCGCAGTGTTTTTGTTGTTGTTGTTATCAACATTATTTTAAACATGTTTCATATTTCGTGCATTAATTAGATATACGTGGCCCCGGTAGCTCAGTCGGTATATCGACTGACTACGGGCTGGACGGTCCGGAATCGAATCCCGGTGGGGACAAGATTTTCCGCCCGTCCAGACCAGCTCTGGGGCCCACCCAGCCTCCCGTAAAATGGGTACCGGATCTTTCCCGGGGGTAAAGTGCGGCCGGGGCGTGCTGCTGACCACTCACCCCCTTCTAGTGCCGCGGTCATGGAAGAGTAGAGCTATACCTCTACCTACCATCTGGACCGCACCGGGCCTGTAACGGGATCACTTAATTAGATATACAAAATGTATCAACAACCAACAAATGCACTTTAAATTTTATGACGTAATTCTTATTTACAATATCTTCAACTTGTTTCCGCCTGGAATCCTGCCATCTTCAGTGTGATGTCTTCGATACAAGAATGCAGTTGTATTTTTATAATAAAACCAACTAGATGCACTAATTTCTCAAATTTATTTTTGGAATAAAACTCTACATGTTTCGGGCAGTTCCTCTGTCCACCATCAGGAGTTTTTCACTGTACACACAGCAATGGTATATTTCATATAGGTTTGCTGACAGCTTGCAAACAGCAAACCTGTATGACATATACCACTGCTGTATGTACAGTGAAAAACTCCTGATGATGGACAGAGGAACTGTCGGAAACATGTAGAGTCCTATTCCAAAAATAAATTTGAGAAATTAGTACATCTAGTTGGTTTTGTTATAAGAATTTATCACGATGCACGGTCACCTGAACGTCAAATACAGTTGTAGTTAAATGTGTCAGAATCACTACGCAATATTAAAAACCAAAATATGTGGTAATATCATTAAAACCGTAATATTCGGTAACGGAGTATTATGGTTTTTAATATTGGGGAGTGATTCTGATACAGTTAGCTACATCTGTATTCTGATACAGTTAGCTACATTTGTATTCTTGTATCACAGACATCACACTGAAGATGTCCGGGTTACTGACCGAAACATTTTAGTGAAGATACTATAAGTAAAAATACATAATAAAATTAAAGTGCATTTGTTGGTTGTTGATATATTTTATATATTAATCACCGCATTTAGCTTTAAAAATGGAACTTTTGCGAACACGGTACAGTTAAACGTTTTGTATGGATCTCAGACCATTCATACAGCATTAATTAACAGCCTTGTTTTCATAACTAGGGAGGAGAGTGTTTACTGCGCTGTACAAACTGAGCCATTAATTATAATTCAGCGTGATTTATGCAAGAAAGATCACGTAATGACACAATGAACGTGTCTCGACAGGTGTTTCCGGCTCATGTTCAGAAGCGAGGATTCCATTTTTAACATTCGTTATGTCCGTGCATCGCTAATATACCGATACTGCTACCTGCTGCTAGCCTGACCAGGCTAGCAGCAGGTAGCAGTATCGGTCCGACAAATGCCTGACGCTGCATGTGCAGTTTTGAGCTCATGATGATGAACGGAAAACCCGTCTGAAACATGTAGAGCGTCTTACAGAAATAAATAAATTGAGAAACGTCGCATCTTGTTGGTGATACTCCGCGAATGACTATTCCATATATGCCTATTTGCAGTCCTATAGGATTTGCAATATCGTGAATTTCAAAAGGCAGCAATTATTGTGTTAATGGGTTTAGTAAACATGAAAAATTTTTGTATATTGAGAATAAATGTACGTATTTTATGTCTGATTCATTCATATGTCTTATTTAGGCCGTTGTATTTCATCAATCCTTATAGAATATTTTCTCCAAATTAAGGGTACGCGCCTTCTGCAAAGTTCCAAATCTCGACGTTTGAATAGGCAGTACAGTACACAAAGCATTTTACAAAAACGTAGCTTGCAGACGCGAGCGGCAAAACTGTTTTTTTTTTTGCGAGTGTGGATGGCAGTAATTGCCATTATAATGCTTATTATTCATTCTCTGCGCTGTTTCGTTGTTTGAGCATATACGAGGTTCTGAAAAGCCACTTACGACACTGAGTCTACCACGCCGTGCCAAATTTGACGTTTTTGTACCGCAACAAGAAATATGACTGAATTATGTACATATTTGACAAAGGTAAAACTAATATTGTTGTTAGGATTTTATCCATCGCCACAACCGAAACTGTTTTCTACTTCAGGCGACTAAAAACGAACCACAAAACAAACAGTCGTCCATTAACATACACAGTTACGTCGTGTGGTGTGTTGTGACAATGGGAAGAGTCCTAATAAAGACTAGTTATGAAAAACACCACAAAGAAGTTAATCTTCAGTAACTCCGCTGTGAACACCTCAATCTTGCGATGCAAACCCCATTTTAAAGGTTTCTGAATTCTACAATTTTATTCAGGAACTTTACTGTGTTTTACATTTGATCTGTATTCATATTACACAGGGTGGCACAAAAGTCACAAGTCCTTACAGGCAAAACATTCAGTACCAATTGTCAATGCTTATAATAAAACCAACCAGAAGCACTAATTTCTCATTTATTTTTGGAATAAAATTTTACATGTTTCGGACTGTTCCTCTGTCCATCAGGAGGTTTTCACTGTACGCACAGCAATGGTACAGTTTTGCTGACAGCTTGCGAGCAAGCTGTCAGCAAAACTGTGGACAGGAACTGTCCGAAAGATGTGAAGTTTTATTCCAAAAATAAATATGAGAAATTAGTGCGTCTAGTTGGTTTTATTATAAGAATTTATCACGATGCACGGTCACCTGAACGTCAAACAAGTGTCAGTGATTATTACGTGCACGAAAGATAGTGAAGTTACTAATTTGCTTAAAAAATAACTAACGCACTCCAGGTCTTGGAAATAGGGGTGTACACTGCAGGCCTCAAACTTATATGAAAAAACTTTGTGCCTGAAGAAAAATATTGCAATTTCGTGTCCTTTTATGTATCTGGTTCAAGCACTTAGTCGAAGGATTATTGACTACTTTTGATATTATGTAAAAGAAGCAAGACAACTTCTACTTACGGTTTGTCCAACTAACGTACTACCTTGACTCCCTTAAGATGGACCCAATAATAGCACCGAAACGTCGGTGACTGGTTACCAGTCAACACGGATTCATATAGCAGAAGACAGTAATCTTAACAAATCCTAAATAAACATTTTATTAAAGCTGTTTATAGTCTTAAAGACCGTTGATTCGTTCAGAGTGTGTATATTGAGCAGCACCAAATCTTCACTGAATTCAGAATGACTAAGCAACTTTTTAGCATGTTACGGTTACTGAAGATGTACATCTCTAAATTAATGATGTGGATTGATGGAGATTCTTGGAAACAAACCCGTCATCAGGAAGTTAAAGGACAGGAGAGTCCTAAAATGTAGAGTATGTAAACAAGACCTCAAAGAATAAGGCAGAAATCCTATTAGAGTCTAATAAAGAGACTGATCTAGAAGTAAGTATGCCAAAACAATATTTTGTGTTGGCCTATAGCATTTGAATGACACGAAATCAAAATATACAACGGAGTTAAATTGTAAAATAATAGTCCATTTGTAGTTAGAAAGTGTTTGGACGTTTGGGATTTCCGGGGCGATAACAAATGTTACGTAACGTTAACGACTGAAAGAGTGGAGTGTGTTTAGAGATTACTTTAAATAGAGAACTTCTCAATGTCTGGTTTTCATAACGAGCCTAGAAAAGACCCATAAAATTTTTATTTGGGTACTTTGAATGCTGGTGAAACAAAGTTATTTTTCAAGAACACGAATTTCACCTGTTTTTAAGCAAAAATTTTGGTAAAGTATAGGAACGTAAGAAGGAGAAATAGCGGAAACCGATTGTCGATTATGACGGAATAGGGATGTTAGTGACTTGGTTTAGTCTATTAGGCCAATTTTATTACGAGAGCGAAATTAAAACATTAGAACTTGTTGGTAATATGGAGGAGTCGAGTTCGTGCAGGGATTTGACAGCAAAACCTTTTGGAAAGTAGCCACTTGGAAAGCCAAGAAACAAATGGGAGCAAAACATTAAGATACGCATTCGAAATGAGGAGGAAAAAAGGTGTGAGGTCATGTCCAATAGCCAGTTTTATTAGTAGCTGCGTTCAACGGTCGTGTTCCCACAGGAGAGAGTTGGAAAAACTGCTAACTAATTTTATGAACGTAAATATTATGGCTTCCTAATTATGGAATAATGTGATTAAACGGATTAACATATTGATTTATCTCCTGTCGATAATAAACAGGGGGAAGCTTTCGAATAAAAGGTGGAAGGTGCAGTGCTCACGCTCTTCAGAAAGTCGGAAAAACTCAGGCATGCATTTTCATTGAATAAAGTCATGTGACGTTGTAGTTTTTGTGTTTAGATACAGTAAGTTGGCGTTCGCTTCACTATCAGTTACTGCTATTTTTTTTTAGCGTTCATGTTTCCTATTCGCAATATTCACGAGAGTCAAACACTGGACTGCCCACAGATCTGTTAACCTGACAGTATTTTTCGTTTTTCCTCCGGTACTCCAAATTAAGTCACAACCATATCCTTGCTCATCCTTTCAAATATATTATTCGTTAACAATTTGACGCTATGTAATTCGGATTTATTGCGGTCGTCAAATAAACTATACGTAAATAAATGTAAGAATGCAGACATTAAAAGTACGATTCGTTTCTGTTTTTTATACACACCAGCCAATAAGCCAGTTAGCTTTCTTTTTTGAACCAGAACTTCCTCTATCTAAGTATGTCAGTACGATTTGCAGTACTGTTGATTGTGGGAAATGAAAATGGCCTTCGTTAATCTGCCTGGAACTGTTTATACCTTCTTCATAAAGCCACATTCCTTTGCTTAGCTTCAGACCGAGGTTGGAACGTTGTTGTGGAGACAGGGAAAGGAAAATTCGGTAGCAAGTATGCTTGAACTCTGATAGTGACTTATCTGCAACGTGAGGAAATATTTTCTGTTATCAGTACGGCGATAAGTGAAAAATAGCTTGGCAAAGAACTGCATAGTCAGTAAGAACGCTAAATGCATGCACTTAAGGCAAAGAAACGCGATGTTTTAAAAATCGATGTATGGGGTGACGAGAAATGAGTAATTTGTTTCGTAGAATTGAAGCTCACAAGCGAAAATAATTACTGAAAGTCAATAAACTAGATTTCGTAGAATTGAAACACGTAGAGGGATATATATATATATAATCTAAAAGGAATAAAGAACCTTACACACAACTGTACTGTCTGCAGTATTCATATCTGCAGCATGTCTTAGCAACAGTGGATCATCTTCAGTGTGCAGTGCTATTAACAACACACAAAAGGGTTACATAAATTGCTTTATAGCCACTAATTGAGATACCCCTTCTTACAATTTTTGAAAATACGTGTTGCTGTTTCCGTTACGTTGATTGACAAAGTATTAATTAATTAATTAATTAATGAAATATTTATAAAATGTTCCTGGTTTCAATAAAAAGCAAACTGACAACCATCAAAACACAACGTTATGAAATAGTGACTGGATCAGCTACATGTTTCGATCCCCTGGAGGTAATCATCAGGCTGATATCCGTACATATTAAGGAAGGTACACATTATGTATTGAATTGAGACATATTATGTATGGACGTGAGATACATTATATATGGAAGTGAGATCTCACTTTCTTAATATGTTGTGGATATCGGCCTGATGATAACATCATGTGGGTCGAAACAGGTAGCTGATTCAGTCATTATTTTATAATTGTGTGTTTTGTTTGTTGTCATTGTGCTTTTTTGCTTGTCTCCAACACAACGTGAAGCATAAAGTTAAGATTATACCCTTTTTCCCCTCGCTGGGTTCTAATGTAGCAGACCGGAAGGAGCGTGAGAATCTTGACTGTGTTTGTATGTCTTGTTTTGTTATTAACCCGGGTTGGTATCCATGTTTGTAGGAGAGGTTGCAAGATATTGGCGTCAGGTTGGTATCGGCCTTCGTACTAGTGTTTTTCCTCTCGCTGCTCAAGCGGTACTCCTACAAAACCTACTTGTGCTACAGAACATGGACATACACCTGGATTTACTAGTGTTACCAGACAAGAAACACAGTGAAGATTCCCTTCATACTTTCAGTCTGCTACGTTAGAACACCGCGTAAAGCTAGGAATGTTTTAGAATCAATCTTTTAAAGACTAAACGTAATCTTTATATAAGAAATCAGTCCGTACTGCGCTGTAAACACTTTCCACCACGGTTATAAAAACCAATCAGTTAATGACGTATACAGCAAAGGTCGCTGTTTGTACTGAGATAAGTACAAAACATTCAAAGCAAGGCGCGTAACATGTAGAATTTTTGAATGTTAAACCTGGTGGTACGTAAAGAAACCGCTAGACTTTAAAAGGTTAATTAATACTTGAATATACCGGAAAGAGCAAAATGTATTTTCAAAAATTTCAATAGTTTGAACTTCAATTAATGGTTATAATGCAGTAGTATATACCCCTTTGTGTTTTTAATAGTATTTTAGCCTGTAAGATGATCCATTGTGTTTAAAACGAGTTGCAGAAGTAAGTACTGTAGACAATGTACGATATGGCGGTCATGCTTGATCAGTTCATCAAACTGTTTTTGATGCTTATCATCTGTCACGGACAGCGGCCTTCCACTGCGAGGTTGGTCAACAATATTGGCACATTCACGAAATTTAATGGCCCAACGATTTACTGTAGTTCTGTTAACAGTGTCTTCACCATACACAGCCTGTAAACGGCGATGAATTTCAGCTGGCGTTACGTTTTCAGCACTTAAAAATT
>Ga0131853_10026142_pt1 | contig 10502 bp, 6 predicted proteins | sample TergutLab28metaG_FD_92764 | JGI IMG/M metagenome (GOLD analysis project Ga0131853, IMG submission 92764) | Labiotermes labralis P1 segment gut microbial communities from Petit-Saut dam, French Guiana - Lab288 P1 (version 2) (version 2) | ecosystem: Host-associated > Arthropoda: Insects >... | reverse complement strand
CACGAGCTACTGGAGTAACCACCAAGACATGGGCGTGTATTGTACAGTCCTTGTACCAAAAGGCGGGGTGGTGCAGGGTGACCAAAGCTTTTCTGTCCCCCCCCCCCCCCTCAAAGTGTATCGCAGCGTATCAGACCACAGACTACCGTTACTGCCGCTAATACTCTAAAGAGCCACGCGAGAGACCTCTGCTACGTGACGAGAGGGCTCTCCCAAAATTTGCACCTAAACGCTGTTTTGCGTTCCGCAAGCGCTTGAACTGTGTGCATCTGTTAAAGAAGAAGACAAAGCCGTCTCTCTGCCTAATTAAGCATCACGCTATTAAGGCAAATGGGGGAGTGGAGGTATAGCTCCATTAATTCGTATGTGGGTTGTCAGATTCACGCCCAAGCCGCTTTAACTTCGGAGAAATAGCTCGTGTGTCTATAGCTGGAGCCCCTTCCGGGATTCGACCGACGCAGCTGTTCAATGCAAGGCTGTTCGGTCTCACCCAACATCGAACATGAAATGTGAGATGACTGTTAACAGGTGTTCGCTCTTTTGGGCTGGTACGCACCGTATGTTAATAATCGTTTGCCGACGTTTCGGGAGAGCTTATCGGTCCCATTTTCAAGGGTCACGCAGTCCAGGAAGAATGCCGGGAACAGGTGGCAGTGAGCTTGTGCAGGGCGTGGTGTGAATTATGTAACATCTGCGAAGATCGACGTCCTCACCCACATAACGGCGAAAGTCTGACATCTCGCATGAATATTAATACTTTGAAGACTAACATTCATCCAAACGATCTAAGAACCTCAGTTTACCGCACAGAAGATAGTCCGTGTCCGTTACAACGACTTCATTAAACGCTGTTTTAGGAGTAACGCTGTTTATTGTCAGTCACAGTAAACTGTGTGATTAGACATGCTTAGTTAATGTTACAGCATGTGGTACTTAACTGAGCTTGAAACAGTTCATATCGAATTTGAACAGAAGTGGAGGAATAGTATTTGGCGTCCTCGGGAACAACAGCAGGGTGTCTCTTGTGAAGTTCATGACGTAACTATGAAGGTATTCCTAGTTTTTACGGCAGGTTTATTATCGTGTACACCAAGGTCCGTAACTCGACCGTATCCTGAGCCAAATTAAACCAGATCATACACTCTTTACGACCTATTTTAATATTATCTCCTCACTATATTTTTCAAGCAGTCACATCTCTTTTGGTGTTCGGACAAAAGTTTTATACCTATTTTTCGTCTTTTCCATAAACTGATTTCCAGTCAAAATTCCATCTTTGTTGGTTCTTGTACTTATTTAATGACATTTTGTTACGTCATGTGGTTTTAAAGGGGAAACTGCAGGATTCTTATAAATTATGCTTTCGGGAGTATATGAAGGAACTTTTTGTGAACTCTCTGAAACTGCTATCCCCACATGTACAATGGAGTTACCGAGGAAAATGTGAATATTATTTTTCAGTATATAAAGTACCACGATCTGCATTTGTAGTAGGGACCTTCCGAATACAAAGCATGTGTTTCATCCCACGTCATAACTCTCGGAACAATATATTGAACACGTAATATCACTTTATCGATATTCATGAATAACACGGAAACTGGTTAAATAGACAAGAGTATGTAGACAGTAAACAGATATGCAAATGCGGGCACTTAGTAGTGTGTTTAGCTGGCTGGCCTCAGTGTCGATAGGTTTGAAGGTTATGTTTCCCGCATGTTGCTGCAAGGCCAGTTTACGCCAGCTGGAATGTATCCGGGTACCCATATGCTAGGGTCTCGGTACAATTGTCCGAGTACTAACCAAGACAATGGGAGCCCTGGCAACGTATAGGACAACAAAACCCTAACCCCACGTAACGCTATCGCGTACCGCTTATATTTCACTACAGGAATCACAATTGCCTGTGATCACTGTACGACCTCCCGCATCGCAGTCCCGGGATCAGTTCCATCTTATACCATGAAATAGGATCATTTTCAGGAATGGCTTTTTAGTCTCATCTACAACGTTATATCGCCGTGCAGTATGTCATCAGGAGTTCGTCAGAGTGTTCCACAGTCGTTCGATACCTTTCGGAATGTGATGCCGTGTAGGCTGGTAATTGTTTATCAACGTTTCGGAGAAATATGCCGCCTCCTTCTGAACACATAACATGTAGACACGCCATTCGTCCGGAACATTGGTAATCACAAGATAACGCAACGTCACAACCAAAAAGATTGTAGCCTTAAAGTTCATTTTTGTGAGAATCCCTGAGCTCATAATACAATTTTTCTGTTGGGCTTTCGAACTGCATGCGCTCAGTCTTTCACACACAACTTGGTGGAAGGGAGGTTAACATTTCGTATAATATGAATAATGTGGCTGACAGGTAAAATGTGGTGACAGGCCGCTCTCTTCTACACAGAGGTCGATTGAAAACCGAACCCAGCTGCACGACAAGCGTAAGCCTTGCATTTCTTCATGTAACGTTAGAGTGGGTGTTTGAAATTACCTCCTAGTGCACTCTGGTAGGTTCTACAACTGGTGAACAGGTTACTAAATACTGTTTGAAGTTCTTGTCTGTAAATTGCCGAAATTGCACGCCTGATGAGATGGCCGCTTCATGACTGACACGCCGCCAGTCTTACTGTTGACGTACGGTTACGTTTAAGCACTTTCGTTACAGAATCCATTTTAATCTGTTGTGTGACAGATATTTGAAATGAAAGTCATGCAAATATATTTTATTAGAAAGTATACAGTACAGTTTAATACAGAGGATTTTTATTATGGAAAACCTATATAAAGAACTAGTATAAAAGTGTCGTAGGTAATCTAGAATACGGTTGTCCAGTGCTTCAGTTACTTCGAAATCAAGCAGGGCTGAGAGTTGATGGAGCGTATTTCCAACACACACACACACACACAAACACACACACACACACACACACACTGAGTTACAGAGTGATCAAAAAGTATCTGTGCACCTGATGATTACAATACAGAAAGCAGATGCGCAGAGACTTTTTGATCACTCTGTATATATATATATATATATATATATATATATATATATATATATATATATATGTGTGTGTGTGTGTGTGTGTGTGTATAACGTACCGGTATGTTATATGCGGAAATGTAGAGCCGTTAAGTCTCTGGGCGTGTGTTCAACTGGACTTCCTGTTATGACTGTCAAGCTTTTTACCTTTACGACAGAAATAGTGGAAAATATCCCACAACAGATGCAGAATCTTCCTTGATAAGTAGGTAGTAAATTAACCAGTCAAGGGATTCCAGTAAGCCAAATGTTAAGAAAATCCCAATATTTGACTGTGTTCTGAGCCAGTACAGTTCACGCGATATTTTATTTCCTCGGCGCTAAAATTTGACGATTCTGGTCTTCTGTGATGTTACGCTGTGTTTCGGCGCAAGTAGAACCCGACGTTGCAGGAAAAGTAGGGTCCTCATCTCTGATAACTACTCAATCCGTGGAAGATAAAGGCACCACATTACTTCGAAACGTCGTGGTCTGCTAACACCGCAACACAGTGTAACACCCCAGAAGACCAAAATTCCCTACCTAAAGCGGTCTGCATCTTCATTCCTTTTCATAGATCTCTGTTAATATTATTCTCCCACCTACATATCTCGCACCTGTCCCAGGTCTTCCGATGAGATTCCCTGGCCTGAATTTCGTATGTACTAAAGTAAGTCAGAAAATAAGTTTAGAGTGCCTATATTTTGGGTTTCTTCTCAGACTTAACCGGACTGCTACCTCTCAAGTTTTCCACATAATTCTCGCTACAACTGAGGCACGTAAGTTGGACGAGCAGTTCTGTTTGCTGTTGATACAGGTCACTGTCCTGTGACAACAGCCATCCTGTCACAATATCTTGCAGCTGGCCATCATCTTTCAGTTTGTGGGTGGCAAGATTTAGATTTGTAGCTGGCAATATTTCAGCAGCTCGGCGACGAATTCCGGTGGTATAGTCACGATCATTGTAGGTTACTTCGCTACGAAATTTTCAGCCACGTTATTTTATGATCGCCTTTCGCATTTTTCCTATATCCCATGCGTGCTACAGGTCCTATATCTGGTGTATCTCACTCTCACTCTATTTGATATAGTTCAAAGGTGCAAAATTGTCACATCCTTTTCCATGGGGTCAAACGCTTTTCTGTTCTGTGCGGAATATAACCTGCTGAAATGTGACGTGAAATGCAGACTGCTGTTTGAAATGCTGCCGCGGACCCACGTCGTTGTCATCTCGAAAGCCGTGTCAAAAGATTCCGTACGTACATAAACTGGATGCGTTAATCAAAAACGGCCCCATCTGAACTGTTGCTGACTGTAACGGAACGAAGGAAAGGCGCAGAAGGCCACCATCTCGGAAGTCATTACGTGAAAATTTGATGTGACGTTAGTCTGTGTGGGCGGTAGTTTCTGGTCTTGTTGCCTGGAACCGAGCTGCGGGCTTCTGTCGTCGTAATTCCAGTTGAGTTGTGCAATGCGAGTGACTGGAGATAAAATGGTTTATATTATATGCAGTTGCTTGTCTCAGGTCAGTGTCTCTCAGTATACCACATAACGGTACTCTTCAGCATATCACGGTAAAAAATTTCAGACATAAACCCGTGTCCGTATGTGTACACATGTGCAAATATATTCTAAGTTTTGTACAGACGGCCTGAGGATGATCATGTAGTTACCAAGATAAAATTAAATAATGTATTTTTGTGTTGTCTGAAACCAAAAACTATTCTGTGGTCTTTTCATAAATGACAAGTCTGGGCAACAAAAGTATACAGATACGAAACGCTGAAATTAAAGGACTTTTGAAAAGGGTAATGTGGAGAATACATAGAAGACAAAATAGACATAGATATTCCTGTGCTTAATTAAGCACCATGCCGTGAACCCGTAGGCGGGGTGCCGGTACAGCTCCAGGCATTATTAATCTCGGCACTAGATGTAGTTGAGTGGTTCGGTTTTTGGTCCCGGCCTCGCTACATGAGAGGGAAAGAAACTGGTTAGACCCCCGAACAGATGTGGACGATGTGAAGAACAGAGAAGTCTATTGCCCCCCACAAGAAATCGAACCCCAGCTTCTCGGTCGCCCAGCTGATAACCTGGTGATACGCTCCCTCCTTCACGGAGAAGCGGGGGGTGGGGTGCGGAATTTCGACCGCCCTTGCTTCTTACGTCGCATTTCGGGAGGGGTAACGGTCGGTGAACTATACCTGTACTACCCACTGGACCTTCGTGGTCACTTCTAGGGTGAACTTCACCTTTACCCTTTACAGTCGGTGAAGGAAGGAACACAGATTCGCGATGATAATAACTTTTTGAAAGTCTAATAAAAATTCACCAATGCCACAGCAGATGCTAAAATTGTTGCCCTCCTGACCGGATGCACTCTCTATACCTGCGGAACATGTTGTTAACTCTCTGGTGTTCTTCCGCGGAAACTGTTGAAATCTCCCGGCATTTATTGTTTCTACGTTCTTCCAGAGTGTGGAGACTGGTTTTATACGCTTCATCTTTTAAATTAATCCACAAATTAAAGTTACAGGGATTTAAACCAGGGGAACATGGGGGCTAAAGACCTTGCCTAACTGACGTGGCCATCAGGGGAAGAACTCCAAAGTTAACAAGAACGTATTCCACAGGTATGCTTAATGCATTCAGTTAGGAGAACAAAAATTTCGGCATCTACTGTGGCACTGGTGAGTACTTATTACAATTTCTGAGGGTTGTTATCACTGCGAATCCTTGTCTAGTTGTCTTTGCCTACTGCTATCCCTCCTGAAACGCGTCAGACGACGCGAGGTCGGCCTATGGTCCGCCCGCCACATGTGGGTCAAGTAGGAAATGGTTCATCTACTATAAATATAAATAATAATGTAACTTTAATGTAATGTAATGTAATTTTAGAATGAATCTTAACGAAATAAGGAATGCGAATATACTCTTAGAGTGGATTCTTTTGTCTCTAGGTAGGAGGGTCTGGTGGTTGGCTGTTTTAAATAGAACCTGTTATGGTTAAAATAGTATGAAAATACAGAGTAAATTATTTTATTGTTGATATAATTGTTGCACCCACACTTCGACGTTTCATTCTTTCTCCAAATGAAGTAAGTTCTGGAGCCAGATTGCCGGGGTTCTGTACACGCTGTGAATGAATACGCTTTTTTTTAAGGTTGTCCAACCAAAGGTTATAAGTTTTAACTTTTCTCCTGCATTCTGCATGCTCACCAAACTCATCATCCTTCATTTAATCACTGTACTAATATTTGGCGGGGAGTGAAAATCGTAAAGTTCACCGTTATGTAATTTTCGCCCTCATTCTGTTACTTCTTCTTATGTCCAAATATTGTCCCTAGCAACATTTCCTCCTACACAGTGTGTGATCCTCCTTAAATTTGAGAGATAAAATTTTCCATTCATACAAAACAACAGTCACAAATGTAGATACTGTATAGTTGACATAGGCCTACAGATATTTAGAGAGCTGATAGAAAGATGAAAGATTTTGAGCAGTTTAAAAAGAAGCAGCAGCCTGAAGCCTATGACATTACAAAATAGTGCCGCTAAAGATCTTTTTATGCACACTAGAAACTAATATCAATTTATAAACAAGTATTTAAATAGAAAATGTTTCTGTACAACATTCTTGGCCGACACTGATTTGCTGGTTGAGAAGCACTCATTGCATAGCAAGCATGGATGAGAACCATAAGTCAATATTCAAGTAATAAAAGGTAAAAAGGTAAAGTGATCCCGTTACAGGCCCGGTGTGGCCCAGAGGGTGGGCAGAGGTATAGCTCTACTCTTCCATGACAGCGGCACTAGAAGGGGGTGAGTGGTCAGCAGCACGACCCGGCCGCACTTTATCCCCGGGAAAGACCCGGTACCCATTTTACAGGAGGCTGGGTGGGCTCCAGGGCCGGTCTGGACGGGCGGAAAATCTCGCCCCCACCGTGATTCGATCCCGGACCGTCCAGCCCGTAGTCAGTCTCTATACCAACTGAGTTATCCGGTCCATAATATTCCTATACTGCTAGGTAAAATACACAGGTCCTGAAGGGCTGCAGGAGGTTGAGGCTTCTAGAATTTCTGTACTGCCGGCACATGGAGGTGGCAAGGTTGTCAGCAAAACGCACCTGCCGCCTTTACCTCCCATGAGATACGCCTGGTACTCATTTTTGTTAGAGGCTTAGTCGACCCCATCTGGAATCGAAACCGCGACCTTCCGGTTTGTGGCGAAGTTCCTCAACTAACTGCACCACCTCGTGCCCCCATTCTCTTACTATTGTTCTCAGAAAATGCATATTTTCTGATTCTGTTCTTCTTTTTTTAAAAAAAAATAAATGCATAATAATTAAATATATGTATGTATATATATATATACATATATATATATATATATCAGTAACTAAATATGTAAGAAAATGTTGAAAACAGCTATTTTTACCGTACATTCAGATATATAATCCCACTTTTTTATATTTCCTGTTACTTAAAATATTCGATTTTTGCATTACGTAAGTGTAGCGTGTGAAAAGAGAGGAACTGACGAAGGTTGGATAAAAAACAGCATTGTTCTCAATATCACGTTTCCACGATCTACAAAAAAGTTTTCAAAATAAATGCTTACGAGACCGACTAAGAAGCAGAACTATAAACACAGAACATGCACATCTTGTCTGCAGTTTATATTAGTGTCATGAGCACAAAGAAATTCATACACCTTTGTTTTGGCACAGGGGATATTTCCGAACAGAACAAGTTGCTAACATGCCGTGTACTAGTAACACCTCGTAAAAACCAATTAGTCGTGCAGACAGTAAATTAACGTCTCAAGCAATCCACACACGTTCGAGCATCTCTTCAAGGTGATATTTCTTCTTGCATAGACACACGTCATCGTTGAGTGACTTCACATTGGCCAGTTGGCGACAAGTATCTACATCTGCTTCTGTGTCTCGAAAAACAATCACGTAAGGGGTTTTGTATGGTTGTGAAACTTGGACAATTCCTCTCAGAGAAAAACACAGTTTGCAAGTGTAATTTAGAATAAAATGCGTTTGCTCCTAATGGGTACGGAAAAGTTACGAAAGTAACAGGCTACACAGCGAGGAGCTTCGTGATATTGACACATCTTGTGAAGGGCATTACGGTGGCTGGGCATGCCGTTCTGTTGGGTAAAAAGGGAGGCGTACAGAATTTTGAGAGAACTTTGCTGTTCTGTGGTAAGCGGAATATCCAAAATTCTAACTGGGCCCAGTGTGAAATTTTATGTAGTTTTTCCCAGCCATTTCATAAAATAATGCGATAGTGGGCTACACTGAAAACATTCATGATTACTTCCTCCTGCCTCCTTTCCAGTCTCTTACTGGCAAACTTATCCTTCGACACTCTATAACCTACACGATATTGGTATACGGAAGCTTACTAAATTCACTAATTACGCAGATGAACCTGAGTTTTAGTTAAATATCCAGTCCGTACCGCACAGTAAACACTCTGAATCTTGGCTATACAAACCAATCAGTTTATGCTGCGTAGGGAAATAACAGAAAATTGTTCTGAGATCCATTTAAAACCCAAATTAACTCTGTGAGTGGAATGCAGAATTTATGGACGTTAAACTGGTGGTGCAAGAGGATTAGAAGAGCCAATAATCATATATACATTATTGAAATCTTTAGTGTTGAAACACGTTGAAAAGCAGTCATTTGAACGATTGACAAAGACGTGAGTGCGTAATGTAGGTGGGTATTAGAAAAGTAAGTTCACAGGAAATACTGTAGGTAATGTCCAGTAGGTTTACAGGCTGTACCGCAGTTACAGGCTGTGCTGCAGGCCACGTCCGTTAGGTTTACAGGCTGTACTGCAGGCCACGTCCATTAGTTTTACAGGCTGTAATACAGGCCACGTCCATTAGGTTTATTGGCTTATTACAGGCCAGGTCCATTAGGTTTACAGGCTGTACTGCAGGCCACTTCCATTAGGTTTATAGGCTGTACTGCAGGCCACGTCCAGTAGGTTTACAGGCTGTACTGCAGGCCACGTCCGTTAGGTTTACAGGCTGTACTGCAGGCCATGTCCAGTAGGTTTACAGGTTGTACTGCAGGCCACGTCCGTTAGGTCTACAGGCTGTACTGCAGTTACAGGCTGTACTGCAGGCCACGTCCATTAGGTTTACAGGCTGTACTGCAGGCCCTTTCCATCAGTACCGTTTCATATCAGCAGTGATGAAACCTTGAATTTGTTCCAAACTGGTTTGTTATTTCTTAAGTTAGTTGCTATTTACTTAGTCTGTGAAGGTAAAATATTTCCTATGCAGGTCATAAAGGCGGGATTGGAGATTACTTGTTTGGGTACAGGTTCGCTGATATCTATAGTCGGTCTTAGCTGTAGGTGAATTGTCAGTTTTATGCCCCGGCCATTTTGCTCTGGGAAAAGAGCTCCTTGGTGCCCATTACATACAGGCTGGGTGGATCCTAGCACCGGTCTGGACCCTTAGAAGAAGAGAAAAATACCTTGCTCCTGCTAGGATTCGAGCCGCGTTCTTTCCTTAGCGTAATCACTATTCAATTAACCGCGCTATTCCAGATACTTAAGTAAACAAACATTTATTAGTATTATTATTATTATCATTATTATTATTATACATTTATTATATACCTAACTACATAGCCAGTTAGTATGCCGTAGCTCTTGCGTTTCACTTGTGGAATATCAGTAACTTGAAAGAAGGCATCACGAAGTGCTAGAATGAACATTGTATTCATTATACATCAGAAACTAACTTACTTCATGGAAAAGTCTGCCTCTTGCAAACCTAATATTTTCTCAGCTACAGAAGAAATTCTCCATTTTTGTGGAAGGCGAAATTTCGTTACCCTTTTCAGAAAGGCTCACTGCTGGTCCGTATCCTGAGCAACATGCATCTAGTCACCATCTGCCCATTCTGCTTCTTTAGATCGGTATTAATGTTAACGTACACCACCTGCTCCTAGGTCCTCCCAGAAGTCACTTTCATTCAGGTTTTATTATGAACCATTTGTATGAAGTTTTCTTCGTTACTTTACTTGATACAAGCCAACATCTTATATTCCTTGATTTTCTTGTTCCGATAATATTTCGTGAGGTATGAGCTGCAAATTATGAACGTTTTCAGTTACGTTGAATCGCAGCGCACAACATTACCACCACTTAAATATTACCCTTCACTAGTACAAAAAGTAATTTGTGTTATTGGCATTGTAAGTGGTTTGGCATGGGACTTACCCAATGCCGGATTCGAATACGACAACCTGAAGTGTTTAGGCATTTCGCTGCTAGAAAAGCCAGAATATTTGAAAATGTAAGAGCTAGTTTTTGACCGCCTCTGTGGTCTAGTGGTCAGAGTTTCTGGCTACAGATACAAAGGTCCCGGGTTCGATCCCCGGCGCTACCAGATTTTCTGAGTAGTAGTGGGTCTGGAACGGGGTCCACTCAGCCT
>Ga0131853_10026141_pt1 | contig 10502 bp, 8 predicted proteins | sample TergutLab28metaG_FD_92764 | JGI IMG/M metagenome (GOLD analysis project Ga0131853, IMG submission 92764) | Labiotermes labralis P1 segment gut microbial communities from Petit-Saut dam, French Guiana - Lab288 P1 (version 2) (version 2) | ecosystem: Host-associated > Arthropoda: Insects >... | reverse complement strand
TCCAGGGCCGTGCGATGGGTAGCTGTCCGTTCCCGGAAAACCGTGTGGACGTACGGGATGTGTAGGTCGGAATGAAGGGTGTGATTGGAGACATACCATGGGGCATTGGTTATAGATCTGAGAAGTTTGGATTGGTATCGCTGGATGACAGCTATGTTGGACTTAGAAACACATCCCCACAGTTCTATTCCATAAGTCCACTCTGGGTTTAGCACTGTTTTATAGATGAGAATCTTGTTTGCCAAAGATAAGGAGGAATGTTTTCCAATGAGCCAGTAAATCTCGCGAGTTTTGAGGTCGAGTTGCTTGCGTTTCGTTTGCACGTGGTCCTTCCAGGTTAGACATTTGTCAAAGTGAAGTCCGAGGTATTTAACCGTCTCTGCTTGGGGTACGACTGTCTGGTTGATGTACAATGGGGGACAATGTCCTCGCCGGATAATGAATCAGGGAGAAGTTGACTGAAGTCCCTCTGAGGCCAGCGTGTTTGTGTGTCTGAGTTGTCCAGTGTAGATGGACCGACCCTCTCTGTAAGCAATTCCTAACAAAACAAAAAAAAAAAAATACATAAACCTAGAAAATGGGAAGCCCTGGGACGTACTGGCGAGTGACAACCCTCAAAATCCCACGGGGGAAAAAATCCGTTCTGGAAAACGCCTACTTTCTGACAAAATATAACACAGAGTGAGATTTGTTTGGCGAATGCTGGATCGTGGGAAATATCGGGCATGTGTGACGTCTTACCAGGCAAAATACACAGCGTAAAGGGCGCTATACACTCTCAGTTAAACTGAGCGATTTTACTGTGTGACGTCATACCTGACGGAAAAAATGAGTAAAGAGCGTAGTTTTTACAGGCAATAGCGCAGGTCTCAGAATTGTCCTTTCCAGTCGTCTTTCATGCACATAACTGCGCAGTTCACTCAGGGAATTCCACACACATTCAGTTCAGTTTCTCGTGCAGTTTTTTTTATAGAGTTAAACTGCACAGTTTAACTTAGAATGTATTGGGCCCTTTAGGGTATATGAGGCCCCTAATGCCCTAGACGCAACCACTGTCTACAAAAAGCATTTGATGGAATAATTTGAAGAACTTTGGACATGATTTCGTATGACCTGGGGTGTATGTGACTACCACCATGACCTATGACCCTCCGCAGCACGGGCGTCACGGTCCTAAGACGCCCACCTCGTCACGAACAGTTTTATGGCGCTGATTTGCAATTCCCTTCTTGTGCTTAACGTGACAGACAGACAGACAGACAGACAGACTGTACCACCTGCAATAGATCTTACGTTGCTGTCACCAAATTGTACATTCCTCATATCACGTCTGCACACTTCAGTATAAAGAGGTTATGTGTCTGGCCCAGTCGGTGATTTGCAATTCTGAGAAATTCTGAAAAACTGAAAATATCCCACTGAAGAAAAAAACACTTCTCGGTAATATTTAAGAATTGAGTTACGAACTCACAGAAAAAGACCTGTAACTGCATTACAAACAGATTTAAAAAATAATCAGTTTTTATTGCTGACAGCAATCATTACTGCTGACAGTAGTTATTACTACTGACAGCAATCATCACTGCCGACAGCAGTCATCACTGCCGACAGCAGTCATCATTGTCGACAGCAGTCATCATTGTTGATAGCAGTCATTATTGTTGATAGCAGTCATCATTTCTGCTGACAGCAGTCATCACTTGACAGTTGTCATCATTGCTGACAGGAGTTATTATTGTTGTCAAGAGTCATTATTGCTGACAGCAGTCATCATTGCTGACAGTTGTCACTATTCCTGACAGCAGTAACTATTGCTGACAGCAGTCATTACTCCTGACAGCAGTCATTAATCCTGATAGCGGTCATTACTCCTGACAGTTGTCATTATTGCTGACAGTAGTCATTATTGCTGACAGTAGTCACTATTACTGACAGAAGTCATCCCGATGTGTTTATCTAATTCACACAAGAAATATGTTTCAGTCAAACACAACAATGTATTACACAAAATTATGCTGATAGCAACATGTTTCGGCTCTAATAAGTCATCAACGCGACATCCAAAAACTAATCCAAGGTATATCACATATTAGAATGCATTTTGAGATCCCAAAAGATTACAGTAAGTACTGTATTAGTATCTAAATGTTCATAAAATGGCAACAAATCTAAAAGTTAAAATGATAAAACAAATCATGAAATAAATTGTGTTTTGTATTGGATAAAATACCACGTATGTAAATTAAAGGGGGACTGCGGTAGCACAGTGGTTGAGGTGCTGTGCTACAAATCGGAAGGTCGCTCCTTCGATCCGATCTGGTGTCAGTGAATTTTTCATTAACATAATCCTTCCGATCGCACTATGGCCCTGGGGTCGACTCAGCCTCTAATAGAAATGAGTACCAGCAGTATTTCCTGGGGGTAAAGGCGGCCGGTGCGTAGGGCTGACAAACTTACCAACATCCTGTGCCGTTGTCATGAAATCTGGGAACCTTAGCTTCCTGGAACCCTCTGGGCCACTCCGGCCCTGTAATGGGACCGCATTACCTTTATATAAACTAAAGATCCATCATCAAGTAATTTTATCTAATACACAACACAACTGAATTCATGACTTGTTTTATCATTTTAACTTTTAGATATTTTGCCATTGTATGAATATTAAGATACTAATACAGTACTCCCTGTAAGCTTCTGGGATTCCAAAATGCTCTCTAGTATGTGATATACCTTGGATTAGTTCTTTGGATGGCCTGATGTGACTCTTTAGAGTCGAAACACGTTCCCGTGAGCATAATTTTGTGTTATAAATTGTTTTGTTTGACTAAAACATATATCTTTTATGAATTTTTATTGTTTGACACAGACAATCTGGTTGACGAGGCAAAGAACACGTGATCTGCTACTGAACAGGATAAGGAGCGGTAGTGATCTGATGCACGATACGGATTTGGGGGGAGGGGGTTCATCGACCATACTGACTGAGGATTTTTCTGGTGTTCGTGATCCGTCCAATCAGGTTCTGGGACAGAACTTTTGATTACGATAAGTCATTTTTCTTCCAGACTTCTTCCAATACTCCATCGTGAATTAACCTTGCCGTTCGACAATTCTATCTTAAATGAGGGTGTCTTAATGCAACAACGCAGCAAGGCGATCCTTCGCCATATTGCCTTCAGCCGCCAAGACCTGCTCCTTATGAACCGTTAGGATTCTGAATTATGAAACTGCGAATCCTTGAGGCACAGCCGTCATAACAATGGATACTGGGGTCTTAATGTACGAAGATGTCAAAAGCACGTATTTAATTTTTCCTGTCTTTTTATCCGGCGCGACAGCCCGCGGTGGGCCATGGTCTCCTCATTCATGAGGTTTCCATATCACACACGACGACACACCACAGTCAGTAGGGTTCCTCTGGACGAGTGATCAGCTCGTCGCAGAGACCAGTACCTGACAACACACAACACTTACAACAGACAGACATACATGCTCACAGTGTGATTCGAACTTAACAATATCAGAAGGCAAGCGGGCGCAGACCTACGGCTTAGACCGCGCGGCCACTGGGACCGAATAATTATGGTGCAAGTGGACTTTATCTTTCATGTTTCTGTATTTACACCACCAAAGTAATTCATTATAAGACACATAAAATTTTATTCCTTTTTACCACAGTAAGGGTAAAGTGATCCCGTTACAGGCCCGGTGTGGCCCACAGGGTGGGTAGAGGTATAGCCCTACTCTTCCATGACCGCGACACTAGAAGGGGGTGAGTGGTCAGCAGCACACCCTGGCCGCACTTTACCCCTGGGAAAGACCCGGTACCCATTTTACAGGAGGCTGGGTGAGCCCCAGGGCTGTTCTGGACGGGCGGAAAAACTCGTCCTCACCGGACCCTCCAGCCTATAGTCAGTCGCTATACCAACTGAGCTACCCGGCTCCCAGAAAACACATACAACCTCTATTTTCCTCTTCAAATCAGTAGACAAAATATTTTTCCTTAACAGAAAAAATATTTGAGGAGAATTTGTCCCCCCCCCCACTCCTTTCGTACACTCAGGTTACGCCTATACCTTCAGGTATTTGTCACAATTCCCACAGCCGAAGCGTCTCACGGTTTTTGTCGCAATGTGAACTGAAAAGTTGTTCTTGTGAGAGATGAATTCATGTCACAGCGCGAGCGAAATATACCGTCAACGTTTAGCACACTCTTGCACTGTTAGTGATAGGCCAGAAAATTCCTCATTAAACGTTATTTATACGAGCTAACTGAACATTTACAGCATGTGTACAGGATGACAGCCCGGTCTCAGTTCACATCAGTGCAATGTAAGTCCTCGAGTCGGTCACACAACAAGGCGCACAAAAAACGCCTACTTTTGGTTCTTTCTTTTCATCTCCAATGATATACAGAGTTATTCGAAATGACTGTCCGGATTTTAACAACTCGCCATACACAATACACTTCAGATAGCAGTATATGTGTTTTTTTATTTAATAGAACAACACTCCAAGTTTTTGTTACATAACTTACAGGTGCTCTAAATGTGCACCCTTTGTGATTCTAAAACATCAACACGATAATCGATTTCATTCCGCATGTCAGCGGTGATGGTTTCAATGGCGGTTCTGATTCGTACCTTCAGTTCCGGGATAATTGCGGGAAGAGGAGGAACATAAACCTGATCATTGACGTAACCCCATAGAAGGAAATCACATGGGGTTGCATCTGGAGAACGAGGTGGCAAGTTGTTAAAACCCCCGACAGTCATTTCGAATAACCCTGTACATATTTAAATTGAATAATGTTGCTGTCCCACCGTCTTTGCACACAATCCCAGCTACCAGTGAGACAGAAAATCTGTACTCCGCTGTTCGAGCTGTCCTATAGACTGTTCACAGGCATGGGTCTTGCCACTTCGCAATGTCTTTCAATTCGTGGCCACCAAAATTATGCTCGATTTATGGAAACAGATAATAAACACTAGCAGATCAATTCCCCTGACATACAGTCAATACAGACGTTTCTTAGTTACGAATTACCCCCCACAAAAAAAAATTATTACCTGGCCGACGGCTGAGAGTAGCTCAATTTGTGTCAGTGTGCGAGGGTTTTACAGAACTGAGAGACTAACATTTTGACCTTCATCCAAACACATTTATTGTTATTACATGTGAGTGCGAGCGTGCGTGCGTGCGTCCTGTAGCAGTTGTAAATAACAAATGTACAAAATTAGACAAGTAGGGAAAGGTTCGTTTGCACACGTGTGTTTGTGTTTGTGTCTGTTTGTATTTGTGTATGTGTGTGTTTGTGTGTGTTTGTGTATGTTTGTGTATGTGTGTGTTTGTGTATGTTTGTTTATGTGTGTGTGTTTGTGTATGATTGTGTATGTGTGTGTTTGTGTTTTTGTATGAGTGTTTGTGTATGTTTTTGTTTGTGTGTGTTTGTGTATGTTTGTGTTTGTGTATGTTTGTGTGTTTTTGTAGAGTGTTTGTGTATGTTTGTGTTTGTGTGTGTGTTTGTGTTTGTGTGTGTGTTTCTGTTTGTGTATGTGTATGTGTGCTTGTGTTTGTGTGTGTTTGTGTTTGTGTATGTGTGTGTTTGTGTTTGTGTATGTGTGTGTTTGCGTGTGTATGTGTTTGTGTGTGTTTTTGTTTTTGTATGTGTGTGTTTGTGTATGTGTGTGTTTCCTTGAAGATACCTACAAACATCTAAAGACCCCCCGTCACTTTTCCACGTGTGGTAGGGGCCAGTTGAAATGTGATGGCACACGCGCACAAACCATACTTCGTCTTTCGGCGAAACGGACGAGTCAATTTAAATCGGCGGGACCGTCAGTTCAGTCGACTACTGGCAGCCGAGATGTGCGCATCAGCGGTAGTAATGTTGGATACACCATGTTCCGAGGTTGTGTGAAGGGTACTGACTACCCACTCCATTCGCCAGTTTCCCCTTCACTTCCCCTCCCTGCGTCACCCTATGCCATCACATTTCAACTGAAATCTACGACCAACATTTTGAAAAATTGGACTAGGGAACCAATTCAACACAGTGTGTTGTTTTCCCGTCTACCAAACCAGCACTGTACGTTTATTTCTCGTGGTTTCCACTCGTAATTCAACCAAATGCTTTAGCCGCAGTATTTATTTATTTATTATTATTTAGCACGTTGTTCGACGTTTCTACATCTTCCTGCGCCCGTTTGACAATTATCTTATCTTCTTCTTCCATTTGTCTCTGTCATTCCAGTCTTCTTCCATTAATCCCGTTTCCCCCAACAGTCCTCTAATCCCTTCCGCCCAAGTAGCTTTAGGTTTTCCTCGTTTTCTTCTTCCTGGTCCATTTCATAACTTCTTTTGTTAGTCTCCCCTCTTCCATTCTCTGAACATGTCCATACCATTTTAGTTGTTTAGACTTAATATCGTCTAAAAGAGACCTTGTTACTTTCATTTGTTGTTTAATAATATTGTTCCTAATTTCGTCCTTTCTGGAAATTCGAGCCGATCGTCGCCAAAAGTCCATTTCTGTGGAATTCAGTTTTGATACAATTTTTTGCTTTTAAACACCATGTTTATGCTGCATATGTAATTGTACTTTTAACTACTGCATGAAAAACATGAGTCTTCGTTTTGGGGGTCACATCGCGGTCCCACAAAATGCTGTTTAGTTTCGTTATAGCCGCTCGTCCACTATTAATTATATCATTAATTTCTGGCTCGAGATTTCCATCTTTGGTTATTCTTACCCCCAAATAAATATATACATTTACATGACTTATTATTTCCTTCCCATCTCCTAGTTGTAAATCTCTTGATGTGTCTCCTATGGCCATATATTTAGTTTTTTTTTAACATTTAGTTTTAAACCCCACAATTCATACTCATCTATTAATTTCTTTATCATGTATACTAAATCCTCATAATCTTGTGCAATTAATAACTGATCATCTGCAAACAGCATTGTATATATTGTCGTATCCTGTATCTCCAATCCCATCTTTGCACATTTCTTCAGCCAGTTTTCCAAAGCCTTCTGAAAATATATTTTAAATACAGTGGGTGATAAACTGTATCCTTGTCGTAGTCCTTTTTTATATGAAATCCTGAAGAAAGTTGTTTCCCAATTTTAATTTTGGAAAAGGAGTTTTCACACAATCTCTTTATTGCCCTATAATACTGTTACTAATATTGTAGTGTTCTAATGCTTTCCACAAGTTTTTCAGGGGCACACTGTCATATGCTTTCTCTAAATCTACAAACAATAGGTTTAGTTGTTGATTAACAGCCATCTTTGTCTATATCATTTGCCTTAAACAAAATATATGATCAACTGTAAATCGACCCGCCCTAAATCCTGCTTGTTCTTCTGTTTCTATCTGGGAAAATTCCTGTTCCAAAAAATGTTTTATAATTTTTCCATATACTCGACTAAAATATTCAATACTGTAATTTCTCTGTAGTTTTCATATTCAACCTTCCTTCCTTTTTTATAAATAACTGAAATATGTCTTATTTTCCAATCATTGGGAATTTCGTCACCATTTAAGCAGCGTTAAAAAATTTGTCTTAATAACTCATATAATCTCTCAGTTCCTGATTTCAGTAATTCTGCGGCACTCCTCCAACTCCACATGATGTATTACTTTTTAGGAACTTCATTGTCATTTTGACTATTTCTGTATTTAAATTAAATTTATCCATTCCTATTTCATTCAAACCGAATTCAAGGTCTTGATTTCTCAGGTAGCATTCCCTATTTTCTGTTAAAAATTCTTTAAAATATGTTTCCCATTTATCAATAGGTATGGGGTTAAAAGTTGTCCTCCATTTTCATTTTTCCTTAAATTCTTCAGTATTCTCCATGCTTCTGTTCTTCGTTTACCGCCCAAGTTGCTTTCTACTGTAGAACATGTTTTATCCCAGCTTTTGTTTTTCTCTTCTGTTATCATTTTTCTAATTTTTCCTTGCATCCTTCTAAGCTCTATCCTGGCCTGTGGGTCTTTTGAACTAATCCATTTCAAGTATTTTCCTTTTTCTTTGTTTACCAATTGTCCAATTTTTTCATTCCAGTAATAAAATGGCTTGGTTTTACTTCTCAAAATTTTCTCTCCTAATGCTTCTTTCGCTGCTTGGTGAATGCATTTAACAAGATGTTGGTAACATTCTTCTGTACTTTCAAAATTACCCTCTCCAACTTTCTCATCAAATCTCTTCTTATATAAAAAAAAATTGGAACTTTCATCCCTTACGCTGTCTATATTATACTCGTATACTGGTGATTGTATTAATTCTACTGCACAGTCTGTTTTGTTTTCACTTGATTCATTTGCATTGGCTTTTCCCATATAAAAACAACATTTTTGCATTTACTAAGTAATGGTCACTTCCAACAATCATTCCTCTAAATACTCTTACATCTTGAAATTTTAAACCAGAATTTTGTCTGGCAATAATGTAATCTATTATAGATCTTAGCTCCTGTGTACCTTGGTGCCATGTGTACCGATGTATCTTGGTGCCATGTGTACTCATGTATCTTGGTGCCATGTGTACTGATGTATCTTGGTGCCATGTGTATTGATATCTTGGTGCCATGTGTACTGATGTATCTTGGTTTCATGTGTACTGATGCATCTTGGTGCCATGTGTACTGATATCTTGGTGCCATGTGTACTGATGTATCTTGGTGCCATGTGTATTGATGTATCCTTTTGTGTTTAAAATACCCGTTCAAAATTTTTTATGTATTTTGTTCATATATATCTATCAATCTGTCATCATTATCATTTATTACTTCTTCTCCAAATGGACCCACTATTAAATTATTGATTTTTTCCCCTATTCTACTATTAAAATCTCATACAATTAAAATTTCCCTGGAGTTTTCTATTTCAACTATTACTTCATTTAATTTCCTCCCCAAAAATATTCTTTTACTACAGCATTTTCGTCATCACTAATTGCATAAATTACTACAGTACTCGCAGTATACTGGCAATAAACATAATTATAGAAAACAAACAAGCTATAACAAAGCTCATTGTGATTATGAAGTGTCTTGTTCAGACTCAAGCTTTCGACACAGTTCACATCTCGTTGTGTTGCAGCTTTCAGAAGTGGAATGATGGCGACAATTAGCAGACACTTTGCAGTTCCAGAACCTGCTTCATACACAGTAAAACTACAGACAGTTTAGACAACAATACTTTTGGCTGCGCTCTGCAAACACACCGGAAGTTTACAAGCCGAATGAGAGGAGTTCTTTTAATGCAACTGCAGGCAGATTTTTCGACTCACTCCGCTTCACATCAAAGCTTCATCGGACATTTTCCAGGGGGATAAACTGGCTACAGCGTGAAGCTAGACAGATAATCATTTCCACGTAAGCACCATGGAGTTGCATATCCGCATGCGAACACACTTTGTACTTTTTTATGTTTTGCTGACCGTGCATCTCAGTATAATCTTAGTAATAAATCAATTTAATGCACAAATTCTTGTTTTATAATAAGTTTATTATATGCCTCTACATGTTTCGAGCACTGTTGTGCTTCCCCTTCTCGTCTCCTCCAGTTCTTGAGTGAATATCTTTGTGGTATCCTATCCTCCTCCATTCTCTCTAACCGGCTTATATTTTGCCCTTTTATCCATTTTACTATATTTCCTCCTTTGCTCATCTCTTCTAGTTCTCGATTCGTCCGACTTTCCATTCCCCGTTTTCATATTTAGCACCATACATTCTTCTAAATATCTTCCTTCTAAAAATTAGCACAACTTTTTCTTCTTTCTTCGTCACCGTCCATGCTTCCGCTCCATACGACACTGCCCGTCTTATTAGTGTCTTGTATAATATAATTTTAGTAGCTCTGGGACAGACATACTGAGACAGATACACATGTGCAGAGGAATTCCGTTTGTCGATGTGTACAACACACAAGTTAAAAAAACCAGGTGCAAGCTAACAAACAATAAGCTTGTTAGTTAGCACTGCAGGCAGTGCTAACAGTTAAACATTATTGTTAAGTAGACTGTGAACTGCAGATCTGGGCTGTTAACTGACCAGTCATACTCGTACTTGCACATTACAGTCGCCCTGTACGTGGTTCTTTAAACTTACACGCTTTGTGTACCGACAATTAGAATTCCTTTATATATACGAGTATATATATATATATATATATATACGTCTCCCTGCGTGTGGTCGTTTCGGGCCAAAATATGTAGGAGAGCATATTACGATAAAAAAAATTAAAATTAATATTTATCAGCTGTAGGTGCGTTTTGTTGAACTATATTACAGTATACTTAATGTATATTTACTTACTTACTCCTTGGTGCACAGTCCTTCTTGAGAAGCTAATTTGTTTTGCAGCTAATCAAGAAATTCCCCGCATTTCACGGAACCCGAAGGTTCATTACCGCACTCACAAGCGTCCGCCACCTGTCTCTATTCTGGGCCAGCCCAATCCAGTCCATATACCCACATCCCACCTCCTGGA
>Ga0131853_10026138_pt1 | contig 10503 bp, 5 predicted proteins | sample TergutLab28metaG_FD_92764 | JGI IMG/M metagenome (GOLD analysis project Ga0131853, IMG submission 92764) | Labiotermes labralis P1 segment gut microbial communities from Petit-Saut dam, French Guiana - Lab288 P1 (version 2) (version 2) | ecosystem: Host-associated > Arthropoda: Insects >... | reverse complement strand
TTGCGGATAGAGGGGTGTCACGTGGTCAGCGCAACGGATCCCCACAGCCGTTAATCTCTGTTTTCTAGACCTGGAGCCGCTACTTTTTTCATTCAAGTAGCTCCTCAATTGACCTCACGAGGCCGAGTGGACCCCGTTTCAGACCCACTACTACTCAGAAAATCTGATAGCGCCGGGGATCTAACCCGGGACCTCTGTATCTGTAGCCAGAAACTCTGACCACTAGACCACAGAGGCGGTCTATACCATACGATATTTACTGCAAAATTTGAGGTCCTCTTATCGGTGACTACATACATTTCTTCTATGATATGACTCCCTTGCTGCTGCCTCAGTCTGTAAAGCAGAATTTATGAGCTGGCTCCATCTTTGGGGTACAGCCCTTATCCTGAACCCATAAAGGCAGCAATTTCCTCTGCAATATGGCATCTATACACGAAGCAACATGGCAACACATGTCACAAGGAAGCAGTCAACATAATGAGACTCTTTCTCGTCAAGCCTGAAACCTACACTGTTTCTTGCATATGCATAAAACATGATCCAGACCCTTAATGCATTATTCCTTATTTGTTTTATTTATTTCCCTGGTTTATAAACACAGGAACCAGTAAGTAATACACATAATAATGAACTAGCAGTTGTGAACTAATTAAGAACATGGTTAATGTCTGCTGATCATTATCATTAAATTAGCTCATCAATACTACTGTGTCAAGAATATGTGTGAGCTTTATCACCAGTACAAACCTGTAACAATAACCAATTTAAAAGACAATATTGACATTTATGTTTCAGCATTATTGGCTGGCATATGACTCAGGCTGTTAGTTAGTTTGATCCCAGAATAGTCCACATCAGATTTGTGGTCACTTTATTGTGACAGGGATTGCCAGTACCTAATGAAAGAAGGCTGGCATAAAATGAATACTACACACTAGGACAGCCTGACCTTTCATGAGGTACAGAATACTCTGGCAAAATTTGGTCTGCATTTGGGAAATATTAAATTCACTACACAGAATAAAGCTTAAATAAGTATACATATAACTGCGCATGTAGTTTTACCTGTGTGCATTTCTATACATCATGTGCAATAAAAATTATTTATATTAACAAATTAATAAAAAATGTGATTTACCACAAAGCTAGGTTGTCCCTATACTTAGGACACTTTCATGAAACAAATTTTTAACAGACTGTGCATCCCCATGAATAATCAGCTCATAAACGTTTAAAATTGCTTCGCCATTCTATTTAGGCTTGCCAGGAAAGGGGTCAACAACTGTCTTCTCATTTTAAATACCCCTGCAGGCAACATGACATTGATGTTGTTCATCAGCTTTGGATTCAGTGGGCCTGCTCTAGAGTCAGGCTGCATTGTTCAGAACTGAATTATATTGTGGGAAAATCGAGGTTATCATAGGATTGCCACTGAAGATTCAATTCATATCAGATACCCTGCCATGTTGTCTGGTAAACAGTTACCAACATCTTGAATGATCATAATACCTTTATCTTCAGGATCAAACAGCATAAGGCAAGTGATTATAATGGGCTATGTGAGATTTGAGCTTCTAATGGCAGGGAAACTTCCAGACTACACAGCACCACACATAGTATCCTTGTAATCAGGGTTATTGCTTCCAAGACACAGTCAAATTTCCAATTTCTGTTACATTTAACAAAAACTTTTTATGTCTTATCAAAGAATCCCTTGGGAATTTAGTTAATCCATCAGGAACTCCTATATATTGATGTGTCATAATTACTGCTTGCACCTCGCCATAAGCTATGATTCCCAGTGCCAGTACTTTTTTTTATAGGGAAGTTTAGTAGCCTGGAAACAGAATTATATTCTACCACTAAATTCCTTGTCAGAAACAAAAGCACCATTTTTGGAGCTACAGTCAGTAATATAAACTAACCAGAATGAAGTAAATTCTACTAGAGAAACAGAAGTTTCACAAATTCAGTTAAATACAGATATTGTGATGCTGACTTACGTACAGTTCTGGATTCGAAAGTAAGCAGGAACTTTTGGTCCACTACGAACATTCAGGAATTCTGGATGCAGAGGATCCTCATCCTTATATTGCAGAAACGGTATATCCTCGCCATCCAACTTTACTTTCAGCTCTTGATCTTCCTTTGATATCGTCACATGAACCCACCTGTCACTGGCCACCAGATGAATCTGAAGACAGAATGATGTGCAATTTGAACAGTGGTGAGAGAGATGAAGTGATAGAGTTGTGTATAAAACCTACATAAATTATTCCACTCTTTGTTCTTCTCTGTGACACACTGTACAGTACTCCCTATTTTCCATCACCACATTTATATATCCTTGAAATTTGGTTTAAAATATGTGAATTTACAAAAGAACAAGGAAATGTAATCTCTTTTCAAACATTCTGTGAGAGAAATATCTTTGAAGATAAGAAGTGTAAAGCACTCATATTAATGAAAGACAAATCTCAATCAACATGTATCCCAACTTATGAAGGTCAAGTCATTGACTTCTATTAGCTCAGCAATACTGTATTTCTGTACAGACACAGCTCTGTCATGTGAGGGTTAGAAAAGTAATGTGATGCTGTAATATTATAATGCAATATCACTTTAAAAATAACTATCATCATCAACAAGAACACTAGGGCAGTAAAGTTTGTCTGCGACATCATGATCTAATGAACTACTGAAAGGATTTTTTTAAGACAGACATTCTTAAAATAGCGTATGATACAGCACTGATGGCAATCTCCCCTGTTTTTGTTAACAAATTCAAAAAAATAAAGTGCTTTTAACAGAAAGTCTAGCGCTAAAAACTGGCAGTACTGCTAACATATTTTGCATAGTTTACTTGTTCTCTGTTGAGGCAAGACTGGCAATTTCAAAGTAAAAGTAAGTAAAGTTCACCCTTAAACAGGCCACAAAGGCCTAGAGGTGGAGTAGAGGTGAAGCTCTACTCTTTCCTTTACCTCCATGCTAGATGGGAGTGAATGGTCAAGGGCACGCTCCGGCCGTTTTACCCCCGGGAAAGAGACCGGGTACCCATTGTAGAGGAGGCTGTGTGTGCCCCAGGGCCGGTTTGGACAGCTCACAACTTGTTTTTTCTTATTGACACATGCTAGAAAGCTTTTGTGTCTCAGTTACTTGTTGCTTATGATCGCTGATCTCTAAACAAAATTACCCAGAACCAAGTATTAATAAGTACGATTTTTAATGTTTATTCAGATTCAGATGCTGTAATGTTTGTTGATTACATATTTCACATTGACCATGTGCAAATTATTCATACATGTACAAGAAGTTTATAAATACAAGCATACCTGTACAGGCATGAAGCACCTAGCATTCAGCTCATGGAACTAAACTTACAGACTAAATGTAGATTCTATCAGCAACTGTATGGTGTGTATGTTCTGACTATTCACATATTGGGATTGAGAATTCATATTCTGTCATAGTGTGAATAAAAGCTCACATTTCTCAACATTGTGCTATCCTGTCTAAGGTTAACCCATGCTGTCCAATTTGCCTACTGTGTCTAGAAGATCTCATTGCTGCAGAAATAACTGTAAATCAAAACAGATTAAAAAGAATGTTGAAATATAAGGTACGACTGCCATCATGTGTAACAAGGTTGGACCAGTGCATTTTTCCATTATAAAACAAGCAATGACTGTCATCATGTCTAATTTGAAGCCACAATGAGAAAAGATTTTAGCTCGCATATTAGTTCTGATATTCTGTTCAGCGGAGATAAAAGAAAAGCATGAAAAATGTAATTTAAAATCACTTAAAAAAGCAATGGCAAGACTGAATGTAAAAGGGAGGATGACAATGAAATAAATTTATCGTAAAGGAATAGTGTGTGATGGTGTCAAGTGGATTCACGAGGGTCTGAACAGGGACCAGTGGCCGACAGTTATCAACGTGATGTTGAAATTTCTGTCTCCATTTCTTGATAAGTCAAGCAACTGCTACTTCTCATGACGAACTCTGTTGTGCAGTGATATTTAATTACACAAATGAGGGCAGTTTCAAGAACCCCTACAATCTTTGGGCTCTGTAGGCACAGTGATTTTAAGAAGGCAGAATTTAGGAGTGGGTGATCTCAGAGATTGTAGGCAAGCTCCCTAATGGGCTTTGGTACATTGTGAAAATTTGTCAATACTTATTTTGTTACACTCATGAAGTGAAATGTGAATGCCACAACGTTATGTGTTCTTATATTGTAATTTAATTTCATGTCCTTGACATATCCCTTAATGACATTTCATGCATGCCGTACTTCAACAGTCTGGTGTCTGGCCAGTGGACTTCCCAAGTTACTTCGCCAATAGCAATATGATGAAATGCTGCAGTGGCTCACGACTGACAGGAGGCTTTATATCTTGAGTTTTTTTGCTAAATTAAATGCACACTGAGCAGTAGTAAAGCCTTTACATCAAACCAACAAATTCTATTCCCCACACATAAAAGAAACTTGTCGGCTGGTTTGTGTGATGAGGTGACTTTTATATGCACGGTGTTGTACAGGTGCAGTAATGCATTTAGTTTTCTGTTGATACGTAAAAATCCCACAATATATCATGAAAGGAAAGAGTCAATAACCAAAAGGAAACCAGAGAAAATGTAAAATTTTGAAGCAGTTAGTTCTTTTATGGAACCTGAAGGTTCAGTAACGCATTCACAAGTGCCGTCACCTATCCCTATCTTCAGCCAGCTCGATTCAGTCCTTACCCACACATCCTACTTCCTGATGATACATCTTAATATTATCCTCCCATCTACGCCGGTGTCTTCCAAGTGGTCTCTTTCCCTCAGGTTTCCCCACCAAAGCCCTGAACATGCCTCTTCTCTCCCGCAAACATGTTACATGCCCCGCCAATCTCATTATTCTCGATTTGATTGCCTGAAAAATATTGGGTGAGGAGTACAGATCATTTAGCTCCTCATAATGTAGTCTACTCCACTCTCCTGTTAACTGGCCCTTCTTAGGCCCAAATATTCTTCTCAACACCCTATTCCCAAACACCTTCAGCCAATATTCCTCCCTCAATGTCAGCGACCAAGTTTCACATCTGTACAAAACAACATGCAAAATTAGAGTTCTGTACATGTTTATCTTGAAATTTTTGGATAGCAAACTGGAAGACAAAAGATTCTGCACCGAATTATAGCAAGCATTCCCTGATTTCAACCTGCTCTTAGTTTCTTCCTGAATACAATTTTGATTTGTTAAGGATTTTACCAAGTACTTAAACACTTCCACTCTTTCAAAGGAACTATTGTCAGTCTACATACTGTGACTTCGTCCTGCATCCTGATCTCGAGACATGACCATGTACTTAGATTTATCAGCATTCACTTCTAGTTCAGGCTCCTTGCTAACAACTACTAGAGCTTCTGCGTTTTTCTTTATAGTATGTGTGCTTCCGCCCATTATACTTACATCATCAGCATTAACCAGAACCTGATGTGACCATTTAATTTCAAGCCATACTGGTTTACCTGAACCCTCCTACTGGCATACTCTATAGCAAAGTTAAAAAACAATGGTGATAGAGCATCTCCTTGTTTCAAACCATTCCTAATAGTAGATTATGTCAAACAATTTCTTGCCTATCTGGACTCTGTTATAGTCTTCATTCAGACACATTTTTATTAGCCATACCAGTTTCATGGGGATACCAAAGTCAGTGAGAATAGTAAACAAGACTTCCATCCTAACTGAATTATAAGCTTTCTTGAAGTCTATAAAGAATGATATACTGCTTCATTGTATTCCCATTTTTTATCAAGTATATGATGAATGCAGAATATATGATCAGTAGTTGACCTGTTGCATCTAAAACCACACTGATGATCCCCAATAATTTCCTCTGCTTATGGAGTTAAACTTGACAGCAGTATGTTGGATAAAATATTGTCGTAGTTGGTAAAAGTGATATGCCTCTATAATTACTAAAATCTGTTTTATCGCCCTTCTTATAGATAGGTGTACAATGATCGACTCCTTCCACTCCTCAGGCAATTTCTCTGTATTCCAAATAGAATTAATAAGTTTATGGATCTCAGAGTGAATTGTTCTACATCCTGCTTTAATCAGTTCTGCTGGAATTTGATCAATACCTGACGATTTGTGTCTTTTTAATTTTTTCAATAACCATTTCAACCTACAATAAACTGAGCTTCAGGCAGTAATGGCTCAGGTGTATGTATTTCTGTCTGCCTAACAACATTAACCCCATGTACATTCAGTAGCTGAGAGAAATGGTTCCTCTACCTATCAAAAACTACTGTGGGAGTCTGTAATCCAATCACCCTTCTCATCCATCACTATATTAGTTCTGGGCTGGTAACCCTTCTTCATATCACCGATGACCCTATACAAGCCTCTGATGTTTTTGATCTTACTGTTAGTTTCAAGTTCATCAATGCACAAATTAAATAAGTCAGCCAAATAAAGGAACTTTTTCCTGAAACCAGTTTAAGACATCTTAAGTTTCCATTAAAAAATTCCAGCTGATTCTAGTTACTTGAATTTTATTGAAAGAATGCATTTTGTGCCTTCTGTGCAACCCTAAAACCGTCATGAATTTAAAAAAAAATAAAAAAGCGAAAAGACACCAACAGAATGATTAAATTATTCTTAATATCTTAACACAATTTCCACAAGTCAGTACTTTTGAAAGCAACAAGCGAACGCCTTTCTTTTCTGCACCGCAGAACACTAACAATGATCCAAAAGTCTTGAGCTCCACACCGCTTCTCAGTTACGCTGTCTTCAGATTAAGAATTCCTTTGCCATTAAAAATGTAATAACAAACCCTTTCTCTGTTTCCTGGAAAGTTTTGTTGCCCATAATTACCAGTATCATATTCTGAAAAATTCACTATAAGGGCAGTAACTGCCCGGAGATATTCTGGTAAAGAAACAAAACTGTGTTCTGTCTGTTATGACGCCGTGTAGTCTAGTAGCTGATTATCATAACGTAAAAGTAAAATACTGTCTCATTCTGGAGGGTAGGTTAAGTTGCTGACTGATGAAAGTGAAACCCTCAAGATATACAAGTTTGGTCGCTGTAGCTTGTTTCTTTCCTGGTCGGGCTAAGGGCTTATCAGCACCCCCTCGTACTAACTAAACTATAGCCCTTTCAAAGATTCTTGGTTCAATCATGGCTACAATTATTTCAATAGGCATACTTTTAATTACAACTTGACAAAATAAGAAATTGAGACTTACCAACATTAGTTATGTTAGGGTATGGTTATAATGGATGGACTCACATGTCAACACAAATACTTTGCAGTGACATGTTACAACTAACAACAACAGTCTTCACAACCTGGTATACTTACATAAAGGGGCTTATTCTCGGCGGACTTCACGACACAATTATGTTGCTAAGATCAATGTCGAATGACAGAACATTCATTAAACGAAATGTATAAACAAAAAATGGTAATCACTGAAATTGCAATACTGTCCAGTCCATTGGTTGGCATGGCTGAGGAAAACCATGGTCTGTTTTCGAACAAGATTTGAATCTGGCAGTGACTTCACAGTGCTTAGCTCACTGTACATTGTTACTTCTCTTTTGCTGCAAGCATTTAAGCTGGGCCTTATCAAGTCTCTCCATACAGGCTTTCGATATCCTTTTATTCTCCATCTGTTTCGTTCAATAATAATCTTGGTTCTACTTTTACACATCATTTGGATCACAGAATTTACGAAACCAAATTATCGACACACATCAGCTTTCATTTTTCTATTTTCTATTTGTTGTATCACTTAAAATTTCCTTTGACACTCAAAACCTTCCTTTTATTCATGATAGCAGCCATGTTATCACATTACCAGTCTGCTGTTCACTGTAGGAGTAGAAATGTAGAGGGAAGTTAATTACAGTTACTAGTGTCATTTTCCAAGCCTGGAATTTATACAGCTACCTGAAAGAATACAGGGATTGCATTCTCAAGGACAAAGAGCCTACATTTTGGAAATTTATATTTGGACTGATGAATGGTAATGTCGTTCTATCCTAGGCTGTTATGTGTGTCTTACTAAGCAAGGCAGGAAAACGCGTGCCTTATGGGGAATTAATTGGTACCACAGCATGAATAATGCTATAGCTGAGTTATTGCACAAATCAAGGTCATTATAACTAAGTTCAACTATACATATAATTGTATCCATTTAGTAACAATATGACGCTGACAATCCTCTTCAAAGGAGTAGTTCATGGTCATTTACACTGGCCTATTAGCATAACTATGAGATTTTTACTCATGAAATTGAAAAGATAATAAGCAAGACAAGAATGGTCAAAGCAATACACGCCTTGAAACCCATTTCAAAGGAGCCAATGGGGAGACTAAACATATGCTGGGAGGATGATGTTAAAAAAAATATACTGAGGTTAAAAGTGCCAAATTGGAAGACCCTTGTCCAGGAGAGAGGAAGATGGAAGGAAGTGATTGGGAAGGCCAAAACTCTGCATTAGGATTTGTAGAGCCATACTAAGAAGAAGAAGAGAATAAGCAAGGCCCCTCCCATCATATTTTCCATTACAAGCCAAATACCTCATACTGAATAACAATATCTAATATGTGATAAAAACTGCCCATCTCCAAAATGCATATTTATCTGTAAGTGACTGACCTGTTTGAATTAACATGGCTACTACACAATCAGCAACATTTCTGTTTGTAGCCTCCAGGTACAGAAACAGCAACAGTGCCACACATGAACTCAAACTTTGTATTAATACGTACATCTTTCTTGTCTACTGGTGTCTTGCATCGTCCTGTGGGATAACCATCCCTGCTGACACCATCAAGACATCTTCTGATCACACATCTGCCACCAACATCAGACCATCCTCCGAGTATAATCCAGTAACACGCTGAATTCAACAGATTCAGGCCCTCACACAGCACAATGTATGCATAATATTTTGCTGTCACTGACACAGTCACTTGCCAGTACTTTCTGTCTTTTGGAAGGTGAACATTATTGTGCTCATGAAATTCAAACCCTCCACTGGTCTGGATGAGAGGTAAGTCTGAAAGCAAATATTTAGAAAATGTACTGTGATGTGACAAGTACCATAACAATTTTATTTAATTACAAAAGACCATCAAGAAAAACGGTATGATTTTCAGCTAAACAGTCATATGAAATTCAGTTCAAAGCTCAGACAAAACACAGCATAAATACATGTACATTATGTGTGCAGCACGTATAGTTTCTGAATGTTAGATCTAATGGTACAGGTAAACAAGCACCATTACAGGCCCAGAGGGGCCCAGAGGGTTCCAGGAAGTTAAAGTTCCCAGATTTCGTGACAACGGCACAGGATGGTGGTTGGTTGTCAGCCTTATGCACCGGCCGACTTTACCCCCCACGAAATACTCCTGGTACTCATTTCTGTTAGAGGGTAAGTCGATCCCAGGGCCATAGTGTGATCGGAAGGTAGATGTAATGATAAGCATAGTAATTACCCTAGTTTACAGGAAAACTATGTGTGGTTGCCTAGTAACGCTTTAGTAAACATTATTCTGGACAGGCCAGAGTGGTCTAACAAGTGAAGAGTATGCAATTTTTGAGACTATATACATTGCCTGTTACAGTTAGCAACATCTTGGTAATTCACTGAAATGTTCTGTGGAGAGGGATGAAGCAAGTTGCAAAACTTTCAGATTCAGGAATTTTGAACTCAAATTAGATAAATCTACAGTACTAGATAATATTTAATATAGGAGGCAAATTAAAAATTACATATGGACAAGGATTGACAAACCAATAGACAATGAAGATGAAATAAATTATTCATGAAAAACATTAGAAAATAGAGAGGGTTGGAATAAAACAACACAGCAATCAGCCTCTAACAGTCACTGACAAACATTTAGTGGAAAACCAGATACACAATGAAGATTTTAGAAAGGGAATATAATGCATTATGCGAATCTAGGGTGATAGGCGGCATTGAGGTTTGGGCACAGATGGTGGGTGGAATGATTTGACAAAATCCATAGTAGTATTTGTGAGGAAATATTAAGGATGAACAACTTGGTCTTCTGGATCAAAACTTTGTATCTTTGGGCAAGCTAAGCCTTTTATGTTCCAGTGTCAAGCAGGTTCATTACAAGTGTTCTGAGGGGACATTTTAATAATAATAATAATAATAATAATAAGGGCCAAATGGGTATGGGAGAGGTAGTACCTTTGTAAGGGGTTGACACTGCACTGGTCCTCACCAGCCCAGGTGTGCAGCAGTGCAACTTGAGGCATCAGCCACTCACTTCCCTGCACACAAAACCGTCCGTGCGTAGTGAGTAACTACATCCGACCAGAGGTGATCCTGTTTAAACGGAACACGGCGGATCTAGAGGAGTAAACCTCGAAAAAAAATCCCCTAGTCCAAGGTGTACACTACCGTGCCGAGGGACTACAGATGCATCTGCGGTGGAGGGTAAGAAACCG
>Ga0131853_10026137_pt1 | contig 10503 bp, 8 predicted proteins | sample TergutLab28metaG_FD_92764 | JGI IMG/M metagenome (GOLD analysis project Ga0131853, IMG submission 92764) | Labiotermes labralis P1 segment gut microbial communities from Petit-Saut dam, French Guiana - Lab288 P1 (version 2) (version 2) | ecosystem: Host-associated > Arthropoda: Insects >... | reverse complement strand
GTGTGTGTGTGTGTGTGTGTGTGTGTGGTGTGTGTGTGGGTGTGTGTGTGTGGCGTGTGTGGTGGGGGGGGGGGGAAGAGGGGGGGAGAGGGGGGAGGGGGGGGGGGGGGGGGGGGGGGGGGGGGGGGGGGGAGGAAACAGGCGGACAAGAGGCAAAGCTACGGGAGCGATTCGTTTCCTTGACTTCTCAAGATCCCAACCTCTTATCCCACATCTTCAGTTTGCTCAAGTTTCGGTAGGAAAAGATCAGGGGTGCAGGGGGTAAGGAGAGACTGGAATAAAGATGTCTCAGTGGCGGACATAATCCATAGCTTCTCACTAATTACAATTTAAGTAGTGACAGTGATTAAGATGGAAATATCTCAGTGGCGGATCTATGGAATGGAGCTAACTACATGCTGCGGAACGGCTTTATGAAGGTGAAAAAGTCACACTGGCTTATTCAAATAGTGACGTTTCTGTAATTGTAAGTTAGAGTGTGTCAATAGGAGGAGATGTCTCAGTGGTACAGTATTTAATATAAGCATATATACAAATTGAACACATCCATACGTTGTTTGTCCCTACAGTTTTGGGAAAATTTTGTAACAAATAGTAATTTTGCTTCTTCCCCGTTGATAATACGCACTCATTCGCTTTATTCGTATGTAACAGAAATTGTTGGTTTTGTTTTCAAAATACCAGTCAAATGTATGTTGTAAATACTATGAAAATACTTTCTGTATACAATATTTCGTGCAACTGAAGGTAAAAATAATTTTAGAAAAAGGTTTATATTGACGGTATATTATTTTGTGTTTGGTAGTGATAACGAGTCCAACAAGGAATCTGTTGGGCGTAGTATATCGGCTAATGATGCCTTGTTATATTTCAGAGGCAGATGTTTTTCCTGTTATTGGAAGAGGAAAAGATAGGTCGGCGTTTGTTAAATTTAAAATATCCACATATTCAACCATTATCATTGTAGGTTCACGGTCCCTCATTCACGTGTTGATAAACAAGAATCATTCTTTTCTTTATGATACTGGGAACTGAAAAACGACCAGTTCTGAGTTTTTCGAAGTTACGCTTCTCTCTTTGGACATTTCGAACCTTGCATTTCGGGCAGTAGCCACCAACTAATTGTGCATAATTCCCCATAAAAGAAGACCTCAACTGTGCTGCTGTAAAACCCCAACAAGACTTGCTATGTACGTCTAATGTAACATCGTGGTGCGTTCACGTAATCACTGTTGCCGTGGAAATACAATTAAGTATTGCGTATTATGAGTATGTGTCTGTGTTCTTGCCTTAGTTATCTGGCATGTAAAGCGGCAGATGCTCCATATTGTTACCTATAACCTGTCTGGATCTACCATATTTTTCCACATTATCTCATGAAGGCACGATTTTGGGGAAACATTAACCGTTAAATGTGTGTTTTTATTTGGTCGACAACTTTAGTCGAAAGCATTTCTCATTCTAACAAGAATTCAGCGAGATATTTTCATTAATTTTCATAGGTATTCATGTAAAGTGTCCGTCAGTTTGTCGGATTTTAATCCAAGTAGAATTTTCTCAACAGATTGTCGAAAAAACTTTAAATTTTATGAAAGTCCGTCCAATGGAAGCCGAGTTGTTTCATGCGGACAGAAATACTGGCGGACAGAGAGACATGATGTACCTAATCGTCGCTTTTCGCAATTTTGCGAAAGCGTCTAAAACCTCGCAAGATCTTATGACACGTTGCTGTTTAATTAACGTACCGAACGTGGAATTTTCTGTGCCATAAGTTTCATAATCAAGTTAGAAGGATTACTGATACTTTTATGCCGGTCCGTCTGCATTTTAGATTAGATTTTTTTTTAATTTTCCTTCTTTTTCTCCGTGTAGACCGCTGACCATGAAGGTCAGAATGAGGAGACAAGTTCCGTCGAAACGTATGCAACATGTGTCATGTTCTCACGGTAATAAAGACAAAGAATTCTGTCTTAAGTTTCTTGCCTTATACTGTTCAGTAACAGCTATCAACAAAACTACACGAGAATATTACCGTATTTTTTTCTGTGTGTGACTCTCAAAATATCAGTTGGAGACAAGCTGTCTTGTAAAACAGAAAAAGTGGTTTTTGCCTCCGAGAAATAATCAGAAATAGCAGGTGCTTTCAAGCAAGATGCTGCGTATAGTATCTGGACCTACGTAAGATAGGTTAATATTTGTAAGGGGAAGTTTTACGTAAATCTAAATACACAACGCACATATTTCTTGTATTTTAATGAATGCATGTGGAATTTTAGCTAGGCTATCAGCCTCTCGGAATACACTGCATTATTGGTAGGAATATGGTAACAAGTCAGTGATTAATTTGGAGATAATGTCCTGGTATTTGCCTGGGGGGAATAAGGTGAATCACCCCAGATAGACGGTTTGGAATGGAAATTTAAACCGAACATATCCTTAACACACAGCTATACATTTACCGTTGTACCATCTTCTTTGGTCAATAGTATTATAAAGGAAGGACAAAGAAATAAATTGTGAAATGTGTATTTGTTGATATGAGGTTATTTATTGCGACTGGCTTTATTTCCATCCGGACTGAACTTTCGTGTTCTGCCGCCAGGGCGTAAAGAAATTAGGTTGTAACTGCTTATATATCTGGGAATGCAGCTAGGTAGGCATTTGAGTGGCGCATTTTTAAAATACCATAGCATTTGAAATATATTGTTATGTAATTGTTAAGTATTTACGGGTCTCAAATTTGGGTGTTTAACATAGTTATTAGATATTTAACAAGTAAATAAAAAGTCAGTTGATGGATAGGTAGGTCAGTACATGCACTAGCGTGTTTAATTTATTAATCGTTGTGAAGAGTTACGTCAGAATATGCAGTGCATAACAAATGGCACTGCTACATAGTCCAACACAAATCTTGAATGTTAAGTAAATCTTAACAATTTCCACCCACATACTTCAACTTTTAGATGTCATCATCAGTGTAATTTTGCTAAAAAATTAAATGTAAATTTCCAAGTTTGTATAAAATGCAATATATCATGTCAACAGTGGATTGAGGCCTCATTTTTCACATACATATTTATGGGACAGAATATTTTGATCTTCATCCCTGTGATTAGATGCATATCCCATCGATTATTCTTCAGCGCTATATCGAAGAAATAATAAAAAGATACTGTATTATAACAAATATACCATTTTGACTTTACAATATTTGTAAAGGTAAATTCTCTATGCAGATAGTTACAGAATTAAGAGAAAAATATTTTATCTTATGAACATTTTTGTGAAAAATGATAATCTCAATCCGCTATTGGTATGATATATTTTATAACAACTTTGAAATTTACACTTTAATATTTTAACAAAATTACTCTGATAATGACTTTCATATGTCGAAACATGTTACTGGATACAGTGTAAGATTAACATACCAATAAAGAGCTGTGTTTGACGGTGTAATAATACCGGTTGTTACTACAGATATAACATCGGACTGCGTAACATAACGGAAGTGAATTCTCTATTAAATTTCTTCAATTGTCTACCTGACGCGCTGTGAATTTGCCGCTATTGCCCAATATGTGATCGGTCGTAACACTAGATACTGAACTTTCTTGGGTTTTGCCTTGACGTCATTGACCCTGGGCTTCTTACCTGTAGAATAATCAACCTCGGCCATAACGAACCAAACAGCCACCCTTTAATTTATCCTCGCACCAGCTGAAAGCGGAGCTTATACAAAACACCTTCATTCTCTTCTTTTCACGTAGCAACACACTGCGTGATGGTTAACAAGAAATTGACAGCCGAATAATCGCTCTTGTCAGGGGAAAAGCTACTCACGAAACGTTAAAAATGCATGTCATATCACGTTTGAGTCTATTAGCTCAAATATTTCCGATCGATTATGAAATTCAAATTATTATTTCATTGAATATCATATACAAAAGGTCTTTTCATTAATGCTACAGCATATAATGAGAAATAAATGCAAACACCTGTCATATACACGTAAACGACAGAATGAAGCAGAATTTTGGTGATTTTTAGAATTCTAGATCATTTAAGAGATAATTAAGAGAGCAAATATTTGGAGGAATACATGTACTTAACCTCAGGAATTTACCACATGTCGACAAAAGGCTTAAGAGTCAATAAGTTATTAGAGAATACTGATATGTGATATTTAGGTATTTAAATATTCTTACCTGTATTTTGTGTGACACGGATGACACTCCTGAATTTGTGTAAGGTCAACAACGTGAGATTACACTGTCAGCAGTTTTGTCTGAAATAGTACTTGGTGTTCAGGGTATTGTGATTGCATTACCTTTATTGTTAAGCCCATGTTTTGTTCTTTGCCAAGGGTAAACACTAAATATTCACTTTATTCGGATAGTTCAGTCAGATTCTTAAAAATTATACAGCCTGGTACCGAGAAAGAGATTCTGGCTTGTATTCAGACTCCAGTTGTAATGTCAGAAACCTTCACTGAGGAGTCCAGAGGCTCCGAAGAATAAAATATCAGGATATCAAAAAGAAGATAATACATTTCTTTCTGCTAATCACATATAAGTATGAAAGAAATTCATTCCTTAGATATGCGTGGTAAAATCTAATATTTTTCGGACTAAATTTATTTTCCTTCCATCACTTAACTTTTGATCGGTGTTGACCTCTTCAAATTAATCTACTTGGGAAATGACGCAGCGTGTCCAGTGATCCTTTCACATATCGAAACATTTCGCCAAGTTTTTTGTTTTAAATTCCGCTACTGCATCTTGCAGTTTTCCTCCAGGCGTAAAAGCCAGCTTGAGGTTCGGGAAAAGAAAGAAGTCGCACGGTGAGTAGTGACGGTGTAGAGCGACAGTCATTTGTTAGACATAAATTCGAGCAGAGACAGTGAAGAGTGAAGAATTGCATTGCAATCGTGGAGAAATCAGTCAACCTAAATTCAATTTTTCAAGTCTTTAGCTCTGAACTGGACCAAATAAAATTCCCAACTTGTTACAAAGTTCAAGGATATTGATTGTTCTGTTTCCGAAGAAAAGTCTCTTTACTCACTCCGTATTTTTATCCGTGTTGTCCGTCGATGCCTTTCTTGAACTTCGGGCATCTTCAACAGGGGTAACATCGCAGTCGAAAGAGGAAAACAACTGGAAGTTTATGTTCTTCCCATTCTTTGTTGTCTGAAAGCTCCGTGCAGTATCTCGTAATTTTCCATAACATTTCTCACCGCCTAATGTAAAATTTAATGCATAAACGCTGTTCTGTAAAGTCTGTCGTTGCGTAGGTATAACATCATCGCAAATGGAACAGTACGCACTCATATTTAAGAATACATTACTCAACCATTACGTGCTACAGTCTTGTTCCATTCGTTCATTACGTAGTCTGTCTTGCGACAGGTTTATAGTCTCTTTCAAGCCAGTTCTCCACACAGTGTGATCTAGTTCTTCCTATCTCAGTTTCCAGTATCTTCTCTTTTCCATACTGCCATCTAATAGCTGCTTGCATTTTCTTTATCATGTTTTCATTCCTTCCGTCTTTTCTTCTACCTTATTATAAACAGAAAGTAACTCCGCAATCCCTACCCTGTCTAAATACAGCGGTAGAAGTTGGTGCTGGAAAGTGTGTTGTCATTTTGTGGTCATTCCAGAAACTATTTTATCGCATCAGGTATTTTTCTCAAAAGCAAACGTAAAATAAAATATCCCATTTTCATATTTTGGAAATATGACGATAAGGTCAGGACATTGTGGATTCGGCAAATTAATAATACATCGTTCCATACAATATTACCAGTAGAATTATTGTCCGAGAGATTAAGAAAAAGGTTAGAACTTTAACCACACACACTTCCAGCCGTTCTTTCAGTTTCTCTTGCCTCCGAAAATGAAACTGTAATTGATATTAGGAAGCTGACACCAGTAATGATTTTAGGTAAAACACAATGTATGGAAAACGTTCAGAATGTCAGTAGTTAACTCGGCCTATTTTGTACGTGGGAAGGGCTAGTGACATTTCTTCCACTCCATTATTTCGGTTATCTTATTGACGGACCCCTTATATCAGATACCTATAAAGCAATTGTGACTTTCATTATTAGTTTCTCACAGAAAACGCTTTAGTAACGGAGACATACACAGTTTCTACCAAGGCAACATTATCACAATAGAAAGACACACAATTAGAGCACAATTCCGTGTTACAATTCCCTGTACCGCCGCTGGTTCGTGCGTGTCTTGTGTAGCGAACGTGTGACCGGAGTCTGACAGTGTGCAATCCGTTTACACTAAATTGTGACGTTTGTCCAGGACCTGTACTCCGATAAAATCCAATGCTGAATGTGTGACCAGTGTAAGACTGGGAGAAACTTTGGCTTTGATAATGCTGTTTGTTGGTTTTACTTTCTTGTTTTTTTCTGAGAAGTCAACTTATTTTTATGAGAAAAAGGGTAATGCGTCAGAAAATAAGAAACACTTCACATTAATACTGCAATACTCAAACACGCAACTTGTAAACTAAGTCCGTATTGCTGATATAATTCATTTTTCCGCCGGGATTAATGTTGTATACAAATATGTGAATAAAACACGCTTATTGGATTACAAGTAAGATTGCATGCGAGTCTTAAAATCGTAAAGGTAATAGGTAAACTTACAGGAATTTTATAGCTTTTAATGTGGGCTGTACATTTTAGTCTTAAACCCTTCAATGCCGGTTTCGGTGGACCATACGGACCTTTAATTTCTTACATCTTGCCGGCTTCATTGCCGTCATAAATGTATTTGAGGCTACCATAAATTTAAAACCCCCTCCGTCCTGGGAGGTAGTTAGAAATTAGACAAGCGTCATTGAAATATTCACACTCTTCATGCTGAAGTCTATTTTAGGAAGCACCTTCTCTGTACTTACATCAGTCTTCCACCAATCGCAGATCACTTGCATCCGTCGTTTTTCATTTATAATCAGTGCCGCCAACGACGGTTCTTTGTTTTGTTTATCTGCGGGTTTATAATTTCTATTTAGAAGGAAACTGGCTGTTAGTCATTTCAATCGAATACGCCTCAGTTCTCAAGAGCATCATAGGAATATTTTGGAACACTTTCACTCAAACAATACGCTTCTTACGTCTGAAATATTGTTACGGTGTCTTATATTTTTATTCGGGTTAAAATGTTTTTCGCGCCTGGGAGGAGTAAATATTAATCAGCTAAAGTGTAGCACTGTAAATGTTTCGAAATGGGTATTCTGCTTATTCTTAATCGCAAACTGATTATAGTGGCGTATATGGTGGGCAAAGTGGCACCATGAAAATTTTTTCTGTTCGGCACAGTGTGCGTGCACTGCCAACATAATTCCACAAGTGCTCCTTACTTACACATTCATTCGTCATTGACGTTATAAAATCTGAACAATAGACAGCATCGTTAAATAGCCCTCTTAAAAATGGTGTCCAATTATACTTAGAATGAGTTCAATTCTATCTTCACTCCTACAGAGAAGCCTGTAAACACCATAATTCCATTCTGTAGTTTGCGAACAACTTTGTAGAAATATTTCTGCAGCTCAAAGAACACAAAACAGGACTAGTGTCAGTAATTTCAATTTACAGTATAGTTCAGAGTGAAGGGAAATTTTTCCCTATGCACGCCGTGAAGGCTTGCGGTGGAACGAAAGCATAAAGCCACTTGTTTGTTACCTTAGAACTAGGTAAGAGTGGGGTGGAGTAAGACTGTAATTGTTAAACGTTAAATAATTTTATAATTTGTTTTGTATGTAATTTTATTCTTAACGTTATAGACTAAGCAATTTCTGGCTTCTGTTTTGCCTAACGGAATGCGATGATGGATAAACTGGTATAATTAGAAACATTACGGTTCATATACCTAACACAGTTTATTCTGGTGTATTTCTTTCTTACTTGATGTAAGAAAGTCTTAACTTGAAACTGGTATGTAGACTTGTATCTTTAAGCTAACCATGATGTAATATTACTTTAATAAAGCACGACGGTGTGCTGCAACTGAATGTAAAAATAATGACAAGCTTACTGAAAATTGTAATGTCAGGAAGTCAATTACATAACCACATCATCTTTCCTCAGTCTTTTAGTTTTTTATACGTTCTTTACTTTGATAGATATCGCAACCCTTTACAGTGATTACTGCAAGTACCGCCCTCTTCTAGATTACAACCTCATTCCACCTGCAACGTTTATTCATGTGTTGCATGTTATTTGTAAAACTAACAAGTCTTTTTCTGCCCTGTAAGTTACTAACCGATCAACTTTGCTAATGGAAGACACTATGTTCTCTTCACTGTAGAAACTCACTCTACATTACGTCGAATAATTTTAGTCTTCTCGTATTCTGAGTTGTTTCCGCGTTGAGACGGTTTCTGCTCCTCGTGCGGCCTTCTATTTTTAAATTCAATAGAATTAATGGCCATAATTTGTAAACTACCTAGTAATTTTTTAAACTAAACACTGTAACATTAGACCATAGAACGAAGCTCTGTGTTCTTATTTTGAACTCCCTGCTGCAAACCTAAGTCTTCAAACATCTAATGACGATCCGAGGTTTAGAAAACTAAACCTCGGATCGTCACTGCATAGGCCTGTATTACTTGTTTCGGCTCTTAGGATTTAGTAATTTTTCCCGCAGGGTTAATATAAGTCAATGGTCTCTTAGAGGTCTCAAAATAAAGAGCTGTTACGTCATTAAATGTCAGTGACAGTTTGGGCCTTATAATGGAGGGGCATTGTGCTTTCTGTGAGGTATGGACTTGTTTATTGCAAATAAGTTGCACGGATTTAAGGCTTCATATTGTTAATACCATATTAGAATTTGAGACGCTTTCTGATTTAAAAAGGGATTTTGGGGAAACATTTTTTTGCAAGCGAATATATTTCACCCTCCGTAAAATTTAACGCTCTTTTAACGAGGCCACGTGTTCTTTCGAGACATTCGGAGAGTGAAAAATAATACCTGGTATTCAGTACGTACACTAATTTTCGGTTCGGAAAAATACGAAAAAGGTGCCACTTAAATGTGAAGTAATCCCATAATAACTGTTTGTTTAATGTTTGCCATCCCGAAGTGTTTAACACATATATGAATATATAATGTATCAGTCAAACACGACAAATTTTAATATGTTATTTTTTTATTATTTAGGGCCCTAAATAGTAAAAATAACTTGTGTTTGACTGATACATTATATATTCATATATCCATAATAACTGTACTACGCTATTCTCGTGTTTCATACAAAATAGTCTTGTAAGAATATCAACATCATTTATAGATATAAATATGAATTCTCAATTATGCGTTAAATGATATAAGGCCAGTGTGAAAGACCTTAATCAATTAAATAGTATATTTCTGCAAGGTGGTTTTGAAATGAATGTATTGTGTGTGTAAATGTTGTAAGAGAAAATACACTGCGTTTTCACCTCTCAGTTCCAAAGGAAAAGTTAGCCAGTAAGGAGTGCACTTTGTGTAGTTCCTACAGGTACAGACTTCCTGTAGCGGAACACACATTCCTACAATTATTACGTGCCGAACTAACAAAATTATTACAGTTTTTGTGGTTTACCTTGCACAGTTATAGAAGTGAATATAATGCTTTTGGTCTCGAAATTTTTCCACGCCAATAGCAGCATGTTTGCCAACAGAGGACGTTCATATATAAGTCTGCACTTTTTATTCCACAATACAAATTACGAAATACATTTCTTAGCAGTTGTATAAAGGAGATTCCTAAGAAAGTGTGCTACATATTGATCGATCAGAGGACACGCTAACCATCTACAGTAGACTGGCTAAGGCAGTGAAAGAGTCAGGTAATTGGAATATTTACGAATGGATTAAAAAGGGTCATTTTAAAGATGTGACTACTTTAATGAGGAAAACCTTAAAAGAAAGAATAAGGCGGATACATTGTTGGATTGATAATGGTGCTGATAAACAGAGATTACGAAATATGTATGAACCCAGACTTGTAAGGATCAGTGATGACAAACGTCTGCACACAAAGTACAATATGGTAAATACAGCGCCTCCAAGTGGAGTCTCACGTAACTGCACTTCAGGTATTCCACTCACCTGAGTCTTCACCGAGTTCAGCAGTAGCTCGCTGCAAGCGCCACCGTCTTTGCACTTTTTAGAACATGACTGTGCAAACTGTAAGCAAAGGGAAACTAGCGTGCAGACGAAAATGTCTTTACTGGAATAAATGCTGTTAATGATAAATCTGCAATACACACTCAATCAAACAGGACACAGTAGTAGTAGTAGTAGTAGTGGTGGTGGTGTGGTGGTGGCGGCGGCGGCGGTAGTAGTAGTGGTGGTGGTGGTGGCGGCGGCGGAGGCGGCAGCAGCAGCAGCGGTAGTAGTAGTGGTGGTGGTGGCGGTGGTGGTGGTGCCGGCAGCGGCAGCAGCAGCAGTAGTAGTAGTAGTAGTGGTGGTGGTGTGGTGGTGGTGGCGGCGGCGG
>Ga0131853_10026136_pt1 | contig 10504 bp, 12 predicted proteins | sample TergutLab28metaG_FD_92764 | JGI IMG/M metagenome (GOLD analysis project Ga0131853, IMG submission 92764) | Labiotermes labralis P1 segment gut microbial communities from Petit-Saut dam, French Guiana - Lab288 P1 (version 2) (version 2) | ecosystem: Host-associated > Arthropoda: Insects >... | reverse complement strand
GGCAGTCGTTTCAGGTGGTTATGATGTTGGGATTGCCTTTGATAGTGACGCAGATCGCTGTATTATTGTAGACGAAAAAGGCAATATCATTGATGGCGATAAGATTATGGGTGTTTGTGGCCTCGCCATGCTGCGTGAGGGGCGGCTGGCGAAGAATACGATCGTTTCCACAGTCATGAGCAACCTAGGGTTCCACGATTTTGCGAGACAACACGGCATTTCTCTGGTGTGCACAGCCGTTGGAGATCGGAATGTGCTGGAGAAAATGATCGAGGGCGGGTATGTACTCGGTGGTGAACAGTCCGGACATATCATCTTCCGTGAATATGCAACCACCGGAGACGGACAGCTGGCGGCACTCCAGTTCCTGAGTGTGCTGGCGGGCACAGATCAGCCGGTATCCGCACTGGCGGAGGCGATTCCCTATTATCCACAGGTGCTGATCAACGTGCGTGTTGAGGGAGGTAACGAAGCGAAAGCAAAAATCATGGCCTCAGATGCACTGCAAGCCGCAATTGCCGAGGAAGAGAAGGCACTTGCCGATAAAGGCCGGGTGCTTGTACGAGCCTCTGGTACAGAGCCGAAAATTCGGGTTATGGTCGAGGCGCCCACGCAGGAAATTGCTGATGAAACAGCCGAGAGATTAGCAGATTTGATAAAAACACTCTAGACTTTGATATAAAATACACAAATTTGTAGAATTGCTTGACATTTTCGCTAGAGAGACTTATACTGTAGTAGAATTATTATGGAAGAATTATACAATTTAAGTGATGAAGCACTACAAAATCTTGCTGCCTTGGGAAACGCGCAGGCGGAGGAGATTTTGGTGCAACGATTTGGTCGCTTGGTAAAGGTCAGTGTCCGCCCCTTGTTTCTTGCCGGGGGAGATAGTGAGGACCTGATCCAAGAGGGCATGTTAGGGATCGTAGCCGCGATCCGTACTTATTCGCCGGATGAGGGTGCTTTATTTCGCACCTACGCGGAGATCTGCGTGCGGCGGCGACTACTCAGTGCCATTAAAACGGCTTCTCGTTATAAACATAGTCCGCTGAACTATGCAATTTCTTTTGATTCCTCACAATTTGAGGAGGCTACGCCTCCCACTTTATTACGCGATTTAGAAGAACAGATTCTCTCCCAAGAACAGGCCGACGAGCTACACTTGCAACTTGGCAGTGTACTCTCCGGCTTTGAACACGACATTCTCAAGCTGTTCCTAGAGGGGCTTAGCTATCAAGAGATGGCTGAGCAACTTGGACGGCCTATGAAGTCAGTCGATAACGCTGTGCAGCGGATTCGTAAGAAATTGGCACAGTATTATAATGGCGAGATCAGTCGAGGCTGAGCGCAATATAAAGAAGACTATCTAAAAGTGAGGATCAGAGCATGTACGAAGACAGAGGGATACAATGTAAAGAGTGCAATGAGGAGTTCATGTTTACTGCGGGGGAACAAGAATTCTACGCCGAGCGCGGCTTTCAAAACGAGCCACAGCGTTGCAAACCCTGCCGTGACAGCCGCAAGGCAGCGGCTCGCGGCCCCCGGGAGTACTTTTCCACGACCTGTGCCGATTGCGGACAGGAAGCGAAAGTACCTTTCGAGCCCAAAAGTGAGCGCCCGGTCTATTGCAGCGATTGCTTCGCGACACAAAGAGACGCGTAAGTAATCACAAAGTGAATCTAAAACAAACGTCCGGCAAGAAATTGCCGGGCGTTTGTTTTTTTGCACAGGTTTTGCAGAGAGTGCCTTTTGTTCAAAAGTGCCAATCAGGGAGGAAGATATGACAGTCTGAGAGAAACTGAGTGAACAGGAGAAACAGAATGTCCGTGCAATGGGGGATATTTACATAATATCTATAAAATGGACGATGTAGTATGTTGGCGTGGATTTATTTCCAAATATAGTATGAAAAATGCTTGACAGAGGCGTGTTTTGCAAGTCCAGTTTCTTCGGTTTACATAATTTTGTTTACATAATATCTATGGCGAATTATACAAACTTGCACTTGTTGTGCAAAATCTATTGATTCTCTTATGAAAATGGTCTATGATTATGAAACGGTCATTATGTTACCTGTCATGTTTGCCCCCTTGTCCACATAGAGTGTAGTGGAGCTGGGGGTGATTTTGACTGATGAGAAAAGCTGCATACAGAATTGCACCTGCCAGTGAGGAGTTCTTTGGCCTCCTGGTGTGTGTGATCTTTTTTCTCTCCGGGGTTGTTGTGGGGACTTTTTCTGCGAGAACCTTGAGCGAAGCCGGGACACTGGCTTTGCAGACAAGCATGATTGGCTATATCGATCAGATCACGATGGGCACTTATGTCGCCCCTGGGTTTCTCCAGACACTTTGGGTGACGGGGCGGGTTCATCTATTGGTCTTGTTTTTGGGATTTTCCCTCTTGGGGGCGTTTTGTCTGCCAATTGTCGCCGGCGTAAGAGGGTTTTATCTGAGTTTCTCCATTGCCGCGTTTATTCGTGCGTTTGGCACGGGCGGTTGGCTGCTGGCCTTCTCCTTGTTTGGCGTGGTAGCACTGATTACGGTGCCCTGTTTTTTCCTTCTGGTGTCGCAAGCGTTTTCGTCTTCGGCGAACCTGGGGAAGTCGGCAATCGGGACGGGGAAGATACAGGTCAGGGAACTATATGGTCGGAGCTTCCGCGTGCGGACGGCACTATGTACCTTAGGGATGATTGCCGCGGTGCTGGTGGAGATTTACCTCGTACCTATGCTCGTTGTTTGGACAAGTTCGTTTATATAGAAGGACGGTGCTCATCATGGAAAAACAAAATGCCATATATATTGCCGAGTACGCGACGTACTTAGAGCAAGTGAAGCAGGTATCGCAGAATACCTTGAGTTCGTATATGCGTGACCTGCGGCAGTTTGATCAGTATTGGGTTCGCCATGCGGGCAGTACCTTCTGTAAAGCTGTTCATAGTGATTTGGAGGAGTACATCAAATGGCTTCGGCGGGACGGGAAGTCCGCTGCGACAGTGTCTCGGAGTATTGCGTCTTTGCGTAGCTTCTATCAGTTCTTAGTCGAGCAGGGGAAGGCGGCGGGGAACCCCGCGTCAAACCTAGTGCCGGACAAGGCTGTCAAGAAGTTGCCGCAGATCCTGACAAGCCGAGAAGTAGAGCTTCTATTAGAACAACCCGCTTGTGTAGATCCAAAGGGCTTTCGGGATAAGGCGATGTTGGAGACCCTATATGCAACCGGGATCCGTGTGAGCGAGCTGATTAGCTTGGACGAGAAAGACGTCAATCTGTCGATCGGTGTCGTACACTGCAGGGGCTGGAACAAGGAACGGATCATTCCGCTGTATCCCGCTGCGATTACCGCCCTGGAAGAGTACATGACGCGTGTGCGGCCTCATATGCTGTCTAACCGCGATGAGACGGCCTTGTTTGTAAACATGGGCGGCGAGCGGATGAGCCGTCAGGGCTTCTGGAAGATTATCAAGCATTATCAGGAGAAGGCGAAGATCAGCAAAGAGATTACGCCACACACCTTGCGGCACTCCTTTGCGGCACATTTGTTAGAGAATGGCGCTGATTTGAGAAGTATCCAAGAAATGCTTGGTCATGCGGATATCTCCTCAACGCAGGTGTATGCGCAGTTGGTTAAGAAGCAACTCAAGGATATTTACCACAAGGCGCATCCGCGGGCATAATGGGGGAGCGGCTGGTCAATTTTGCGAGAATCGCACACCGTTTGATTGCGATTAATTTGTTTTGTTTTTTAGTGTTTCTTCCGGTTATATCTTGGTTTTATCTCACTATAAATATGTATATCCATGCCGGGGCAGTTTCCGGTATGGTAGATGTGTTGCCGGGTTTGGGCTATTTCGCGGGGCTATTGCTCCGTCTACCCCCGGTGATTTTTTATGCGCTTTTTGCCTGCTCTATTCTATTATTTGGGCCGTTTTTGTTAGGGCTACACGCAGTGGTCGGCGCTATCATTACAAGCCGGCATGTTTGGGCGAGTGAGTTTTTTTCCGCGGCGCGGCAAAACGCCAAACAGGGTGTCGTGTTAGGCGCTTTATATGTGTTGCTGGTACATTTACTACTCTTTAACATGTTTGGTGGATTAAGTTCTGAGATAGCTTGGGTTTCTGTGGGACTGCTCATTGCCCGCGGGGTATCGGTGGTGTTTTTGCTTTTGTTATTGGTGACGCTGCCCTTTGTGTGTCAGATTATCGTTACCATAGAACAGCCGCTCCGGGTGGTGGTGAAGAATGCGTTGATCTTAGCGCGAGTATATCTAGGTAAGGGACTCCTTGTGCTTTTCGGGATAACGGTCTATTGGTGGGTAAGCACAATTACGCTCCCCGCATTTAGTCTAATCAGCTTGCCGTTTTTCTCCATTGCACTTACAACGCTTGCGCAGGCTTCTGTGAGCCGGTCGGTGGTGGAACAGCGTCTGCTTGCGCCCCTGCGTCGGACACAGGAGAATAACAGCGGATAACTGTGTTGTGTATTATTTGTATTGACATATTTTGCCGATCTGGTATACTCAATCATAAGGCGGGAAGCCAAGTTATATACTAATATAATAAAGGAAAAGGGAAGACATGAAAAAAAGAGTATTGACAGTTCTATTAGCGCTATTGATGGTGGTTTCATTGGTTCTGCCGACGGCGGCAGCAGTTCAGATCGAAGTCCTTGCAGAAGACATTGGTTCTATTGGCCTGCTCCAAGATGGAGTTTCGAGCGCGCTCGTAATTGAGCAATTTTCCGCAGATCTTGTTAACTTCGAAGACTTTGCACGTGATCTAAACGCGCTTGGTTTATTCCAAGGTGTTGGTGGCGGGAACTTCGCCCTTGATCGTGCACCGACCAGAGCGGAAGCACTCGTCATGCTCATTCGTCTTCTAGGTGCAGAAGAGGCGGCCCTTGCCGGCTCGTACACACATCCTTTCACTGATGTCAGTGGTTGGGCTACACCGTATATCGCATTTGCTTATGAATATGGCCTGACGAACGGCACCTCATCGACAACGTTTGGCCCTAACGCAGCGGCAACGGCACAACAGTATGTGACCTTTGTGCTCCGTGCACTTGGCTACAGCGATGCGCCCGGCGGAGACTTCACGTTTGCCAATGCACTCAACTTCGGCATGAACCAAGTCGGCGTTTGGCATCCGATCCTGGCTGACGGTCCGTTCCTGCGTGGTCATGTGGCGGCGGTTTCCTTCCTCGGAGTTGCTGCATTCATGGCAGATGAGGACTACATGCTACTTGAAGTTTTAGTTGCAGAGGGCGTGGTTAGCGCATCTGCTGCAGCTCCGATCCTGCAACGTATTGATAACTATGACCTCTATCTGGCTCTGGAAGATGTGCTCGCGCGGAGTACTGTAACTGGCGGTACCTCACGTGAGACCACAACGATTTCGGCAACTGTCAATGGTCAAAACGTGACAGAGACGGTTACGATTGACCACCCGCTTCCGACAGATCTTGTTGCCTGGATGGATTTTGATACGTTTGGAGCCTTCTCAACGCTGGTTCTGCTTACAGAGATTGACCAGGTGGCAGCTGGTAATGAGAGAGTGTTGGTCCTAACATTCCGTGACGCGTTCTTTGCCTCTTGGCTTAGCGCAATCACTTCGGGGATTGCTGATGCATTAGCTGCTGAGCTTGGCACAGCTGTTTCTGTAGTTGGTACACCGACCGGAAGCTTTGAAGAGCGTGTTACGATTATCAGCGACAGAGTGACTGCGGTTTCTATGCACACGCAACTCAACATGGTGATTCTGGTAGAAGGCGTTCAAATGACAATCAACATGGACTGGCCGATTAACCTAAACGTCGCGTTCCAAGGCTAGATTTAGGGAGTGTGTGAGAAACATGGTATTAGAAAAACTCACAAAACTGTTGGCGGCACATTTAGATGTGGATCAAGAGCTCATCCAGCCAAACACGACATTTGAGAGCCTCGGGATCGACTCACTCGACACAGTCGAGATGATTATGGAACTCGAAGAGGAAATGGGCGTGGAGTTAGAGCTCGATGAGAAAGTGACCACTGTCGGTGAGCTGGCGGCCTTTATCGAAAAAAAGATGGCATAGAGCAAATGGAAAGAACCACCCAAATTCGGGTGGTTCTTTTTCTATTTGGCACCTTTTTGTGACGCTTGCGTACAATGGCATAGCAAACGATCAAGAAAGGGTGTGCAGGATGGATTATATAACGCTCAGAATGGGTGCGCACGGCGCGCAGGTGCGACAGGTACAGCGGATGTTATTGGAGCTTGGCTACCAGCTCGGGAAAGCGGACGGAAAGTTTGGTGTGCGGACACACAGAGCCGTAATTGCCTTTCAGAGCGCGTCGGAACTGCCGGTGGATGGAATCGTAGCGGCAAATACTTGGATGGCCCTAGAACGGCACGCAGGTAGCAAAGCGGAGGTTGCAGAGCCGCTTCCGACACCAAAGGAAGAAACGCGACCCGAACCTCTACCTATGCCGGCTCCGTCTCCGGCGGTGCGACCAGAGCCGCTTCCGCTCCCGGAAGCTCCTATTGTAGAGCCCCCGCGTCCGCCGATGTGTGAAACATGCCCGGTTCCGATGAATCCGCCGATTATAGCATCGCCAACGCCACATCCGGAGCCAACACAGCCGCCTGTGCAGATTATGCCGCCGATCAGCTGGACACCTGCACCGAAGTTGCCGGACTTGGCGCAGGAGATACTACCATCCACGCCCTCGTCCGGGAGGCCGTGGACGCGACTAGACGTACAGACCTCTGCTTTAGAAGCAGAGCCGGTGACAGAAGTTAGCAGCTCGTGGACGGAAGTTGCCACGTAATAAAAAGACACCCTCACCTAGAATGTGGGGGTGTCGATGATTTTGTCCAATATTGGGTAAACGGCTTTCCTGGCATAGGGAATGACCCGCCCGACGAAGATTGCGGTAATAACGGTGCCTTCTCGTACGCCGAATAGGCCGCCTAGGAAGATGAGCGAGAGCAGGATGGCAATGGAGGATAAGATACTATCGGAAAAGACTTTCACGCGGTGGAAAGGGACATTCAGCTTCTGTGCAACAGCGGCTGTAAAGCCCTCAGACGGCAGCAGAACGATTTGCGGAGCCATGAATAGCACAATCCCTGTTGCGATGAGGACAATGCTGAATACCATCATCGTGAGCTGTCCGAAATAGGTCGGAATGCGAAAATTGCCAAAGAGAAAGTTGGTGAGGTCTACGAAGAGGCCAAATAACACAGAGGCCGGTAGCTGTGCGAGGTTAAACCATTTATAGTCCCGGCGCAGAAGAAGCATTTGGCCTAGAACAAAAACGATGAACATGGCGGAGGTAAACGTACCTTGCGTGAAGGGGAAAATGAGGCTTAAGACATAGGGCGTAGAGCTCACAGGGGAGACGCCTAGGTTTGCGTTTACAGACATGGTCACGCCGAGTGCCGTAACGAATAAGCCGAAGCAATAAACCAGAGCCCGCCGGAGCAGGTTTTCCCTTGACATGATATGTACATCCCCCTTTTGCGCGTCCAACCGATTCAGTATACAGCTTGCGGACGTGCCCGTCAAGCGGTATACTAGAGGCGGAGGGCTACTTATGACTGAGATTACATACCGTGTCATCCGCTCAAAACGGAAGAGCATGAGCATAGAGATCAGCGACGGGCTGGAGGTTTTGGTGCGCGTCCCGAATGGAGTGCAAGAGGCATATATAGAGGGCTTTGTGAAACAACACCGCGGATGGATTGAGCGGAAACTTGAAAAACGCCGTGCGTTTTTGGAGCGACACCCGGAACCGACAAAAGAACAACTGGAGGCCTGGATGACTGCGGCGCGTGCCGAGATTCCGGGGCGTGTGGCCTATTATGAACAGATCATGGGCGTGGAGCAAAGCGGGATTCGCTACAATAAAAATAAAACCCGAGTGGGGGCTTGCTATCAGGGGGACAAGATATCTTTCTCCTGTCGCTTGATGGCTTACCCGCCAGAGGTGCTTGACTATGTGATTGTCCACGAACTGGCACATATCACGCACAAAAACCATGGCCCGGACTTCTGGCGGATAGTGGCAGCCGTGTTGCCGGACTATAAGCAGCGGCGCTTACAATTGCGGGAGTGAGCCCGATTTTTGCAAATGTAAAAACACCTTGCTTTTTGTGGCGAATTATTATACCATAGGTGTGAAACACCGTGATGGTATATCCATATAAATCCATATAATAACCGCTTGCGGGTATTATAGCATAGGTGTAAGAAAACCTGAGAGCTTAGAAGGGAAGACGCGATTTATGAAGCGCATTGTGGATGATGAGCGGCTCATGCTACAGGTTTGTGAGCTGTATTATAATCAAGATTTCGGTCAACAGGGGATTGCAGAACACTTGGGAATCTCCCGACCAACAGTATCTCGCTTGTTGCAGGGCGCGAAAGAGCGTGGGATTGTACGGATTATCATTAACGACCTCAGCGGACGACACCACTTAGACATCGAAGATAAGCTCATGGAAAAGTACGGTTTGCGGCAGGCCATTGTTGTCGACACCTTTGAGGATAGGGACAAGCTCCACGCGGAGCTCGGGGCTGCAGCGGCACGGTTTCTGGCACGGATTATTAAGAATGGCGACACAATTGGGGTTTCTATGGGCGTGACCTTGAGTCAGATTGCCCCGCATGTCGGCGTGTCGCACTTTCAAAACCTGACCTTCCTGCCGATTCTCGGCGGGGTTGGTACGGTTGCCTTAGAACTCCACTCGAATTATTTGGCTCTGGGCTTGGCGAATGCTTATGGCGGAGAGTCTTTGGTCTTGCATGCGCCCTCTATGGTCTCTTGTGAGCGCGTGAAGGAGACACTGATGCAAGAAGCGCATATCGCCACAGTGTTAGCGCGCGCGGCTCGTATGGACATTGCGCTGATCGGAATCGGCGCGCCGGATTTAGAATCCACCATGCTTGCGACAGGCTATTTTAGTCCGGAGATGTTTGAAGATTTCGCTGAGAATAATATCTGCGGTGATATCTGCCTGCGCTTTTTCGACCGCGAGGGGAACATCTCTCAATATGAACATAACCAGCGGGTTATTGGGGTTGCGCTGGAATCGCTCCACAAAATTCCGTGGTCGATCGGGGTCGCGGGCGGAATCAAGAAAGTAGACGCGATCCGCGGCGCGCTACTCGGACAATATGTCAATGTGTTGATCACGGATATTGGCTGTGCGAAGGCATTGTTGTAGAAAGTTGCTTTAAGGCGTGCAGCGTATTTGTATTTTGCAACTGATAGTTGCCGAATAGTTGGTAGTATGCAACCGCTACCTCTGTTATAATTTTTTCGGAGGTGACAAAAATGATGTTAGGCGAAAGGATAAAAGAACAACGTAGCAAGCATGGATTTTCACAAGAGAAAATTGCGGAGCTAGTTGGAATTAGTCGTCAAGCTGTAACGAAGTGGGAATCTGGACAATCTGTTCCATCTATGGCAAATCTAATGACACTTGCAGAAATATTTGGGGTATCGCTCGGTGATTTAACGGGTGGTGTCAATGACAGTATGCTTACTGAAAAAATGGAAAAGAAAAAAGGAACAGGAAAGCTCATTTCGGCAATTATTTTAACTATTATCGGCATTATGACCATTACAATTGTCAGCAATATGAGTGCTGTGACTATAAGCCGTCTTGCAGGGGTACTTATTCATGAAGCTCATCTTGTAAGGCTAGGGGTTCAACTAGGCAGCGGCATGGCTATTTCTGTTGGAATCGTACTTTTTGTGCTGTATATTAAGAGTTGCAAAACGAGTGTAAAATAAGCATACTACGGATAAGGTTGGTTAAAGCAAAAGAGAAATGGCATGCCATTTCTCTTTTGCTTATTTTTGTTTTATGAAATTCAGATAACCCCAAAGTACTTCAAGGCATTGTAAATCCCGTCTTCCTCCACCGTGTCGGTCACATAATCGGCGGCGGCCTTGACTTCATCCGCGGCACCGCCCATGACAACGCCGGTTGCGGCGTGCCGTAACATGCCAATGTCGTTGTGCGCGTCTCCGACAGCCATCGTCTCCTCGATGGGGATGCCAAAATGTGCGAGCATGGCATCCATCCCGGTCTCTTTTCCGCCGACTTTTGGGATGATATCGGCGAAGATGGGTGTCCAACGGACAGCCTTACTGCCGGGCATTTGCTCCAGGAGCTTTTGTTCGGCGGGTGTATTCTCGCCGAAGAGTAGGAGCGCGAAAATATCCTGCTCTAGAGAGACGGCGGGATCTTTGATATCGAACAAGGGCATATCCAAAAGTGCCATACCCTGTTCAACCCGTCCATCTTTCTTGTTGAGATAAAGCCCATTTTCCGTCAGGAACATGAGCGGGATATCCTCTTCTTTGAGCAGCTCCACCATAGCCTCTTTATCAGTCTGTGGAATCGTCGTGCGGAGTACGACTTCGCGGTCTGTGTAACAATACTGCCCGTTTGAAGTCAGATAACCATCGAAGGGGATGGTATCTACGATGGAGTTGATCAAGAGGGGGTGGC
>Ga0131853_10026133_pt1 | contig 10504 bp, 5 predicted proteins | sample TergutLab28metaG_FD_92764 | JGI IMG/M metagenome (GOLD analysis project Ga0131853, IMG submission 92764) | Labiotermes labralis P1 segment gut microbial communities from Petit-Saut dam, French Guiana - Lab288 P1 (version 2) (version 2) | ecosystem: Host-associated > Arthropoda: Insects >... | reverse complement strand
TGTACATCATGCTGTACACTCAGATTCAGACTATGTTCTAATGTTCTATTTACACATTCGGCTCAATGAAGAAACCAATGAGGCAATTATGCCAACAAAGAATTCCCTGGGACATGAATTTTGCGGGGAATATGTAAGAAACAAAATTGTACTCCGTATTTGAAATGGTTTTGAAATTCAAATGGGCCATATTTTCTTTGTATCAGTACAATCAAACCGAATACGTGGCCTACGTCACCTACAGTACAACGCACACCGAGGACCGATTTCCCGCAGATAAGGCAGCTGAACCTTGCAGCTTACCACGCTCACCTGCAAACAATTACATATAATTTGTACATATGTGTTTCCTTTTACCATTATTTATACAACCACAGTCAACAGGGAACATAAAAATTTAATATGCGTCTCTCACACAAAGTTTTAATCAAATTCGGCACAGTTAGTTCAGTAAGAGTGTCTGATATTACGATCCTAGCAGGTAGAGTTTGAACATATTTTCAATACAAAAGAAATACCCAACTCTTGTTGACAACGCTGAACACTCTTGATAGAGATTCATTAATAACTGTCAAGCTTGACATTCTTCAGCTCAGTGACTGACAGAGAACGAAAAGCGGACTGAAAAGTGCAGTAACTGAAAACTTATTTAAAAATAATGCAAGGAGAGGGACAATAGCTAGACTGCCATATCCATCTAGGTAAAGGTAAAGGTAAAGTAGTCCCGTTACAGGTCTGGAGTGGCCCAGAGAGTTCCAGGAAGTTAAGGTTCCCAAATTTCATGACAGGATGGTGGTAACGTTGTCAGCCTTGCGCATCGGCCGCCTTTACCCCCAACAAATTTTCCTCGTACTCATTTCTGTTAGAGGCTGCGTCAACCCCAGGGACTTAGTGCGATCGGCAGGATTTTATGTCAATGAAAAATTCCAATGACACCAGCTGAGATCGAACCAGCGACCTTCCGATTTGTAACATAGGACCTTAACCACCGCGCTACCGCGGTCCCCCAGATCCATTGAGGATAATCTTAAATTACTATTGGTCTATTTAACAAAAGTGATTTATGTATAGAAGTTACGCAGCTATTCCATATTAGGCTTGGGCAGTCCCTTGGGGCTCAATGAGGCTGAGACTTACCGGCACAGGAAGGTGGTAAGTGTGCCAGCCCTACACACCGGCCGCCTTTACCCCCAGGAGATAGTCCTGGAACTAATTTCTGTCAGAGGCTGAGTCGACCACACGGTCATAGTGCTGCGGGAAGATTTAAGTCAATGAAAAATTCCAATGACCCCATCGTGGATCGAACTCACTAGTTTCCGTCTGGAAGCGCAGTTCCTCAAGCAAGTGTGTCATCGCGTTCCCTAGAGCGTTGATCATAAATACAGAGTAGATTTTTGAGGTAGGTGTTTGTGGCGTTTTAACAGACGTCTTAACGTTCTATCAAGAAGACTGAGAGAAGAGAGAGACGGAATATCAAGCAAAGAGACCGCCTATCGAGCCCAGCAACAGCCGAATGCAAGTCTCCAGACTTACAGGTGCAAAACGGAACTGTTAAACATTTTGTAATGTGATGGCCTTTCGTTCTATCCGTCTATCTGAAAGCAACTACCTGCCATTTGTTCAATGCCAGCCTTTATACTGCAGAAACGTTTGTCAATACAAGACGGAATTAGTTCTATCACAATGCAAAACTGTCTATTGAGCAGATAACAGGAGGGCTGGCGTTCCTTGAACAGAACGACAGTTTCACAATGGGAGTAGAGCAAAGCCCAAGAAGATAGCATCGGCAACGGTGTATGTTACAGAGTAAGAGAGCCTGACCTGCCATCTAATGACGTATTACACGAGGCTAACAATACTTATGCGCGAATTGCTTTGAAACTGAATTGTGTTGACGTCCTTCTTCGGAATATCATTAATAAAATTTGTGTAGTTGCGTGTCCCAACATTCTACAGCGGATCTCCATGTTTAAAGACCCCAGCCGATTTATGCGGAAGTCCATCGCCCCGAGTGGTAACCGACAGTTATCAGTGTGGGATGGTGGGAAGGAGAGTAGCGCCACTCAGCATCTGACCAACTGCGAGACTAACAGCCTGATCGCAGGCATAGTCAATCGACGAAAGAACAAACATACAAGCGAGTAACAAACCAACTGCTCGTTTACCGGGACGGAAATGTAGAAGATTCTGGACGGGACTGTAATTGATATTCATCGATTTTAATTGAATTCCATAGTTACGTTTATGACAGGGGAGGCAATGTACTATAAATGTAACACTGAGGGTCGTTGACTTAATCATCTTTGCCGTGTAAAAGCAATAAGTATTACAGTGTGTGTCTGTAGCCTTACTTGTCTAACATGCAAAGGGCATAAGCCGTATCTTATTGCCACCTGCGGTCTGTCTGGCTGTACTTTCCACATTATCCCTTAAACGACATGATTGTCGGGACAAATTATTTACTGAAGGCAAATGGTGTGTTTTGGATTTTCTCTAAACTTTTGTCTGAAATATTTCCCGTTCCAAGAAGAGACAGATGTTCTCACAGACGTATACCGGTATCCATCTAAAGTACCAGTTTTTCTTGTCAGTTTTGAATGAAATTTTAAATTCATCGACAAGTTTTCGGAATATATTCAAATATCAAAATTTCATTAATACTCGTCCAGTGGGAGCCGAGCTGTTCCATGCGGACAGATGGCCAAACGAACGGACGGACAAGCTGAAAGACATGACGAAGCTAACACTCGCTTTTCGCAATTTTACGAAAGCGCTTAGAAATAAATTTTTTGTTATCCATTGCCCTATGTTAACAGTCGAGAGATTTGAATGAAACAGCGTGTTTATTATTATTATTATTATTATCATCATCATCATCATCTCCTTTATACAGGGTATTTTTACTTATATTCTTGAGACAAACTATGTCCCTAGGGAATACAGTGTTGCAGCTATTCTGTTGTTACTATTCATGGTGCTTATGTCGTTAGTTTCAGTGTTGAATCTATCGTACTTTTACATTAGTACTTTCCGAAATATGTGTGCAGTGCCCAACATGGCTGTTTTCTGTAGTTCCTTGAATTAATGTTTTCCTGGTATGTTGCTCAGGTATTTTCTGAATAACTTTGAAATAGTCCCAGTCGCCCCTATTATTACTGATATCACTTTTGTTTTTACATTCCACCTGCGCTGTTTATTATTATTATTATTATTATTATTGGCCCTATCAGTATAACTGTCGTCGTCGTCTTTCGTACCTTGAACGAGCTGTTTGCAGCTGTCAAGTTTCAAGTGTAAGATTTCGTGAAAATGCAGTGAAGCGTGAGAGAACTAAACATGTTCAGACACCCAGTTTATGTGCCAAATTCAATGGGTCGGCTGGTACTGTGAGAAAGGGGCAGATCTTTGAGTATACTGTGTCATTATGGAGGAACATCTCGGAGTAGGTTGTATAAGGATGCCATTAGGAGTACAGTACATAAGTCTGCACTATTACTGGAACGTTGAGAAGTGGGAGCTGTTAGACACATTTAGAACAGCTGGAGGTACTTTCTGCAGAGAGCGGGATTTCACAGATTTCTGTTAGAAGGAACCACGTCCGCTTCAGTCTTTATGGCCGTTTCCAATAACGCTGTTTGTGGTGTTAAAGACCGAATTAAATTTTACTAACTAATGAATTATGTACTGTACGAGTGACTTTATAAGCACTTCCCACAGAGTGAAGTGGTAAATATACTACAGAGGGCTGTCCGTGTCCGTGTCCGTGTCCGTATCCATGCCGTGTCCGTGCCATGTCCGTGTCCGTGTACGTGCCGTGTCCGCTAGTTTCTACACGTGTTTCCTGTCAAGAAATTGTTAACGAATATAGATATAACTTAGAATTATGGGCCGAATACTAAATACTGGGGACCGCGGTGGCACAGTGGTTAAGGTGCTGTGCTACAAATTGGAAGGTCGCTGGTTCGATTCCAGGTGGTTTCATTGGAATTTTCCATTGAACATAATCCTTCTGATCGCACTATGGCCCTGGGGTCGACTCAGCCTCTAACAAAAATGAGTACCAGAAATATTTCCTGGGGGTAAAAAGCGGCCGATGTGTAAGGCTGACAACCTTACCACCATCCTGGGCCATTGTCACGTAATCTAGGAACCTTAACTTCCTGGAACCCTCTGGGCACCTCGGGCCTGTAATGGGACTGATTTACCTTTACATTTATACTAAATATTTCCTGTAGAATTTAATCTTGGCTCTTATCTGTTCATTACAATCTTCTGCTTTATATAAAAATCAAACATCGATTTTATTAGAGATCAATGGTAGGCCGCAATAACTTAGTGGGTATTTCGATCCGCTACGGGTTGGACGGTCCAGCGTTCAAACCCAGGTAACGGTGCGACTCTCCGAACTCACCCAGACCGGCCACGAGGCCCACACAGCCTCCTGAACAATGGGTACCGGATTTCTTTCCCGGGGGTAAAGCGGCCGGGACGTGACGCTGATCACTCATCCCACTCTAAAGCCGAGGTTAAAGAAAAAGTGGAGCTACACGTTTACTCCGCCTCTGTGCATTCATGGCAGGTTATAGGGTAGACTTTAGTTTTCTTTTTATGTTTAATTAAAAATCAGTTCTCCGCACAAAACAGCGGACTATGCCATAAAAGCACGTTTCGTTCAGGCATTTAACTTCTGTTTCATGTGTGTCAAGAGACCGAGCGTATCGTTAAAATTAGGAAACAATTTCGACGCTATTTGCCTTCTAGAGAGTCATCGAGTAATTTTACAAAGACCGCGTGATTTTAAATGACAACCTTCAACGCGAGTCTCTCAAACCGTACGGTCCTCCTATCCCAGTCACTTGATAGCAGCCCCCATATATCACAGGCAGAAATTCCGCCTCGGCCACCCACCTGCCGCTGCAACATAGGGCAAACCTCACAAATCATCTCGTATCCCAGGACTAACCTGGCCGCTTCCTACTCATATTCTGGCCACCGATATGTCTAGGGTAATAATTCTATAAGGATATAGCAGTCGTAACACAGCTGTACTATCAGGTATATATAACTTATCAACTACACGTTTCGGCCAATGCTGCTGTGGCCATCATCAGGTTGGATACAATTTATCAGAGAAGCTATATAGATATGATATAACACAGAACAATTATTAGTATTGGTGTAGGTAAGGCCTAATGTGCGTCATCCCCGTTGTGTTTTGTACAATAGTAAGGAGTTAGGTATGTTAACACTTACAGTCGAACACAACTATATTTGTTATTATATTATAGGAGTTTACAACAATGACATGTTTCGGCATATATGTGGGCCATCATCAGGTTGTGGTTAGACTTACAGCTTAGGCTATATTAGCATGCGTGTAGTGGTCTTGGGGCGTAATGGGGCGTTGTGTTCGACTGTAAGTGATAACATACCTAACTCCTTACTATAGGTAAGGGGACGTTATGTCATTCGAGCATGAAAGGGTCCCCATGGATACTGGCACCTCCACTGCGCCGATTGCAGAAACACATTGATCCACGAGCACACGACTTCACGCACCCCCCTCCCCACAATTGTGACATTAGCCTAAGCTCGCTAACTGTTGTTGTGCCTAGAGCGAGAGACTTTGTGGAATTCCTCGAACCATACTAGAAAACGCACGGCACAGTATGGAGAAGAGCTGCGTTAGGCTCTGAGCTTTTACATTAACTAATGGTAAATACAAAATATATTGCCTTCCCGCTCTTCAATAAACTGCCACGCTATAGAAATTTATGGAGCAGTGGAAGTGTAGCACAATTCATTCTTATCCTAGGCACTAGATATAAATGTGTGGTAACTTTTATGCGTCGGTCTCACACACCCGTGGACACTTACCCCGATAGCAAATAAAAGAGACGCTGAGAGGGCCCTATATCCAGTCAGAACCCCTTGCACGATATAACCGCCACCAAAAGCAGTCCAAAGTTAGTCTGATTCTCACATCTTCTCTCGGTAATGTAAACTATGTGATAAACGCCGTGGTTTTCTAAGTAGATGTTTACACAGAGTTTGCCTCAAGGAACTTGAACACTCATTTCTTGTAATAACATGTGATACTTGCCACTGTCAGTTGAAATTTATTAACGTTGATATTAATTCGTCACCTTATTTCATAACAGATTTTATTAAATCTCAACCCAAATGACAAGTAACTTTATACAGTATTAATAGATATACATTTTAGACCTAATATTTGGCTGGAGGGTGACTATAATATCGCCGAAACATGTTGCCATGAAATAACGGGATGAATTAATATTGCCATTAATGAAACTGTGGTAACGGTGAGAAACACCAGTGGTCATCATAATTAGAACAACAGGAATTCTAATATCAAAATAACTTCTTACAACCGTATGCATTGTAGGATATCCTAGCTGTATTGCAAGTCCGTCGTAGCTTCTCAAATCTCCCTGTCCTCATAGCACCACATAAGCTGTGTCAGTTACAAATTTCATTGCTACGTAAGACCGAAAACTTCTCATCGAATGTCGACTTCATTCTTCTTAGAATTAAATATTTTTCTGAGTCCCATTTTTATACATTTGTATTTTGTGTAATTTCCTCAGAAAAGAGACCATGTCTCACATCCATAAACAGCAGTCGGGAATGTGTTTTGATTTATACCCTTATCTTCAACACTGTGATAAATAATTAGAACGGACGATTGGGGTCACAAGTGGTAACTCCAATTAACCTAATGCAGTGCTGCATAATCATAGCTGCGACTTGGCCTATCTATGTTGATTCACTGGTTGACGGGGCGTGACGAACAACTTACTACAAGGCTTCAGTTGTGTAGCCTACATGATGCCAAGTGTAAACCCTCGACATATTAATTAATTAAGCTAATGACTAGAGATTACTGGCATACGGTAACACTTGCAAATCATCAAAACGCACACATAACAAGGAGTTCCCCTATTGACTTAGTCCAATCACAACAGCATTGCTTCGTGCTGCTGCGCGCGCAGCCACCTTAGGGCTGCACCAGAAACACGATTATACGAGAAATCCACTGCCATCTGGAGTGCGACTTTACGTAGAGTAGCAGGAATATGTCAACATTTCGGGGATCCTAATGCCTCTGTCTTCAGAATAGAAGAATACGCCATGCAGAGCAGAGAGGAAAATATGATTGAATTGTAGGTCAATTGGACAAGGTGCATCGCTTCGAATTTCCACAAACACGATGTTTTGCAGATAGACTCTCTCTCTCTCTCTCTCGTGCAGCAGTTAAAGTTTGTACCTTAACTTATTTCCTCTCTTTATGTTCAGGTAGGCATTAAGACTCGCCACTGACATCTGTTATGATTAGAATATGTAACTTGTAGGATAAAATAAACGGGTAAAAATAAGCAAAACATAACCCTTCAAGTCCCACATCTTAGTTTGAAACACAAAGCTGTTACAAAACAGAAAGACGTGTGGGCGAGAACTGAGCTAGTAGCTAAGTTTAAAAAAAAATTGTAACGATAATCAAAGGACAGACAACCGTCAGTCATGAAATATACCTGTCAAATAATAATAATAATAAAACATTAAAATACGATAAAACAACAGTGAATACGAACACATGTAGAAAAAAGTTTAGGAACACAGAAGAAAATTAGAAACCTCACTTTTTTTTAAAGATTTTGCGAAAACATTAAAAGAAAATCATACCAGGCAAGATGCAAAAGATGGGAAGGATCTAAGGGACAAATAGTATATGAAAATTACTGAATTCTTTGATGCGACGCTGTAACGTTTAGTGAGCAGATACTGAAGTTGTGGAGGAACGTACTGTGTCTTCTACCCTGAAAATGGAGGTAAAGTGTTCAGTAGAAACACTACAACAAGACACGCCTTGCGAAACGTGTCGAAAGTGTTAAAGGCACTTTGGTGATGATTCAAAACTTGATATCAGTCTTACAAATAAAACACACCGCTTTACAACGCGTCACGTGATATGCCAGTTGGTCTGTTCATATTTGTACGCGATGTGTATGATTGGATTCAGGTTAAAGTTTGTACGAGACTCACACAACAGTCTGAGATTCAATCGGAAACCTGGAGCATATTCCACAGCTAGACGCCGTGTGCACGAAGCGCAAAAACAGAAAGGTACAAGCGATGTCACGCACGACTCTTTGGCCGTGCTGTGCATCAGTATGTCTCGTGTCTAACACCACCTAATGCACTGCCATTAATTTTTATATCTGTGTGTGCACTAGAATCTGAGAGAAAGTAAAGCTGGTTCTTAGTGAACGCGGTATAACCTTTGTATTGTATGGGACTGTGTAAATAGTAAGTAGCAGTTTTTGTGGTAGGTCACATCAGTGTTGAGGTTTGTACTCACACACGATCACTCTCACATACGCACCCAGTAGGACTCCTCTGTAGGAGTAATCAGCTCGTCGCAGAAGTCGCTGCCTACAAAAAACACAACCAACACAAGCGAAGAAATTCCATGCCATCAGCGGGATTCGGACTAGCGATCTCAGGAATTAAGCGGTTTCATTCTTACATGATGGGTTGGTGTGCATTTACCCACCTTCAATCTAGATATAATCAAACTTACTAAGCACCATATACAATACAATTATGTGCAATATACAAAGATTACTTGAAATACAGATATTAATAGAGGTAATATTAACATACCAATTGCTGAAAAAGAATCTGGAAAGTCTCCTTTTAGCTCTGCCATTTTACTTCTTGAGGTGAGAAAACTAGGTAATTTAAACTTGAGAACTGCCAGATAGATTACTGGAGTGGAAACTAAGTACATGGAGAAAATATTAATTTTAAATCTTATATTTCAGCTGGTAAAGAAATTCCCCTTTAAGCGTAGGGAAGAAAACCACCTAGATGCTACTAAATGCTTTATTGCACTTATAATCTGCTCAACATGTTTCGGGCACTTATATGCCCATCATCAGGAGCTCGAGTCTATACTTGTGTTATTGCCGCATATGGTGTGTAATGCCTTGGTTGCTGGTGGTCGGCGGTCAGGTGCTGGGCAGCAGGCTATGCGTCCGGGATGGGGGAAGCTGCTCGAGCAATTTCCACCATCCCGAACGCATAGCCTGCTGACTTGCACTTGACCGCCGACCACCAGCAACCAAGGCATTACACACCATATATGGCAATAACACAAGTATAGTATCGAGCTCCTAATGATGGGCATATAAGTGTCCGAAACATGTTGAGCAAATTATAAGTGCAATAAAGCCTTCAGTAGCATCTAGGTGATTTTATTCTCTACGCGTATACAACGACGCACGGACAAACATACATCAAATTCCCCTTTCTTTATGTAAAATAAAAAGTCATTACCGTGTATATGGATATCCACCGCAGGATCACAACCTGAGACAACAGAACCCAGTCCACACTCTCACATCCAAAGAGTTCTTACAATCGTACTTATAAAAACGGAAACAAAAAAACATAAATAATTTTTTCAATGTGAGGCATTAGTTCGGCATCCTAGACGCAAATCGCTTGATATGCAACATAAATGCAAAATACTGATGTACTTGATTTAATGTCTTGTGTAATTAAAACTTCCTCAACTGCCTATGATACACAGCATTAAATAGTTTTACGTTTATGAATGAGAAAATATATCGAGGCAAAGTGCCGTGGTTTATTTCAAATATTTTGTAAGGGCGCTGAGGAAAACCAAAAGGACTCTAGCTGCAATACTATGCTTTCTGGCAGAGGCACTAAACCGATTCACTCCTGTTTCATTGGACGGGTCAGATAGTGCTGGATGCACGTTACGCTGCTCTGTTAGGAGTTTAGCACATAATTAAATCATATATGTGGCCCGAAGCAACCGGCTGTGCAACTTCCTCAGTGTAATTTAATTATTATTGCGTTTACTCCTAGACATTAATAACGGAAGTTTTCGTTTCTAACCATGCGGCTTACATAATTCCTTCCTAAACATACCTGCCTGACATTTCCCAATCTAATCATGGTTCTGTCGTAGTAGTTTAGTCTGAAATAAGATACGTGACAGATTTGCGGTGCGAATTTAATACTTGGATTATAAGACAACGAATTGGATTAGAGGAACCAATTATAAAAGAAAATGAACAGAGCCAGCTTACATGGTACGGCCATGTTAAAGAATGGCAGAAGGAAGATTGCCCAAAATAGCAATGAAGTGGATGTCGAAACCAAAGAGACCACGAGGAAGACCGAAGAGAAACTGGATGGAAGGTATAAGGAAGGCCATGAACGAAAGAAACCTAAATGAAGGCCAGTGGGAAGATAGGAAGCAGTGGAGTCTAGGTGTCGGAAAAAGTAGAACGATGTTTTGAAACCGTTATATACATACATTTTATACTTACTTACTTACTTACTCCATGGTGCAGAGTCCTTCTTGAGAAGCTAACTGGTTTGCAGCTAGTCAAAAAATTCCCCGCATTTCACGGAACCCGAAGGTTCATTACCGCACTCACAAGCA
>Ga0131853_10026132_pt1 | contig 10504 bp, 6 predicted proteins | sample TergutLab28metaG_FD_92764 | JGI IMG/M metagenome (GOLD analysis project Ga0131853, IMG submission 92764) | Labiotermes labralis P1 segment gut microbial communities from Petit-Saut dam, French Guiana - Lab288 P1 (version 2) (version 2) | ecosystem: Host-associated > Arthropoda: Insects >... | reverse complement strand
TTCACGATTGGCGTAAAGAACCACAGGCACCTTGCATAATCTACTCCGGCACCTTTATTAATCTTGGTTATCTAGCAGATGCATAAGTAATTGCAGATCCAATTCATCTATTACGCCGTCGCCGTTAAGGTCGGCGCTCTCGCGAACAAATGGCATATCTGGAGGTATGTTGCCGTTGTTGTCTAGGTAATATACAAGCATCAGTAAATCCAAAAAGTCTACCACACCGTCGCCGTTGACGTCGCCGCTGCCGGTTATTTCTATAGGGCCGTTCTCCAGGAAGGCTATGGCGTTGGAGACTACTTCGTCCAGTTGGTAGAAATCTTCTGCCATGCTAATTATCCGCCATATCTCGCTTTCGGGGATTTGGTGTTCTACTACAGCCGCTTCTATGTTGTTTAGTATCCATTCGGGGGAGTATCCATTACCGTTGTGGATTACCCCATACCCGGGGAAGGCATCCATAATCTGTTGAACATCTCCCGAGAACAAAGCGTCAAGGTCACTCAAAGAGAATACTACTCGCTCCCAAAAATACTCAATACCGCGGTCGGTAATTACTGTTGGAGTCCCATGTCTTGCCCAGTTTACAAGTTCTTCAATTTCTTCTCTAGGCCTCTCGAAAACCAACTCTTGTGCATTTATTATATCCTCTTTCGTAATGTTATTGTCTTCGATAAACGACCTCAAAGTTGCTTCGCGGCGATTTCTCGCACCGCCATACCCTGGGAATTGGGCCAACCACCTTTCCCACGCACCTTGCCCTGGAATGTCCATGATATATCCGTGAATAGAATCTGCGCGCATATCAAATATGGAGACATACCAAACCCATTCATCCCCACCACTAACCAGACCTGCGCCCTCACCAATAAATATACTATCTCTAAGGGCAATACGGTTTTCTTCTGTAATTGGAATTGTAAAAAGGTCAATTGGCGGTGATTCTTCCGGTTCCGGTATATAAATAACAATATCGTCCGATGTTTCTGAGGCCTCTATTGCGGTTGGTTGGGCGCAGGCTGCTAAAACAAATGGTATAATCAAGGCTAGTGTGAGCATTATGGCTATAGTTAACGCATTTCTTTTCACAGCAAATCCTCCTTTATCATTCCGAAGCGTATTCTTCCGTAATTCGCGACGACTTTCGACCAGACTATCGTACATCGCCAACAAAGTTTATATTGAAAAACAACTGCGGGTTAATGTGGGCATCATGATCGATAATATTCTGCGTGCCGCCCGTTAGTCCTCTGTTGTTGAAATCTAAGTGCAAGTGGCCGCCGCGAGATGTCACTCCACCTCGGGGGTCATCCGGATCTGGATAATACCCAGAATACCCAACATTACCGATTAAGTCTCCTTGTGATACAGGCCTATTCATAGATACTGGCGACCTAAACCTCAAATGCAAGTACCTGGATGTTAAATAGCGACCGGAGGTACCATCTGATATGTTTGACCGAATTACTACGTAATTTCCAGTCTCATGGTGATATGTTTCAATTAATACAATCCCGGTGTGTGCAGCTTGAACTGGTTGGTTATACACCAGCGCAGTCGTATTACCTGGGAGCGCACCTACTGGGTCATTTATGTGTCGAATGTCGATGCCGATATGAGGCCGTGGTTGACGATCAGGGTTGAAGCCTGACACGATATGCCTAAAACCTGCGCCTGCATTCAGCGGATAGTGCCACCCCAGCAGCCCATAATTCCGGTAGAGCAAAGTCCACCGCATATGCAAATCAAGGTCTTCGGTAACCAAGAATGAACCCAGACGTTGCTCACCGCCGTGCTCCGCCGTGAACCATCCGCGAGGAGTAAACCCATTCCTCGTGGGCGTTGGCATATTGCTATCCAAACGCGTGTTGTGATTTATGGATCTTGTGATGACCTGGGTGTTCCCGCCACCCATGTATATGTTGAAAGTTACTTGGTGCTGTACCGGTGTCCACCTAGCGAAAAGTGTTATATTCCCAGCAATTCTAGTTCTATGATGACCGGTAGCGTGGTTTTCGGGGCGCAAGAAAATCGTTCCGGGCGCGGTCGGGCTTGTAGACCAACCTGCGAAAACATGGTCAGTACGCGAAAGATTACCCGGGTTCCCCTGTACGTACACCCAGTCGTTAAGAGAATATGCCGCGCCATCTCGTCCATCATTGTGCCAAAACGGTATGCTACCGCCGGTCATACCATTCCCGGTATAGGTAACCGTAAAGAACAAGTGCGGTACCGAGTTACTTGGCAGAGATTCGGTGCCTGCGCCTTCAGCGACCACAAACACGATATTCGAAACCTGTGAATGAAGCAACCCGGTCAACGTAATAGACGAGGAATTGGCACCAGCAACTCTCCTATAAGGAAGACCGACACTAAAGCTTTCAAAGTTATCTTCCAACCAATCGGCAGTAAATTCTTCCAGCGCCTCGTCGAAGTCAAACTCCTCCAACGCCGCGTAGAAGGCAGACACACCCAAGTTGTCATATACAAAGTCTTCTTGCAAGTCATCTAACATAAATTCTTCAAGTTCGTCATATGCGACATCTTCTGACATGCCGTCAAAGTCAAACTCGCCAATATCATCATAGACAAAATATTCCACTTCGTCAAGGGCTGTGTTTTCTAGCGATATATCATAGACAAACTCACCAAGCGCTTCATCAAACGCAAATCCACCAGGAGCAACACCAAAGTGCACTCTGTAACCCGTAGCGCCGGGTACCGGAGTCCATGTTACTGTTACAGAATTGCTCGTTGGGTTTATTATAGCAACATTCTGCGGCGCGGTTAAAGCGTTTTGTGTCCACCGTGCGTGCAGCGTAGTCGGTGTAGCAGTCCGTATCCACTGTCTGCTTGCATTTGTGAAGTTGGGGACATTCGCCACCAAAGCGCCCGCAGGTGAGATAACCTGGCTACCACCGGTCGCAGCTGTCCAATACCCGTTGAAGGTGTGACCCGCGCGGGTTGGGTTGCTGTAGCCCGTCATCACGTTTGACCCAAACGGCACTGTAAAGCTGGTGGCACCGGCAGTTCCGCCATTGCGGTCAAGATTGACGGTGTAGGTTATTGGCGTCCACTGAGCATGAAGCTCCACCCCTGCTGTCCTTGTCCATTGCCTGCTAGCGTTTGTGAAGCCGGTGACGCTTGTTAACGCATGGCCATTCCCATCGAATACTCGGGTGCCTCCGCTTGGCATCGTCCAAAAGCCGGTGAGTGTATGTCCTGGATTTGTGGGCCTGTTTGTTATTTGTGCGGGTACACTGTTTAATGTCACGCTATGCGAGGTCGCACCACCTGTGCCACCATTTCTCGCAAGGGTAACTGTAAAGGTATTTGGCAAAGTAGTTGTGGTTCCCGCGACGGAGTTCCCACTTGTTTGTCCGCTTGAGTTCACAGCACGAACACGGAACCAGTATGTAGTATTAGCATTTAACCCAGAAACAGGGCTGAAAGTTGCGTTGACAACAAGCCTATTGTTAATCACTAAGTTTGTGAAATTGCTATTAGTCGATACGTCCAAACGATAGTTTGCCGCGTTGGCAACAGAATTCCAGTTAACATTAAAGCTTGCTGTCGCAACGTTACTTGCCCAAGGTTGAGAAGGTGCCGCCGGAGCATTTTGCGTCCACTGCGCGGTAATCGTCCTGCTATTGGTAACATTATTGTGGGCGTTTTCCGGGTTCCACCCTGCGAAAGTAAACCCTGGACGAGATACAATGGGCAGGGTCGCGTGGTTGCCATGGTTTACTGTTTGCGACAGCGCACCTCCACCGGTACGAGTAGCGTCATTGGGGATGCTGAAATTGACGGTATGTCTGTTTATCGTCCACATAGCGGTAATCGTCACAGGCGCTGTAATGTTAGTAAGAGCTCTACTCCAACCGCTGAAGGTATGGCCAGTTCTGACCACAATGGGCGCTGTAGCCGCGCCACCGTGGGATACCCATTGCGATTGAGCACCGCCACCGGTACGAGTTCCCTGGTTAAAGTTGAAGTCTACTCGGTGCTGAACTGGCGCCCATGTAACTGTCCAGCTAGTAACCCCCCCAGTAGCAGGTACGTTGCCGGTGGGTCTTGCCGGAATACTCGGTGTATGGTTCGCCCTGGAAAGGTTCGCCGCAGTCGGCCAAGTGATGTTGCTCCAGGCAGTGCCAGAGTTTGCAGTACGGGTAAGTTGCGTCTGAGATGCGTTGCGCGTCCACCCTGCCGGAACAGACGACCAGGTCGCGCCAGTTCCGGCGTTAAATGTTAGCGTGCGCGGAGTAACTGTCTGTGTCCACGTAACCGTCCAAGAAACAGTACCACCGGAGGCAGGTACGTTGCCGGTGGGTCTTGCCGGAATACTCGGCGCATGGTTCGCTCTAGAAAGGTTCGCCGCGGTCGGCCAGGTGATGTTGCTCCAGGCAGTGCCAGAGTTTACAGTACGAGAAAGTTGCGTCTGAGATGCGTTTCGCGTCCACCCTGCCGGAACAGACGACCAGGTTGCGCCAGTTCCGGCATTAAATGTTAGCGAGCGCTGAACCGTCAACGTAACCGATCTGTTTGCGGCAAAACCAGCCCCAAAATCACGATTGACGGCCCGAACTTGTAAATTTACCGTCGAACCAGGCGTAAGGCCTGTAAAAGTGCGCGAACGTGCATTAGCGGCGAGGCGCACCCAACTACCAGTTCCGACTCTGACGTCATACCCAATAATTTGAGAGCCGCCGGTACTTGTTGGGGGTAACCAAGTTAAGATAGCCCCAGTAGAAGAAGTAGCTTGTGCTGCCACGCTGGACGGAGGACCAGGAGCACTTGTAAAGGGAACTACTAAGCCTTCCTCCATTATTTCAGGAATGACGGTAACTTCAACAATTGTCTCCAACTCACCGCCAAGAGCTGTAATTGTAAGTATTGCAACACCCTCGGAAATTGCCGTTACTGTGCCGTCTGGATATACTGTAGCAATAGATTCATCGCTACTACTCCAAATTACATCTTGGCTACTCCCTAACGGCAAAACCTCCACAGGAATCTCGATTATCCCTCCTACGTCCAACATAAGGCTGTCAAAGGGAATGAAAATATTCTCTAGCATTTCATGGTACATAAAATCATCTTCTTCGTCAAGCAAATACCTATCATCATCTCCGTCAGGTATAAATATCGACAACTCTACATACCTATACTCTTCAAGAGCACTTGCCCATGGCAAATGCTCTTCCTCTACCCCCAAGACAAACTCAGAAACATGAAAATCCACATGCTCTACATCCTGCGCCAAAGCAGGTAAGGAACCACTAACCATCGTCAATACCATCACTACGACCACAAAAGCAGAAAAATACCTCTTCGTTTTCATTTGAGTTTCCCTTTCTATGTAGGCCCAGCGTAACATACTTACAGATATGCTACATGGGCGATTTGTTTGTGGCACTATTCGGTTTTAATATGCATACAAAGTGGTTTTGGATATCTAAAATCTAACTATTGAAAAATATTACCATAGTAATTTCCATATTTCTATATGTATATTCGACAAATTTTAACAAAATATTTCTCCTGCAAGACTTGCGATAGTTCAGGCATATATACTGTTTGTTTTTGACATTATGTATTACCGAAAGAAAGCGTAGTGATGGGCAAATGTTCAACGTCTCATCCAGCGCAATGAAGATACGGCTTAAAGAATTGGGTTATATCGTTAATAAGCCGGAATCTGAGTACACTGACCACCCGCTCGACATTTTCGCAGATGCGGTTCAACGACTTGACAGGAGTGACATAACTTGAAACTTGACTTAACAAATGGACTATCCGAAGAAATTTTGGCAAGGATACGCAAACACTCAGCAGGCGCGGAAGATAAAAAATCACGCGCAGTAGGTTGCCATTATTGTGGGTTCAAGACGATTACTGTCTACGAGGATTCAAGCGGGTATGTAAACGCAAAATGCAAAAAGTGCCGCCGAAACGCCACGCCCTCGGCAAACTGCCACACAGCCAGTATCAAAAGCTGCTGCACAAGTATCAGGAGGAGCACGAGATACTCCGGGAGCAGATAAAGTTCTTGGAGGTTGTGGTCAAGGAGGAACAGGCGCATGAGTTGGAAGTGGGCGACTTCCTTAAGGTTGTGCGGAAGTACACTCGTGTTAACCAGCTAACGCCTGCGATTTTGCGGGAGTTCATACACCACATTGTTGTCCACCACCGGGAGGTAATCGGCAAAGAGACGGTGCAAAAGGTGGAGGTTCACTTCAATTTCATCGGTGAGGTTGAATTGCCGGATGTGGAGCAGCGGCAGAAGTTGTTGGCTGCTTTTGGCAGGAAAAGGAAAGAACAGACTGCGTGATGCAATCTGTTCTCGTTTGTGTCCGGTAGTAACAAGCAACCATGTTCCTTATAACTTACCGTACTGGCGGGGTGCGGCCACCCATATGCGAACACTCATTTTCGGCTAAACAAAGGGAATTTGCAGCTGTTTCCGCTGTTTCATCTTCACTCATGGCAGCTTCCAGCTCCGACAGGGTGACGGTTTTCGTGCCATTCTCCCAGTTAAACGCGATGACCAGCTTGTCATCATAAAGGAAAATCGAGTTGATAAAAACATCCGCAATCGTCTTTCGATAATCAATGCTGTCAATATCGCCGCCCTTGAATCTACCAATCCAAAACACGATATGCTCTTTCGTGAGCGGCGTTTTCTCGATTTTCTCTTTGGCAATCGAGATTTTAAGGTCGGCTTTCTTGCCCTCAAGCTCGTCCAAACGCTGCTTGACAGAAGCGTTGGCGACACCTTCTTCAATAGAGTTTACCAAATTCCCGATACGCTTGTCAACATCGTCAAGTTGTTTTTGCAAATAAGGAATGATTGTGTTTTCGCGCTTTTGAACCTCGACAATCGCATCGGCAAGCCTGTCAATTACATCATCCCGATTTAGCACATCTTCTTGTGTCAGGGCAACGACACGTCGTTCAATCCATGCTTTTCGCACTGTCTTTTTGTCACAGGATTTTTTGTAAATCAGATTGCTGCATTTGTAATAATGATGTACCTTGCCTGTCTTGCTTGTGCCGCCAACGCCAACGAGCATGGCGCCGCATTTTCCGCAGGAAATTTTGGTAGTTAAGATATATTCTTCATCAGCTTTTGCGCCGGCGGGCTTGTGCTTGTTCTTCGCCATCCGTTCTTGAACCTTATCGAAAATCTCTTGTGGAACTATCGCGGGCATACCGTCTGGAATGACAATATCTCCGTATTTGTACTCACCAATATAGCGCCGATTTTTCAACAGATTGTGCATGCTCGCTTTGTTGGTATATTTGTATTTCGTGTTAGTAAATACACCGCGATTGTTTAATTCTTCGCTGATTTCCTTTACGGTTTGTCCATTGGCATAGCGAGTGAAAATCTCCAAAACAATGGGCGCGGTGAGCGGGTCAACTTCATAATATCGCTCGGAATTGATGATATATCCAAATGGGATATTGCCGCCATTGGCTTTGCCCTTGAGGGCATTTTCTTTTTGTCCTCGCTTTACCTTTACACTCAATTCTGCGGAATAATACTCAGCCATTCCCTCCAACATTGCCTCTAGGATTATGCCCTCCGGTCCACCAGAAATATTCTCTTTAGCCGACACGACATTCACATTGTTGCGCTTGAGAACTGCGCGATATGTAGCTGAATCAAAACGATTACGAGCAAAGCGATCGAGCTTCCAAACTAGCACAACATCAAATTGTTTTTTGGCGCTGTCGCGTATCATATTTTGGAACGCGGGGCGGTTGTCGGACTTGGCAGAGAGGGCGCGGTCGATGTAGGTATTTATGATGGTTAGATTGTGCCGTTCGGCGTATTCTTGGCATTCGCGGAGCTGCCCCTCGATGCTTTCTTCGCGCTGCTCGGCGCTTGAATATCGGGCATATATTACAGCTTTCATATCGTGATTTCACCTCCCCTGTATCGAAGCTGCCTTCTAAAGCAAAGAACTAAAATTGCCAAGTGTATATGCACACTCTCTCGGTGACCGATATGTAGGCATAACACACTAGACTTTGCGATGCAAAATCCGTGTGGCAGGGGATACCCCTGCACCCCGCCGCCGTAGGCGGTAAGCCCTCGGCAGAGCCCACAGGTACTTTGCGCGTAGCGAAAGTACCTAGTGGGTTACGCACTTTGAAAAAGGTGCGTAAATTCGTATTTCACCGCCGTACAAGCGATATAATTGAGTATAGTGTAGCATTGGTCGTTTTCGGCAATTCAAACGGCTGCAAACAGGAGCGCCGTCAAAACAACCAAATCGGTGGCGAATTTTTCCCATTCTGCCGTGAGCGAGTGACTGCCTTCTATGCCAAAATGGCTGATTCTCTGTGCCTATTGACGAAAGTTTTAACCTCAAGCAACCATCTAAAAAGTGAGACTTCCCAGAATGCAATGTGCTGATTAACCCTTTACTATAGTGTATAGCTGCGGTTTGAAAGCTGTTATCAGCCTTGCCAGATTGTCCGCGAGAAAATTAATTATTTCATCCCAATGCTCTTCTTCATTTAAGCCATAGTCGTGGTAGTGAACACAGACTCTACATCCCTTTTTTTCGGGGAGCTCTTGCCAATCGAGAAGGCCTCCGAACGCATTTTCTATTTCACTTTTTTTATCTTTCAGAGCATGGAATAAGATTTTAGTTCGCTCTTTATCTTCTGCATATAACATAAGTTCTGCCCGCGCACCCTTATACTTAACAACCGGATTAAAACTGATTCCGTTGTAACCAGTTGCACCCGTAAGCCAGTAATCCTTTGAGGGCGAAACATTGTTAAACATCCCTGTCTTTGTGCGTAAAACAGGTAACGCTTTTTCCCAAAAACGATAGCGTATTTTATAACGTGTCGCTTCTTCTTTTGATGTAATAGTTTCTTCTTGTTTTTTAGCTGTCAAACGAATTTGGTAATCGCCAATGTCCTGTATCGGAAGAATCTGCTCTGCATCAAGATATAGTTTATCACCATCCTTATACGGAGTGACTTTGATGCAGGTAATGTCAACGCCGTGATTGCACAACCACAGGACAGTTGAGGTAACTTCTTTGCGAAAATTTGCCGCAACAAGGATAATCCGTTGGTCGCTATCTGTAGGATTCAACCTAATGCTTTCATAATCTTGTTCATCAAAAAACTCGGCAATTTTTTCCGAGGCTATACCGCTAGAACCAAGATATCGCTGATATATTTCACAAATCTCACCCTTTGTCAAAGTGGCGCAGTATGAAACATATTTAAGTGCCTGCCAAACAACATCTTTGCCTGAATCGTCGAGCTTGTTTTCAATGATTACAATTCTACCATTCTCGTCTATTGCAAGCAAGTCAAGCCGCTCATTTGTGTCTGGAAAACCATCAAATTCTTTTTGTATTATCAAGAGATTTTCACCGAGAATCTGCGGGTTGTTGGCAATCCATTCCTGCAAATCATTTCGCTCGGACAGCTTGAGTTCTAAGAACGATTTTTTCTCAAGCGAAACTGCTTTTCTGTTTTGTCTATCTATCAAAAACATTATGTCACTCTCCCGCCATTCACAGATTTGTAATATGCCCTACCGATATTTTACCATGTGTACAGTGCAAGTACAAGGCGAGAGATGATTTTGTGCATTATCAGTCCACAGTAGCGCCCACGAAGGCTATTTAAGCGGAAAAACAAATGCGAACGCCTCGCCGACAAAAATCGGCTTGGTGTTCGCATTTGTTCCATCTGGTGCGGTTAGTTTTAAGGGTCATGAAAAATCGATGTATTTCAGTAACAGGTGATATTTACAGAGAAGAAAACATACTGAAAGGACGATAATCATGCTCCGAAACCTTAAACCGCAACAGACAAAGCAATACACGTTTTTTCGCATACCTAAGGAACTTATCACTAACCCAAGATACAAAAATCTTTCTACAGACGCCAAACTGCTCTATACCTTGATGCTGGATAGAGCAGAGCTATCTGAGAAAAATGATTGGATTGACCGCAATGGAGATGTGTACATATACTTCACCGTCAGCGGCATACGAGAATCGCTATGTTGCAGCAAAGGTAAAGCGATCTCCTTGCTTGCCGAACTAGACCGCCCCAGAGGCATAGGGCTGATTGAGCGAAAAAAGCAAGGCTGTGGCAAGCCGGACAGGTTATATGTGAAAGATTTTATGTCAGCATAAGTTTCAGACTTCGGGTTTTCCGAAGTCTAGCGGTACAAAATTTGTACCCTAACAAGACTGAGAGGATTAAGACTGATATAACAAGACTAGTCTATCCATCTATCTTGCTGGTGACATATGTCATTCACTGTGATTCTTGATTCCCAATATTTGTGAAATAAGGGGTTCAAAAACTAGACCTCTGGATTCACAGCATTTGTGAATCTGGGGATACAGAAATTGTACCCTAACAAGACTAAGTGAATAATACTGATTTTAGCAAGACTAATCTATCACATCTATGGCTTCGATGGATAGAAAAGAAAGATAGTTATTATTGC
>Ga0131853_10026131_pt1 | contig 10504 bp, 8 predicted proteins | sample TergutLab28metaG_FD_92764 | JGI IMG/M metagenome (GOLD analysis project Ga0131853, IMG submission 92764) | Labiotermes labralis P1 segment gut microbial communities from Petit-Saut dam, French Guiana - Lab288 P1 (version 2) (version 2) | ecosystem: Host-associated > Arthropoda: Insects >... | reverse complement strand
TCTCTTGACAGCACTGGCGACGAGTGTCCTTCTGAAAAGGACTCAGCATTCTTGGGACCCATCTTGCACTGACCTTGGACATGTCCAGCTTTTCATGAATAATGGTCCAAACTGCTCCTGCTGCGATGCCTGTCTCTTCCGCTAAACTGGAAACCTTCATTCACCTATCTGCCAAAATCAAACTTTCCAATTTCTGGCACATTTCTTCAGAAGTCGCTTCCACAGGACGCCCAGTGTGAGGGTCATCTTCAATCGACTCTCTTCCCCACTTAAATTGTTTATTCCAAAATTTCACTTTGTAGTAAGAAGGGGTAGACTCCCCATAAACTGCCACCATGCGTTCAAGTATCTTATTTGGCTTCTTACCTTCTTTAGTAAGAAATTTTATAACTGATCTTTGCTCCAAATCGAGCAGTTTGTTAGAAACCTCACACACAGTTTCACTTGCCATGCTGTCACTCTGACAGAATCGCACTGAGCTGAAGCTGCATATGTGACACCTCAAGACATGTCCCAAAATGCACAGACTTGTTTCAATCCGCTCATTGCCTTCTTTCCTGCTTAGGTAGATAAATTAATGAACACCCCTGGCGTATATGCAGCAGAATCCTTGAGAAGCCAACAGTTTCCCTGCCAGTCACAAAATTCCCAACATCTTGTTGCGACCACCCAAAGCAATCACACAAACACAGTCTACTCCTTGGGTAACGACACCAGCTGCGTCGGATGATGGGTCAGGTGAATAATAAATCGGTAAGGGTGTGCGATGAAGCGATCGTGCCTAAGGTACTGTACCTTCATGCGCCTGTAGGAAATGAAGAAAACCACGCAACCAATCAGAATAGCCGGAATCGGATAAAGATTTATAATCGGTGTTTCCAGAACATAAGCATGCGTGCTAAGCACTCCATCAGTTTTTCTGTTACACACCCCTTAAGAGAGAGGCGTAGATGGGAGGGTAACATTAAAATTAACTTTACAAATATAGGAAGGGGCGGAGACAAATGGATTGTCGTACTTCAGGACAGGGACAAATGGCAGACCCTTCTGAACACAGTAATGAACCTTCAGGTTGCATAAAAGGGGGAGTTTTTGGAGACCTCAGGAAGAACTGGGGTACATGAATTTAGATCCGGGGGAAAAGGAATGAATGCGTGGGGAAGCAAGAATTCTTGGTTCCTAGCGTGTACCCACGCTGATCGAGCAAGACTGTTCACCGCAGCTGCGAGATAAAGCTCAAGGGAGTATACCCTGCACATGCCCCTAGGGTTCCAGGAGGTTGAGACTCCCAGGTTTCTAAACAATCGGCACATGAACGTGGCAAGATTGTCAGCCCTATGCACCGGCCGTCTTTACTCCTCATGAGATACACCTGTTACTCACTTCTGTTTGAAGCAGAATCGAGAGGCATGGTGCCACAGTAAGGACTAAGTTAATGAGAAATCCAGTGACCCCATCAGGAATCGAACCCGCGACCCTCCGACTTGAAGCCCAATGACGTACGAATAACTCAAACTACTCGAACGAAAGGACATTTGCCTGGAAATGGCCCCAGCACGAAAAAAGAGGCGGTGCTGACCTTGGCCTTGTGTCTTCCAGCCTGCTCGGGACATATCAGGTGTGCCGGTGAATACAAGACGAACTGTTTGTTGCTACAGAAGCGCAGAAATATTTACGAGTTTGCAATGAAGGAATATGGTAATCGAGAAGCAAGTAATCGAAAATGTATGAGGTCGCCGCAGCAATGCATTCAACAGGTAGAAAAGATAGGTAGTTTACCCCGATCAGGCCTAGGATAGGGTATGGGAGAGGTATTTTTAACATCGGCACTCCATGGGCGTGAGTGGTCTACTTCACACCCCGGCCACTTTAATACTCGAGAAAAAAACGGGGTGTCCACTGAATGTGAGGCGGTGTGGGTCCAACAGCCGGTCCGAACGTTCTGGAGAAGAGACAAACCTCGAGCGTTCCGCGATTCCAACCCCGGACAGTGCAGTCCCTAGCACAGTCACTATACCGACTAAGTAATCCGATGCCATTCAAAATACATACAAATGTGTTCTGCTAATAATATTAACATGAATGCCAACTTCGATCACACAAATGTGATAATTTTAATTGGAACTGTTTTTAGATTCATCAGTTATATTCATGCTTTAATTTGCTCCATTCGCGCGTCTGTATGCCAAGGAATTCGGCCTACAGCCGAATTAAAATAATGTAAATACTGGTGTGCGATGAAATTGTATAGCAAAATCGAAGCCCTTATGTAGCTTCTGGTGATAGAGTCCAGTTGAAATGTGATGGCACACGGTGACGCACGGGTGGGGGAAATGAAGGGGAAACTGGCGAATGCAGTGGGTAGCCAGTACCCTTCACACTACCTCATAACATGGTGTATCCAGCATTACTACCGCTGATGCGCACACCTCGGCTGCCAGTAGTCGACTGAACTGACGCCCCCGCCAACTTGAATGGACTCGTCCGTTTCGCCGAAAGACGAAATCGGTTTCTGCGCATGTGCCATCACATTTCAAACGCAGTCTACACAGCAGCTTGTTTCTCCATCTTGTAGCCGGACCACAGCTGTGAGAAAGCATTTCTTTCCCTCCACCCTCTCGCTTTTAGCCACGTTCCTCTACACGTGACAGCTTCACATATAATTGCGTGGGTCTGATGCCTGGAAATTCAGGTTGGCATTTGTGTGGACACATTTATGGTTTTATTTCGGTAAAGAAATTTGCGACTTTAGACTATGTTGTGGGCGTTTCTTCCAAACAGAAATTTAAAGCTTAACACATGAAAATTTTAAACTCGTCAGCCAACGAAAGGTAAAACCTCTTCGTTGTCCGATCTATCACTACATGGATGGGTTTTGGGGGTGTCGCCCAGAAGAGTCAGGGGGTAGAGGTGCAGAGGTGACTCAAATCTTGGGTAGCAGTCAGTGGCGAGACTGGAAGGAAGCATAGACCAAAGTGTATTATATTATACAAACAAAACAGAGCGGCATCTATAAATGAAAACTATTATAAGGCATTTTAAATTCATGGGTCCGTGCATCGTGAATCAAATTTAATAAATGACCAACAAGATGCGACTGTATTAAGTTTATTATATTTAGGTAGGCAGCTCTACATGTTTCGGGTGTTGACACCCATCATCAGGAGCTCGCACAGCTGTAATTACAGCTACTGGCACTGGTCAACTGCAATGAATAAAACACGCTGCTACTAATATATAATTTAAAATTCTAGACTGGCTATATTGAATGTTACTAGCCTTCACGGATAAGATATATCAAATAGCGGTGGGTGGTTGAAAGCAGTACTTTTAAAATACACACATAATTTTAGTTATGCTAAAATTCTATCGGAAACTGCAATACGCAAAGTCAGCTAATACTATTGTTTGCATACCTGATTTAGTTATTATAAAATACTTCGGGAATAACACCATTGAGATCAAATAAAAGTAGTCTTCACATACCCGGGTCTACTACTCAACAACGAGAGCGGATGGTAGTTGACCCGATTGACCAGTGCCAGAAGCTGTAATTACAGTTGTACGAGCTCCTGATGATGGATGTCAACACCCGAAACATGTAGAGCTGCCTACAGAAATATAATAATCTGAATACAGTTGCATCTTGTTGGACAATTATTAAATTTTATTGTAAGACACCTGAGATATTCTCATTCTCTGAAGGGCTAGACTGTGCTCCTACACAAAGGGTTGAAACGGGAAGTTGAGATACGTTCCGTTGTTGTGGGGTAGAAGAACCTCCAAGAGACGGCGACATTCTTCAAGATACGTTAACTTCTCACCCAATGCCTTCCTTCCTCTTGGCACATTAAAGGCCGATTCACACACAGTAAGCCGTGCCGCTAAGGGTTTATAATGTGTCTTTCCCACTTGGTTTACACAGAGCCGCCTTGAATGATCCACACTTGCCATGCCCATGCCATGCTCCGACCATGCCGTTCTCCAACTGGGATATAAGAATTATTGCTGTTTTTTATGTGAATGGGACAACCGAGCAAAGACTTTGCATTACCTGAAGACAGAATGGCCTCAGAGGAAATCTCTTGAGGTCGGATAGAAGAATGTGCAACACCCAGCACTGGCAGAATGGCACAAAATCCTGCTACCGCTCCTACACATCAAACTCCGTCTGATGAAAACCTTAGTAAAAGCCACGGACCGGACTGGATCGGCGTTCAAGTATCTGGCTGAAAAATTCCCTAGACTCAGCGAAGCGAAGATTAAGAGGGGGTTTTTGTGGGTCCTCAGTTCCGCAAGCACTTCAGACACGATATGTTCAACAGCCTACTTCAGGGTGACGAGAAAAAAGCTTGGGGCGCGTTTCGTCTGGTGTCAAGTAACTTCCTCGAGAATATAGGGGCAGAAAACTACAAGGATTTGATTGAGGACGTGTTGTCATTGTATCACAAACTTGGTTGTAACATGTCCTTAAAGATACACACGCTTCATTCCCACTGGGATTTCTTCCCCGACAACAGCGGCATGGTTAGTGACGAGCACGGTGAACGTTTTCATCAGCAAATCGCAACGATGGAGAAAAGTTATCAGGGAAAGTGGTCCACCTCCATATTGGCTGATTGTTGGACGCTCGCCAGAAATGCTCCTGAGCAGCTACACAAGCGACAGACAAAGCGAAGTCCCAAGCAGAAGCGGGCATTTATCGTTACATGTCTGCTGTACATATTTCTTAAATATATAACAAACGTTTGCGGATTTCTTAGAAACCATAGCCAATTTTGAGTTTTCATTGTCATATTCGTGTTCAGCGCCTCGAAATTAATAAGACATGGCTACTATTACCTCAGAAGTATAACATCAGTAAAAAATTTGTTGTCCAGTGTTATCAGAAGCATACCAATATCACAAGCAGGTGGCCATTGTGAAACCAAAAACGTTTGTCATGGACGAGGAAAAGAGTGGTAGCAGCACACTACAAAAAAGATGATCTGTTAAACTGTCGGACTAGCAGTTCGGATATTTCCGGCTACCACGCGGACTTTCACGAAAGACACGGCACCATCGGAGCATGGCAGGGGCCCGGCATGGCATGTGTGACTTGACGCACGGAACGGCAGGGGAACGGCATGGGCACGGCATGCTATGTGTGAATCGGCCTTAATGCAGCACCGTGGCCTCTCCGGCAGGCAGTACCATCACGTGTTACTGCATTTTTTGTGCGCAAACAAAGTGCGCAATCGGCACAGCGGCGGAATCGTGACATGGATATTTCTTTTTTTACTTGTCAGGTGTTCACGAGGAAATCGCTTCGTCATTTTCGTCCACCACAAAAACGAGTGGGGATTTCAAAATCACTGTCACTACCTAATTGCCGGTGTTCTGCAAGGTTCAAAGTCCTTTCATGGCATACAACCGGAACTGGGATTCTGTCAACACCACCGTCACCGTTCCGTCCACAGTCCCTGACCTCAAATGTAATCAACTTGCCTTACGCATCAGCTACGTAAAGTTCACCCCATAACCTACCATGACGGCCCAGAGGGGGAGTACAGGCACAGCTCGGCGCTAGATAGGGTGGGTGGCTGACTTCACGCCCCGGTCGCTTTACCGTCGGGAATGACCCGGTAACCGTTATATAGGAGGCTGCCTGTGCCCAGGCCCGGTCTGGACGGGCGCGCGAAATCTCGCCTCCACTGAGCTACGTTACGCGGACCATCCAGCCCGTAGCAAGTCGCTATACCGACTACGATATGCAGGCCCATTAAATTCAGGACAAATTCATAACCTGTGTGTACGTGCTTACAACTATTTTATTGCAATAAATTATATATTAAAATATTAAAAGACTACATTTGTGTAAAAGTGAGAGAGACAAGTCGGAAGATTAAGGCGTAGATGGGAACATAACAATAAAATGTATCTAAAAGAGGTGAGATGACGGGCATGGATTGGATTGATCTGGTTCAAGAACAGGTGGATGTCTCCTATGAATGTGGTACTGAACCTTCGGTTTCCACAAAATGCGGAGAATGTCTTGACTAGCTGAGCAGGAACTATTAGCTCCTCCAGAAGGACTCTGAACCACGGTGTTAGAACTCTTCCGGTTGAAAGGATGCACCCAGCATTTTACTTTACTTCTAGCACCTTTTGACAACAATCGCTCCCACAGCACAGGTACAACAAGATCCTCATCTGACATCTGTATTGCAACTGGCTTTTATTCAGCCGTGACTCGCTATTGCAGTGCGGGCTGCGGTATGTTCGGAGCAGCTCCGGACAGTCTTACACAACCAGTGTGGGTTCGCCCTAAAAACGTGTAAAGGGGGTTCTAGACGGAACTCGAAGCCTGATTTCCTCCTGCAAAGATGTCCAGTTCTGCAGGCCTGTGCCTGTTAATGCTTTACGTAACCTCGACTCATAATGCAGCAATGATATTCCATAAAGCGCCAGCCTGCTGACGGTCATATGATCGAATTCCGGCCGAGAAAACTTTCTATTGCTTGCATTTTCAAATTGTTTGTGATTACTATTACCATCATAATGTACGAAACACTACATTACATGACTTTTTTATTTATGTGAAAAAACATTTAGTATGTTAAAACCTCAACGATATTTTTTCCAATGTTACAGAGCCACTCAAATGATTAAGTGTACAATGCGAACTCTTGTACACCTTGACGGGCAAGCGTACGCAAAACTAGTAATGACCACATATACGAGTAATTACCAGTTCCTTCGTAGCTCGTACAGGCTTCGTGTCAGCACTTACCATCTTCTACAGTCGTCGGTTATTGGCTCTTCACATGCATCGCCACTTCCATTTTGAGACGCAAATTTATTCTTTGTTAATTAATATGGACGACTTCCGCGATGTCGATGGTTTTGAAAAATCTTTATTCTTTTTGCACTCTGATAATGTCCTTCGGTGCTTTTTCTCGTTTGCTTCACGTCAGGTGACCCTGACAATATTTCCGATTCTCTTCCGGCGTTTCTTCCTTTTACTGTTCTGTCAGCTTGTGGTAACATATGAATTTCCACTGCACTTATTACACTTATCTGTCGTTCAGAGGTAGGCTTATCTGTAATAGGAACAAAGTCATAATAGTAGTGTTTGGTGCAGCAGATGATGACAGAACCGACCCACGCACACTGATGGCACCTACCTGAATATTCCCTTCTTGTGTTGTCGGATTTTCAGGTTCACATTTCTCCAGGTTTTTTTTTCGCCACTTTCTCCTAATGTCTTAAAAAAATCTGGTACTGTATTCTACTTTATCCAAACGATTCTGCGCATGCTGCACTGTTCTGAAGTGCGAAGAGTTAGTCCACGTCTCTTGCACAAGTCTCTAACCCAGCCTTGCCCAGCAACTTTTTCTTTACTTATTCTGCGACTAAGGTCATTTAAATCAGGAAATCCAAGACCCACTTGCATAAACTCTTTCTTTACTAGTCCATAAAATCTTGCGTCCTTAGCCTGACAGTGTTTCCCAAGTTCTTGCTCCATTTCAACAGCAAAGACTTTCCAGAATCTTCCCAGTGGTAACTGTACCCTGAAAGTATACCATTTTTCGAAGGACACTGTAAAAATTCAATACTGCTGTGTCATTCACTATAAAAACATCGTTAGCATTTATGTGACTCATTTCAACTGTAAAAGTACGAATTACGACACAGTAAATTCATAGTCGACTGCTCAAATTGTGGAAGGAACGACGCTGGAAACCAAAGTCACACTGTGACTCTCACTTCATGCGCTCTCACAATCTTAGGGGGGAAAAAAACGGGACTTTTGCATGTACTTGCGGCTTTCAGTCGTCTCAGAATGCATTCATTAGTTCCGACAGACTTTGCAACCTGCTGCCGATTATCACCACTGGATACCCCGTTTTTTTGCCTTTTCCATATTTTCTTCCATAATCACTATCTTTCGCTCTATTTTTTTTTAATTTTCCCATTCCGTTGTCCTGTACTGTTGCACAAACATGTGGTTTGTAAGGAAAAAAACCAAACGGAGAACAAGTATACAATAATTAAATGGTCCGCCAAAGCATTCGCGTACTCTTAGCTTCCTCCTCCTTGCGTACTCTTACCCTCCACACACTTGATCAGCATGATCGCCAAAACCAGACGTACTTCGTTGAAACGACGTTACTTTATACCACACACCAACATGTTTAATGCAAACTTGGTTTCAGTATATTACTTACTGGCATTAAGTAAATAACATCAACAGTATCGCTTAAGGCATTACTTACAAATATTAGTCTTCAGCGCAAAAGTTTATTTCTACCTGTAAAATTCAGAAGAATTCGTAGAACCCTTATAATTAACAACCACAGGGGCTGACCGCCTGCGCCAAATTCACAATGACTTTTGTTTTCCGTTCGGTGCTGCCAACTGCCTATAAAAGGGCACTGCCTACTCCAAGACGACCCCGTTATGTTACGGACCTTACCATATCCTCCTCCTGGCACAGCGTATTTGGTCTACTCGTTAGATCCGAGGGCAGAGAACACACAACTTTCGCTCCGTCACCAAGTTTGGATCTTTTCTTATAAACAAAACTTCTCACATCATATGTAGGCATGTTTACGGGCAATAACCGTGTGAAATTTCAAACGCTTAGTTCTAACTGTCCGTTAGACATCGCCAGCAGAGTGCAAGATACACGTTTCATTGCAGCCGCCACTTTGCTTTATATAAAAAAGCAGTTTCGCTCCTCACATGACCCATTATTTCCCTGAAGAATCCTCCAGTATCACCCTGCGTCTTAATGCCGAATAAGAAAATATTACATTAAGTCGGCCACGAAATCCGCAAAAACGCCTTGCTAATTATAAGATGTGTCTTATCACTTGCAGCGTCTCATGTAGCCGGAAATACGGTACATACTTTTAAGATTCATTATGTCAGGGCTTCCAAACATTTTTTTTTGACACAGGGCCCCTACCTTGTTGCGGGCCGGACGTGTACAATCAAAATTAGTGGTATACCTAACCTAACCGCCTATATTACTGTGCAATTGTAGGCACATTCGCAAAACTGCGAAAAGCGACTACTACCTTTGTCATGTCTGCGTTTCCGCTCACCCGCATGGAAGGAAGCTGCTCCCGAAGGACAAGTTTCGCGAAATCTAATATTTCAGTATTTTTCGAGAATTGTCGACAAAAATTCCGAGTTTCATTAAAATCTAACAAAACTGATGGGTACTTTAGATGAAGAGCATTACACATGTATGATTATGTCTCGCTCAGTTCTTCTTAGAACGCAAAAATGTTCGAGACAGAATTTCTAAAGATAAACAGGCCAGAGATAACTAACATGGTGCATGGGATTTACATGCCGGATAACAAGGCTACAGACAAATAGTCAGAATATTTAATACTTATTGGTTTTCCACTGCACCAGTGGTTACGCGAACGAACCTCAATGCGACGTTTCTAAGCACACTGCTTGTCTTGTTATAGCACATACACACAAAAGCGTGGACTCGAGCTGGTTATCCATGCATTACGTTGCTTCAGAACCGTCCATTAAATCTAGCAGTATCGCTCCACAATGGACTTTGTGCGCCAGTCACATTATTACTAAAAATTACTGGAAATGAATTAGTACGACGTTGGGGGGGAGGAAGACTCTTCAAGGCAAACGGCATGAAACGCCGAAAAGTGGTAAGACAGTCCACAAGTCAAGAGCTGGCAACGCAAGGGCAACAGTCTGATCTCATAAGAACATTCCCCACCCTCACGAAGGAAAGCAGGCTAACAAACTGTCGGAACCAATCAAGCTGCCAACTGACGAAAAATAAATTACATTGACATTTTACTTTCTTTACTCAGGCACTTACTTTGCGCATAATGCAATGCGAAAGGAGCTCTCTGACATGCACGAATACTTTTGACAGGTGCAATGAAAAGAAAGCATAGGGATTCTGTAGCACATCGACTACGTCACTTAATAACGAAAATGAAGGGGGGAGTAAGAGAGAGAAGGTTTTACCTGTGGATGGAAACGCTCTAGTATGGGGGAGGGGGGTATTATCAAGAACCGTAACATTATATGCGAGCCATCCGTCGCACGCATTTGCATAGGAAGATCTTGACACCTTAGTCGAGAAACTGCAATGGCCAGCCCAGAGAGAAATTACGAAATCGAAACCAGCCAGGCACTGTACGTATAACATAACATAACATAACATTTTGGCAGGTCCGTGCAACCACTGTTGCAGTACATATCATGATTGTGCGATTGTAGCCCTCCGTATCCAGCACGCAAAGCGCATGCGCCATATTGTCATCTGTGGCCTGTCCGGCTCCGCGATACTTTTCCACACTAACTCATAAACGGTACGATTGTCGCGGGGGGGGGGGGGGGGAAAAAAAGAAAAAAAAAACCGGTTTTTTTTTTTTTTTTTTTTCCGCCCCCGCGAGGAAGGAAAGGGGGGGGTTTTTTTTGGGGGGGGAAAACCATGTTGGGGTAAACACTAATTTATTCACGAGGG
>Ga0131853_10026128_pt1 | contig 10505 bp, 9 predicted proteins | sample TergutLab28metaG_FD_92764 | JGI IMG/M metagenome (GOLD analysis project Ga0131853, IMG submission 92764) | Labiotermes labralis P1 segment gut microbial communities from Petit-Saut dam, French Guiana - Lab288 P1 (version 2) (version 2) | ecosystem: Host-associated > Arthropoda: Insects >... | reverse complement strand
GTAACACAGTTGTGATAGATCACGGAAACGGAATTGTTACCCTTTATGCCCATAACTCGCAAAACAAAGTAACGAGAGGGCAGCAGGTCAGGCAGGGAGACGTTATAGCTCTGGTGGGAAGAACAGGGCGCGCGACGACAAACCACCTTCATTTCGAGGTCAGGATAAACGGCAGGCCGGTAGACCCGATTCCATTTCTTAAACCGCGCTGATATATTTTAGAGCCGTTGGCTCTTTTATGGAGAAATTTTTGCACGCCGCTATCGTGGTTTTAGCCTTGAATTTATGTTCACGATTATGCAAATCGCTATAGAGCCGCTGGCTCTAGTTGCTTCGCAAAGTAATTTAACTATTGACTAATGTTGACCTTAAATCTACAATGCATTTCTGATGGTTTTACAGGGAGGATTTATTTTACTGATGACCAATTTGACAAGCGCAATAGAGAACTACATCAACGAGCTGTTGAGCGTTGAAAGCAATGAATCGAAAATTTCGCTGCGCCGCAAAGAGCTGGCGCAGTCTTTCGGCTGTGTGCCCAGCCAGATCAACTACGTCCTGCGCAGCCGCTTCACGCCGGAGAAGGGGTATCTCGTTGAAAGCCAGCGGGGTGGGCACGGGTATATACGCATACTCCGCCTTTCATATGAAAAGCCTGAAAGCCGCCTTGAGCATATCGAAAAAATTGTGGGCGAGTCGCTATCCGAACAGGAATGCAAAAAACTTTTGGTCACTTTGCAGGAGCGAGGTTTGATAAACGCCCGCGAGCGGCTGATAATTGAAGTCGCACTGAGGTCTACAGACGACTTGGGGCGCACCGAATTCGACTTGTCTCCGTATAAGCGTAGCACCATTCAGGCCGGAATGCTGAAGCGCATATTGCGAAGTCTGGCTTTGGCTTAGAGTCAGAAATTTTGTAAATAATAGAGCCAGCGGCTCTAAAAATGAGGTAGACAAATCATGTGGCAATTTTTTACCGAGCGAGGGAAAAAAGTCATCCAATTAGCTCACCGCGAAGCTCTTAGAATGGGGCACAGCATCATTGAGCCGGAGCACATTTTGCTTGGCATAATATACGAGGGCGGGGGAATGGGGTATCAGGCGCTGGTTTCCTTAAACCTGAACCTTGACGAAACTCGTTTGCATATCGAGGAAGCCATGGGGCATTCGCAGCCGACACTGAGGGCAATCGACCTGCCCCTTAGTCCACGCGTGAAAAAAACGCTGGAGTTCGCCATGCGTGAAGCCCGCAATATGGGCATAAATTACGTGGGAACCGAGCATATCCTTTTGGGGATACTTTCGGAAACCGGCAGTATGGCGTTGCAGTATTTTCTGTCGAGAGGCATAGACGCGCCGACGGTTCAGAGGCAGATACTGAACGCGATGTCGGAAGGGGTCGCCGCGAATTCCCCGCATGGAGTGGAAAATTTCGCAGACAGGCTGAAAAAAAAGGGGCGTACCAAAACGCCTACTCTGGATCAGCTTGGCGTTGACCTCACTCAAAAAGGGCGAGACGGGGAGCTTGACCCGGTTATCGGGCGCACCAGGGAGATAAAGCGCCTTATGCAGGTGCTTTGCCGCAGAACAAAATGCAACCCAGTGCTTATAGGGGACCCCGGCGTTGGCAAAACCGCCGTCGTTGAAGGGCTGGCGCAGCAGATAGCCAACGGAAGCATTCCAGAGCCTTTGAGGGACAAGCGTGTCATTCAGCTTAACACTGGCAACCTGGTAGCCGGAACAAAATATCGCGGCGAATTCGAGGAGCGGCTCCGCAAGATAGTGAAGGAGCTTACCGAATCCAAAGACGTAATACTTTTCGTTGACGAAGTGCATACCATTGTAGGCGCGGGAAGCGCCGAGGGCACGGTTGACGCGGCCAATATCCTGAAACCAAGCCTTTCGAGAGGCGTTTTTCAGCTTATCGGCGCAACCACTCAGGAGGAATACCGCAAATATATAGAAAAAGACTCCGCTCTGGAGAGGCGTTTTCAGCCAATCACAGTGGAAGAGCCAAGCATCGCCGATTCCGTGCATATATTGGAGGGGCTTAAAGATCGGTACGAGGCGCACCATCAGGCTGAGATTGAAGACGCCGCCCTTTTGGCCGCGGTTCAGCTTTCAGCCCGGTACGTCAAAGACCGCTTTCTCCCCGATAAAGGCATCGACCTTATAGACGAGGCCGGAGCAAGGGCGCGGCTCAACGCGCTTGACCCGCCAGCCTCGATTCAGGAGCTGGAGCGGAAGCTCGAATTCACCCGCAGAGATAAAGAAGTCGCGGTTGATTCGCAAAATTTTGAGCTGGCCGCTCAATTGAGAGACGAAGAACACGCTCTGGCTGACGAGCTTGAAAAAGAACGCAGCCTATGGCGCAGCAGTATTTCCACCCAAAAATCCATCGTTACGGCGGAGGACATTGCAACTGTGGTGTCCGAGCTTACCGGCGTTCCGGTTGTTCAGCTTACGGAGGAAGAATCGTCGCGCCTTCTCAGGATGGAGGATGAAATTTCCGCCCGCCTTATCGGGCAGAAAGAGGCTATAAGCTGCGTGTCGCGCGCCATTCGCAGGGCTCGCAGCGGCCTCCGCGATCCCAGGCGTCCCATAGGCAGTTTCCTTTTCATGGGGCCGACTGGCGTAGGGAAAACTGAGCTGGCGCGGTGCCTGGCCCGTTTTATGTTCGGCACCGAGGACGCAATGATCCGCATTGACATGAGCGAGTTTATGGAAAAACACGAAATTTCAAAGCTTCTGGGCGCCCCCCCCGGTTACGTAGGGCACGAAAGCGGAGGCAAGCTGACCGAGCTCGTCCGTAGGCGGCCTTATTCGGTCATACTTTTTGACGAAATAGAAAAAGCCCACCAGGAAGTATATAATGTTCTTCTGCAGATACTTGAAGACGGGCGCCTTACCGACGGGCAGGGGCGCAAAGTGGATTTTCGCAACACGATTGTCATAATGACAAGCAACATCGGCGCTAAAGAAGCCGCCCGCGGAAGCTCCCTCGGCTTCGGCGTCGAGTCTATTCAGGATATGGACTGGGAGCGTATGAAAAAAATCATGCTGGACGAGGCTAACCGCGCATTCAGGCCGGAGTTCCTTAACCGGATAGACGACATGGTGGTTTTCAAACCTTTGTCACGCGAGCATCTGCTTCAAATTGTCGAAATTATGCTGTCGGATGTGCGCGCCCGCCTGGAAGAACAGGGCATAAGCATAGGGGTCGAAAACGAGGCCAAGGCGATGATACTGGACAAAGGTTTTCAGCCAAAATTTGGAGCGCGCCCGCTGAGACGCGCCATACAGTCCATGATAGAAGATAAGCTGGCAGATTCTGTCCTTGCCGGCAAAATATGCAAAGGGGTCAACATCACTGTAAAGGTGGAGGACAATGAAATCGCCTTCGATACGGATGAACTCGCTGCGTACACTCAATAGGAGCTGGCTTGGTTTAATTGGTGTTTTTCTGACGGTGCTTTTCCTGGTGGGAGCATTTTTTGTAGGGTCGCCTTCTGTTGCGGCTTCCCATTTTAACTTGCTTGCACCGCAGGTGTTGGCTGTGCCGATTGTGGATGATGACGATCTTATCGCCCTTCTGAGCTTGAGTCTTGGAGGGCGCGACGTGGCCGTCGTGGCGTGGTCTGGCATGAACCTGTTTGAAAGACAGGCGCTGCGCGACCAGGCCATCCGAATAACCACAATGGCGCAGAGTGCTGAACGCGATGGTATTTTATCGTGCCCTGACGTAGCGAGGACGCTGCGGTGGGGCACGGCTTCTTTTCTGGCCGAGGCGTGGGAGGGCAGAATTTTATCCGAGCTGAACCTCACGGAAGAAGCCGCCCGTTCTTTTTACGAGGCCAACCGGCAATGGTACATGGACGAGAGGGGAGCGCCCATTCCGTTTGAACAAATCAGGGCCCGCGTCAGAGATGACATGATAAGGGCTGCCGTCCTCGAAAGAATGGAAAAACTAAGTCCCTAGACGAAAATGAAAAAGATGGCAAAGCTGACAAAAAAAGTAAAAATGACAAAAATACGTTTCCTCGTCGCGGTTCCAGTTGTATGTATTATATTTTTTCTGGCGCTGGCAACTGCTTCGAGCGCCGATACTGAGCTTCCTACCGAAGGCGGAGACGCCTTGAACGAGCTCATGAGGGCTCTGCATGGAATGAGAACTTTCGACAGCGCATTGTATGGTCTGGATGGCCATTTTGAAATTGTCGGCGAGGTCAGCGGAAGGCTCGAAAAAGGCGGAGGCGTAAGCCGAATCAGGCTGATAGCCATTCGGCGCGAGGACGGAATATTCGACAGGGGGCTTATCCTGGAAATTCTCCCGCCAGAGGAAGACCCCTTTATCATACCTCTTCCGGAGGACGTCAGGGGCTTTCACTCGGCCGTTGCGATAAAAAGTTTCACGTCTGCCGAAAAGTCCGAAATTTTGCTTACCGTTGACAGCGGCAGGCGGGGGGACCGCTTTTTGATCGTAGACGTATCCGACAGGCAGGGGGAGATTATATTCGACTCCCACAACACAAATATTCCAACCATCACAGGCAGGTTCCTGCACAACCTCCGTGCGGAAATAACAGTGGAGGAAACGGGCGAAACAGCGATGATAGACTTGTCTGCCAGAAGGGACGAATATAACAGAAGAATGGTTTTCCATCCGAGCGGAAGCCTCAGAACCGGCGTAAGAGTGTGGGTAGACAGGTTTTCGCTGGTCGAATTTATTGACACAAATAACGACGGCATATTTAAAATCAGGAAAGTCGTTGACTTGAGCGGCGCAGGGCGCGCAGATCGCATAGCCTACGTTGATGCTACCCTGAGATTTGCCGACGGCGGCTGGCGCGTCCTGGACACCTGGATCGCCCCCGCGGAAGACCTAAGCAGGATGCCGATGCCGATAAGGATAAATTAGAGCCACCGGCTTTTTAGGATTTTGTTTACGAAGACAGCCCCCGACGCGTAGTCCCGAGGGCTGTCAATTATTATGATATACAGCAATTTGCGTAATCATAAACTGTACTGGCATAACAAAAAAACTGATGGTTACACGTACAATTTTTCCATAAAAGAGCCAACGGCTCTATTTCGCTCTCGCTCCCAGGTAGGCGGCTTTAATTTCGGGGTCGTCCAGCAAGTCTTTCGAGAGGCCCTCTTTTAATAAGTGGCCGGTTTGCAGAACGTATGCACGGTGCGACAGCAAAAGCGCCTGCTTGGCGTTTTGTTCTACAAGAAGAATGCTTACGCCACCTTCGTTGATGAGGCGAAGTTCCTTGAAGATGTCTTTGATTATGATGGGTGCCAGCCCAAGCGATGGTTCGTCCAGCAGTAATACTCTGGGTCTGGCCATCAGTGCGCGGCCTATTGCAAGCATCTGCTGCTCTCCGCCGGACAGCGTTCCGGCGTATTGGCCAATGCGCTCTTTCAGTCTGGGAAACAGGGAAAAAACCCACTCCATGTCTTTGTTTATGTCGCCCCTGCCTGCGCGCGGAAACGCTCCGATCTGCAGATTCTCCAGAACCGTTAAGGGCGCGAATACCTTTCGCCCCTCCGGAACAAGCGACAGGCCGCTGCCGACGATCTGGAAACTCTTGTAAGGCAGTTTTTTGCCATCGAGAAAAACCTCTCCCCGATCGCGTTGCACCATGCCCATGACGGCGTTCATGAAAGTCGATTTACCCGCCCCGTTCGCGCCTATGACCGCGACGATTTCCTGCTCGTTCAGCGTCAGCGAGAAGCCTTGGAGCGCCTTGATTGCGCCGTAGCTTACGTGAAAATCCTTTACCTCCAGCAGCACGCTCATGCGCCCTTCTCCTCCTCATAGTCGTCGCCCAGATACGCGCTCAGAACCTCCGGGTTGCTCTGTATTTCATCGGGCGTTCCCTCGGCTATTTTTGCGCCGAAGTTCATGCATATGATATGCGGGCAGATGTTCATTATCATGTCCATGTGGTGCTCTATAATCAGCATTGTCAGCCTGAAATCCCGGTGTATGTTCGTAATGAGATCGTTAAGCACCAAAACTTCCTCGGCGTTCATTCCAGCCGCCGGTTCGTCCAGCAACAGTAGCTTAGGGTCGAGCGCCAGGGCACGGGCGATTTCCAGCCGCCTCTGCATACCATAGGGCAAAGTTCCGGCCGCTTGGTCGGCACGGTCTGCCAGGCCTACTCGATCAAGAAGTTCCATGCTTTTAGCACGTATGTTTTTTTCCGCGTTGGCCCATCGCCCGGCGTGCAGCAGGGCTTCCAGGAAACTGTAATGATACGCGGGATCCGGACTGTAGCCGGGAGAAAGGTTCCCCCACAGATCCTCGCGGAAGGAGTAACGATAGCGGTTTTGCGCTGCGGTCATTACGTTTTCCAGTGCAGAGGAGCGCCCGAAAAGCCGCAGGTTTTGGAACGTGCGTGCGACTCCAAGCCGGTTGATCTGGTACGCTTTGAGTGGCGTTATGTCCTGATCGCGGTACCATGTATGGCCGTTTGTCGGGTTGTAGACCCCTGTTATTAAATTGAACACGGTGGTTTTCCCGGCGCCGTTTGGCCCGATGATACCCGCCAGTTCATGCTCTTTGATTACAAAATTCATGTCCCGCACGGCATGAACGCCGCCGAAGAACATGTTCACTGACTCCAACGATAGAAGAATGCGAGCGTCCGTCATGGTTATTCCTTCTTCTTTCTGCCGCGCAGGCTCGGTATGAAAGACCATATCTCACGGTTGCCAAGCAGGCCTTCTGGGCGAACAACCATGACGCAGACAAGGATAAGCCCGTAAATCAGCATTCTATATTCAGATATGGCCCGGAAATACTCCATAACAAATGTTATGAGCGCCGTTCCAAGCAGCGTTCCAGTCATAGAGCCCAGGCCGCCTAAGACGACTATTGCCGTCAGCTCAGTGGAGCGCATCAGCCCGAACATGAGCGGCTGGACGAAGCTCATGTACCCTGCAAGCAGAGCGCCGGCGATTCCGCAGTAAAACGCCGAGATAAGGAGGGCCTTCATGCGGGAACTTGGAGTGTTGAAACCCATTAACGAGGCTGCAATGCGATCGTCACGCGACGCTTTGAGCTCGCGTCCCAGCCGCCCGTTTATTATATTGAACATCGCTATGGCCAGGACCGTGAAGAAAAAAACCGCCACAATGCGGGTGGTGTAAGGGGGGATGCCTGGCATACCGCGCGAGCCGCGCGTAACCGTCTGCCAATTTTCCAGTATAAGGCGGATTGACTCGCCCAGCCCTATTGAGGCGATGGTGAAATAGTCGCCCGTCAGTCGCAGCGTTGGTACGCCTATCACCCAGGCAACCGCTACGGCAACGAAGCCGGCGGCAATTATGGCCGGAAACCAATGGAAGCCGTACCGCGCGGTCATGATAGCCGCAGTATAAGCGCCGAGCGCCATATAGGCGGCATGCCCCAGGGTGAATATGCCGGTGAAGCCGGTTAAAAGTGAAACGCCCATACAGGCAATCAAATTTATGCAAAGTAGGATGACAATACCCTCAAAGTAGCCGGAAAGGGGCCAAAGGGCAAGGTTAAGGCCAAGCACGATAAAAAAGGCATTGCCTATAAGGTTCTTTTTCGTGTCCATATCCGCTCTCCTTATACCTTGTCGCTGATCTGCTTTCCGAAGATACCAGCGGGTCTGACCAGAAGCATGACTACCAGCATCGAAAAGACCACGAGGTCGCGCATCTGGCTGCTGATGTAGCCGGCAACCAGCATTTCAGCTATACCCAGAATCATGCTGCCTACGATGGCGCCTGGCAAGCTGCCCAGCCCGCCAATGACCGCGCCCACGAAGGCTTTAATTGTAATTTGTCCCATCTGGGGGAAGAGGGTATATTTGGTGGCGAGGAAAATCCCGGCCACTCCTGCCAGAAGGCCAGCCACGAAAAAGACAATTCCTATCAGGAGCGCCACGTTGACGCCCATCAACCCCGCCGTGCGAAGGTCGTGAGCCGCAGCGCGAATGGCAAGCCCCCAGCGCGTGCGGGTGAGGAATAGCTGCAACCCGCCGAGGCAAATTATGGCTACTATAAACGAAAGGAGGTCGGACATTCTTACAACGACCCCTTCTGTCAGTTCAAAGAGGCCGCCGGAACTGCTTAACCCGAAAAAGCCGATAAACACCTCCAGGATAACAAAAAAATCCTGAAGAAAATCCGGAGGGAGCGCACGAAGGCGTCCTCCTATAGTAAGCACGAAAAAGTTTTCTATGGCGATGGCCACGCCCATTGAGCCAATCAGCAGATACAGCGTGACGTTGGTTTTCTCGCGTATCGGTTTATAGGCCAGCCGTTCCGTCAGCACCGCTATTAAGCCAGCCCCAACCAGAGCAGCCGCGCCAGCCGCCCAGATACTGCCCAGAGCTGGGATTGAGAAAAGTGGGAAATCAAATCCGATAAAGAGCAGATAGCATATATAGGCGCCCACTACAAGAAACCCGCCGTGGGCGAAATTTGAAAACGAAAGAATGGAATAGACCAGGGAGAATCCAACTGCGATAAGCGCGTAGACAGCACCCAGAGAAATGCCGTTTATTATCTGCTGCAACAAGTTAGAAAAGCACACTCTAAGATCACCCTTACTGAGAAAAGATTAAACGGCGGAGCTATGTCCGCCGTTTCTGACTGCATACGAAACTTTTATTGCGGGCTTATTCTCACGTGGTAAACAGTCCTTTGCAGTTCCGTGCATGCTCTCAGCATGACAGCGTCCTTATCTTTCGGGTTGTGCTGGTGATCCATTGTAAGCACGGTGTGTGTAAGCTGTAAATCAGTTGTGGCCGCGAGCGCGTCGCGTATTGCAATCGGGTCTGTCGACCCGGCGCGCTCAATTGCGTCCTTCAGCCAGAGCATACTATCGTATGCCAGCATGACGTTCATGAACTCCAGCGCCTCGGTGCCAGTAACGTACTCGAACCTTTCAAAGAACTCCACCAAATTTGGGTCCCAGCGGTCCACGTGGCTTACCCAGAAGGTGTTGCGCAGGGTGTCGCCCGCAACGCCCCACATAAATTCGCCAAAACCGTCGCCGCCGATGATGTATTCTTCGATTCCCAGCTCGCGGGCTTGTCTTACAGCCAGAGGCAGGGGAGTGCCCAGAAACGTAAAGACAACGATGTCCTTGTCGCTGTTTCCGATGTTGGTGAGCTGCGCGCGGAAGTCCACGTCAGTGGAGCGGCAGAACTCGTGAACTACGATTTCCCCGCCGAAAGACGTGAAGCTTTTCTCGAAATACTCGCTCAACCCCTGAGAGTAGTCGCTGGCAACGTCAGTCAGGAGCGCCGCTCTTCTGCGGCCCAGGTGGTGGTATGCAAAGTACGCAAGGACGTGACCCTGATACGGGTCGAGGAAGCATATGCGGAAATTGAAGGGGCGCGTATTGCCGTCTTCGTCAACTGTGACGAGGGGGTTAGTGCTGAGGGTTGCTATGTGAGGGACCTGGGCTCTGTGGAAAAATGGCGCGGCGGCGATGTTAAGGCCGCTGAAGCTGGGGCCGATGACCGCAACCACATTGTCATGCTCAAGCAGTCGTCTGGCTGAGTTAATCATATCTTCGTGATTCGAGCGGTTGTCGTACATAATCAACTCGACCGGCCTTCCAAGGATACCACCTGCGGCGTTGATCTCGTCTACGGCCATCCTGACGGCAAGCATTTCCGCTACGCCATACGGAGCACCCTCACCAGTTACAGTGGCGATTTGGCCGATTCTGATAGGTTCTGCCGCGAACGCCGGCACGGCAAATAAAAATGAAACTGCAACCAACATCAAAACGAATTTCCTTACCATTCAAGACCCTCCTAAAAAAATATTAACTACCTTTAGTATTTTACAATAAGTTGAAAATCGATTGCAAGGATGAACAAAAACTCGATCAGAGTAAACGCATAAAAAATTGCGCTGCAGGGTGAAAACAAACCTTCCCATGAAAAGCGCCGGAAGCACAAACAACATAGCGAATAACCCGACCGTGATGTTGCGGGCGCGGGGCTCCGCTGTTTTATGGGAATAGTTAATAAGTATATTGCATATTAGCATAATTTATGTTATGATGAAACTCGTCGAAAACAAATCTATGGAGGTTTATTGTCATGAAGAATTACAAGTTTTATGAAGTAACAACATGCCGGTTGGCGATACGTGTTTGCATTGGCTACGGGCCCAGCGGCAGAAAGAAACACCGCACGTTTTCAATGAATGGCATCAACCCAAATGCATCGTGGGAGGCCATTATGGAAATCATCTATGCGCTTGCGCCTCTGCTCGAATTTCCTGTGGTTGATGTTCAAAAAGTGACGACAAGAAAGATAATTTTTTACGAGGATTCCGCCCTTGTCACGCCAGCGGCTGCGTTAGCTGCGCCTGTGGCGGCTGAATTTACAACGGAATTTTTTCCAGTCGATTCGCTTGAACTGGAAATAGCTGTTTGGGAAAGAGAAGCACAGACAAAATTTGCCCTTGCGCTCGTGTATATGCTTTGGATTTGGAATCTG
>Ga0131853_10026127_pt1 | contig 10505 bp, 3 predicted proteins | sample TergutLab28metaG_FD_92764 | JGI IMG/M metagenome (GOLD analysis project Ga0131853, IMG submission 92764) | Labiotermes labralis P1 segment gut microbial communities from Petit-Saut dam, French Guiana - Lab288 P1 (version 2) (version 2) | ecosystem: Host-associated > Arthropoda: Insects >... | reverse complement strand
GGGGAAGGAAGTTTGGGGGGGGGGTGGGGGTGGGGGTGAGAGGGGGGGCTTCGGTTATCCCTACCGGGGGGGGGGGGGCAGAAAGTGTAACCCATACACCTTTCTACACGGCTTGGTATCGTAGAATGTGAAAGTCTCCAACTTTACAGCCTGATTATCATTCAAAGGTCACTGATAGCCTCGTTTCGTAGGTCCAGAATGTGGATGCTTTAAAAGAAAAATGCTGTAATTTGCATTTTACGTAAGAGCTGCGTCGAGTTGAAATGCAGCTGCGCCAATAGCGAGACACGTAGGTAGTCCGTATTACTTGTAGCGTGTCGAGGAAACAAAGTGTGTTTCGTCGCGTCTTAACTGCGGGCTCCGGTGGACACGGTAATGAATCTTCGGGTTTCATAAAAACGAGCTGATTGACTGCTGGCTTCTCAAGGAGGACTTAGTTCTGTGAAATTAGTTACGTTTCCTGACTAAAGTCGTTCGCGAAATATTTCACGAGGTTTTCATGATGTTATCCTTACGCGCTTACGGTGGAAACTGTGACGAGAGGGTTAAAATCTAATTTTAGGGAAAAAAATCTCCATTTGAGTGTTGCCACTCAGGGGAGAGGTTGACCGGCAGAATTGCCGACCTCTCGTTGAAGCAAATCGATGAAAGGTTTGTGTGTTTGGCATTTATTGCTTGCTCCCTCTCTCCCGCCGTCAGACTATCCCCCTGAAGTTACCACCCTCCACTTGATAATATTCTCCGTCTCACTCTGCACTTAAATGCCTCTATGCTCGCGAGTTGTGAGCGGGAGAGGTGGTATTAGTTCTACGTGTAACGACTACAGTGCCTCTAACATTTTATTACTCCATCTGCGTAGTGTGGAGAGAAGAGGTTTCTGCACATCGCCCAGTTATAATATTATTAAGGGGGGTGAAATGGAAGAGTCTATTTTATTCAGCAGTGAAAGGGATGATACATTCAGGGGGTGACCATGACCACCTGCAACTAATATTTCCTCCTCGCATTTCCTGTTGTCTGATGTATTTGTTTCCTACTAATATTTGTGCGGAGATCCATTATTTAGTGTTCGTGAAATAGTAACTGTACACTCTGAAGATTATATCGTTGGTCTGCCTTCAGATGTGAGAGTTGGGGTTCTCACGGCCTTCTGGGTTATGTCAGTGAGTAGTTTAGTGCATGGTTACCTACGCTGCGGAGGGACCTGCTGCCTCTAACTTCGTGGTATGTGGAGGAAGATGGTTCCTCCGGAACGTTATGAGCAATAATACAGTAATATAAACAGCCAACTAGATGCAACAATAACAAATTTTATTGATAATTACAATCAGCTCAACATGTTTCGGGCGATAATTTCGCCCATCCTCAGGAGCATTAGACTGTGTTTACGGCTTGTGGTATAATGCACCGGCGATGCTTCCTGCACGCAGCATCTCCGGTGCATTATACCACAAGCCGTAAACACAGTCTAATGCTCCTGAGGATGGGCGAAATTGTCGCCCGAAACATGTTAAGCTGATTGTAATTATCAATAAAATTTGTTATTGTTGCATCTAGTTGGCTGTTCATATTATTGTATCAGTGATGCACGGTTACACAAACATCAAAAGTTGCTATGCGCCTACTAGACCAGACTGTACAGTGTCATAACCCAGAAGGGCCACAGTATAATTTTAAATAGATCAAGGATAGACGCTCTTTGGATGGATAAACTCTGTAGTTTCGTTCTAGTCTTCAACATGGCGTGCAGCGCACAGCGTGTTCGTCATTGCTCCATTCCTATTCGGTGTCATATGTTGCCATTATGGATTTCTTTTGCCAGTCGTGTCTGTTGACATTTCATCTATCTGGACGATAGGATATTAATACCGAATTGCAGCTGGTGATATTTTGAATCGACTGAAGATTATTTTATTTGGGTCTCACGTTTTGGTGATACAGTGTGTAATTGTTACGGCATTCTTATTGAGGACTATCCTTTGTTGGCTTAAAGTTTATATACTGAAAATTCGAACGTGCGAAAGACATTTACCTCCCTTCACTATATTCTCTATATATACTGGTAACTTTACGTAACATCATGTTTAACATTCAATAATTCTGCATGGTGTTAACATTGCATTTATGTGTTTAGTTTGGATCTCTGAACAAACGGCAATTTTTGCCTTATGCAACATTAACAGATTGGTTTTATAATCAAGCTGGAGAGTGTTTACTGCGCGTTACGTACTGATTCATTATATAATACAGCTATGTTTCGTCGTCAGGGGGTTAAGATATGTAAGTTGTCGTACTTCGAGGTAAATTGGGGATAGAGTCTAGACGTGAACGACCTGGGTTCATTTCTTGATAGGTCAGGAATTATTTCTACTACATGCACCACTGCTTTCCCTCAGCCTTCTATCCGATAGGTACTGGTGACTTGTCCGCCAATGTAAAGCGGCTCGCCTCCATCTAGTGCCTAGCTTAAGAATGCGTCGAACTGTATCTCGCCTTTGTATTCGCCAGCGTTGTGTGTTGTTTTAAGAATTGGGACAGCTTGTAGCCGAATGGTTGGCAGGAGGACGTGTACCTGATGGCGAACGGCACCAGAACCCCTAGGAAACGGAAACTCGCCTTTATCGCAACACTTAGTCGTCTCGTGCTTGTAGTGCGTTTACTAATTAAAACTGACACGGAGAAGGAAAGGAAGAATATGAGTTGACGCAAATAGTGTGTTTCTAAGGTGATTCGTCCCGATCATGTTACTAAATACAAATTTTTTTTTTCGATCGGTCAGTACAGCATTTTACATTAAAGAAGAACAAAAGCTGGGGGTCTTGGATGAGTGGGTGCAAGTTTGACCAGCACTGATTATTTTAAGGCGATTCGTCCCCGTTGTGCTGTTTAACTACAGATGGTCATTTGCGAACGGTCAACACATTATATTCAAGAAAAATAAGGCCTTTGTTCTCTTTGTATATAAATGTTGTGTTAACTGATCGCAAAAATTAATTATTTGCTTTCGTGTAGTTTTCTTCTGTACCTGACGTGATGCTCGATTTATCGCATAGCAAACATTCCTTCTTTGAAGTGTTAGAGAATGGAGATCGACAATGGACAAAGTGTGTGGGCAGTACTTCAATGGCTTCTTTAAAAATAAAAGAGGGGGAAAGGAAAACTGAGCATTTGTCTTCCTAAGTAGAAGTGTAATGTGTAATAGTGTATGAATGTCTTAATGTTTTTTATACTTTATGTCTTGGATCAATAAGCAGTTACTCTACTATTCTTGCATCTTAGAAGTGTTTATGTTAAACGGGAACCAGACAAAATGAAGTGTTCAGGTTTCTCAGCCTTTTAAATAGGTTTTGCATCACCATTTGGGACGGTGGTCATTTCTTGCCCTCAGTCAAGTGATCACAGCCACTGAGATTTGTACGATGTTTTAAAAATGCCTGGTATGTGTGAGCAAGAACTGAAGTTTACACGTAGAATGTTGAAGCACCAGAAGTTCTCCTTACGTTTGTAGTATTATGTTGTTTAATTCTGAACATAACAAGGCGATGTAGAGTAAACAAACGCCACTTTCTGCACGTTTTGAAAGTTGTTAGCAACAAATTAACGTAGTGTCAGTTTCGATTGTATGAAGCTAAGACGTAGTTCGCAGACAGCTGAGTACTTCGTATTCTACTCTGTGAACAAATCATACTGGAGCGAGGGTTACGAATTATTAATAGAATAAGTAAAAGTGGGTCGCTGTTTGAGGCTGCGTGTTGCAAGAAACAAGGAATTGATTTTCTACCTATTATGAGTGACGCGAATCCCTTGCATGTGTGATACAGAAACCAAGAGCCTCACTTCGTACGTTGAAGCTCCCCCCCAATTACTTGAACAGTATTAACGACATGTTTAAACTGAAAATATAACCGGTAGGTAGCCGTCCGTCCAAGTCCTGAATAAGTTTTTGGATTTCTGGTATTCCTTTAGATTTTCACAATTTGACTTGTCCGCCATTCTATATTTTGACCAACAAAATGCACTGATTAAAAATACAATAAAACACATATACAAAATACATTTCATATTAGGCAGCAAGTCCTACATATTTCGGCACCAAGGTGCCATCCTAAGGGAGTTAAATAAAAAGAAAGGATAGTAAGCCCTGCAGTACTTCTTGTGCTAGTCGCTCTCACCACTTTCATAATTAAGACTAGAAGTCTTAAGATGTTAAAATTGTAGATTGCACAAGTTACAAGTCCAAGTCCATATTGCTGTAATAACAACACCGTACCATAGTGGGCTTCTTCTGGTACAAGTATGCAGTTGTTTATACTTTCTGAATTTTGCCGAAACATGTAGAAGTTGGTACCTAATGTGTAGTGTGTATTATGATATATGTTTATTATATTTTAATTAGTGCATTTTGTTGGTTAATATACTGAATGTAAGAAAATGCAGGGTATGAATAACGTACAATTCGTCCGCCATGTTGTTAATGACTGCGGGAAGTAAGCAGGTGTGATGGTGTTGCTCTCCGGGTTCATGAACTTCGTACAAAGTTTCTTGAGAATCTGTCGGCCTGTTAACATTTTTCAGTGCGGACACACACACAGTATGACGTGCTGGTAAATCTGCGTGAGGAAGGAAGGCGGGAGGGACGCTCGAGACCTACTTGGATGAAAGTAAGGTTTTGTCAGCTGGCACCGAGATATGAAATTGACATGTTCTATGCTTCCTCGCTAGTGGTGAATCTTATTGGTCGGTCTGCTACACTTGCAGCTTTTTATAACATATTTTAACCGGATTGCCTTATGTTGAGTTCCCCGTAATGAGTAGGCACATAATGACGCCTTTCATTATCGTTTAGGTATTGGGAATGCATAACTTTTTTTTTTCTGGAATACGTACCAATGACGGGCTGTTGTGAGCATGGTAACGAAACTTCGGGTTCCATAGAACGCGGGGAATTGATTGACTAACTGAACGACTTTACGCCAAGAGCTGCTGCGGAGGGTTAATCAGTGATTTTTATTTTTTGTGGCTCGGCAGCCCTATTGGGCTTAGGCCTGTTCTCACTGTTGAGGTTTCGAGATCACACTCAGACACACCACACTCGTTAGGACTCCTCTGAACGAGTGATCAGCCTGTCGCAGAGGTTACCTAACACACAACACCTATAAGAAACAGACATCCATGCCCCTGGCGGGATTCGAACCCGCAACTCCAGCAAGCGAGCGGTCGCTGGGGTCGGCAGTTATATGTAGTTACATAGTAATTATTTATGGGTCTGAGCGAGATGTAAGAAAATCAGGCTACTTATGATGGTATGTCACATTTTGAATCATTCACTCTTTGTGCTTTGGGATTTTTATTTAAATCACATCACAATGGTCAACGTCGGAGTGAAGATTCCACAGGAAGAGCAGGGTAGGCAAAACGGGTTGAGATAGATGGGATTTTTGGTGACTACCTATGCCGGGATAGCTCAGGCGGTATAGTGACTAGGTTACGGGCTGGACGTCCGGACCGGCCATGAGGTCCGCGCATTAAGCTTGAAACGTACCACCTCCGCCTCATTGCGAAGTTAGGAATGAGTGGGGCCAGTTCCTCCCATGCTACTATATTCCTTCACGACTTGACGTGCTTTACCACCTGGTATAACTACAAAACTCTGCATTTTGCCACGTATTCTATTTATAAGTTTCGTGTATTCTATAGAATAAATACCGATAATTTCCGTAAATATCTTTCATGGATTGATATTTGTGATGGATATGGACTGTGTTTTCTGTGAGTTAAGATTTGAAGTTTCACGTATAATCCAGAGCAATGTCAGAAGTGTGCTTTTCTGGGCTATTACGCAGCTTGTAGTGCTACTCCCTTACTGACGTTTCGGGACAACCTATTCGTCCCCGTCTTCAAGGGTTAAGAATCCAAGAAGAACCCTATTTTTCTTCTTCTTGGAATCTTGACCCCTGAAGATAGGACCGATAGGCTGTCTCGAAACGTCTGTAAAGAATTAGCACCACACGCTCTGTAATAGCCCAGAAGAGCGCAGTATTCATCTACTTCGCGGCGGAAGCCTGAAAGCGCTCAAGACCAGTGTCAGTCTTAAGAGGTTTAACCCGTGAGAGATAGTTCAAATTGAATGGGCCAGGACGACCGGAATTTGACTCGGGTTACTGTCTTTATCATCGCATGCTGTATAGCTTGCAGTGACTTTAACACCTGACCAGCCCGCTATTCACTGTGTCCTTGCGTCCCTTTCACAAGGTTAAAGCAGCCGCAACTTGAAATCATTCACGTCCAGTTAGTGCCTAGGTGGAGAATGCGGTGACTCTTACCTCCACGTCTCCCGACCGTTGCATTATTGGCGTGGCACTTGGGCCGAGGGATCGCTTTGCGCTTACGTTCAGCAGGATGTTACGCGATGGATGTAACGCGGGTAAAAATTTCACCTGCCCGGTACTGACACGTCGTCGAACAGGCTGCTATTCATATGTGGGCTCCTATGAAGCAGCTCTCCATTCCTCTGTAAGAAGCCAAATGGAAATGTGAGGGTTCAGGCTTCCGTCGCGCTCTAGTTAGTTGCCTTTCGCTCTTCTGGGGTGTTACTTGGCGTAGGTAGGTAGTTGGGTACCCACGGTTCGGTACAGCCTATCCATCCCATCTTCAGGAATCTAGCAGTTGTTAGATAAGCTGCGAACAAGTAGGACATACCTGTGCCCTGAACATTATTCGAGCCCGCGAACGGTCCTAGACCATAACCACCGTGCACCACTGTGCCACTGCAGTCCTCGCCGGTGTCTCTGAATTAAAACAGCGCTTTGTAAATTACGTTTAACCGAAATGAATGGTCTTAGAAGCTTCATGTATGCGTTTTCACGACGTAAGTGTGATTCGGTGTTGATGTTTAACTTGCCAGATACGAACTACCAACAACAGGGTCAGCGCCAAAATAACGTAAGCTTCAAGTACATGCATTGTCATTTGGCTTTGTGCTGACCACGTGGTTTGGTGGACACACTGCTCTATCAGTATGGTTCATTAAATACAATCAACAAGCTGTGCGTCACACAAACGGAATTGTAGCATACACGTTCTGCATAGATCGAACGTGAAACAATTTACTTGGCAACCACCAATTTGCACGGACTTGGAGCCTGTTCGGATTTGTGTACAAAATTAATTTCTCCCACTCAGATTTGGTGGTACTGACAAGCTTGTCCTGTGTTAGGAAGCGCAGGACGAGTTAGTTCCAGAGAACTGTATTTTAGTTGCATGTTTTGTAAGCTACAGGATAGCTCAGTATGTGAAGTGACTGGACGAAGTGAGTTCTATTCGTGACGGGGAGAGGAACGTTTTATGTTCTCTGCCGCGTCCAGATGGTCCACCCATCCTCAGTCCATTGGGTGAGTACAGGGACTGAGCGATGGATCATTAAGCCGGCCACACACCTTTCTTAGTAAGGAATATGTAGAGATGTCTGCACTTCCCTGTGCATATTCGTAGCGTGGTACTTACTGAAACAGGCGTTGTGTGACCCGAACTTGTCATATGTGACGACCCGCATCAAATTGTGCCCGTCTTCAATGCTTTTAATACCGTGTGCATAATTGGCAGCATGTTGATATAGCATATGCTCATGGCTTGTAGGTTTGTGCAGACATTTTGATTTGCGCGATTACTTTTTCTGCAAGTCATTTATTGTCAGAATGGCCCCATATCCCTCGAGACAAGTGGATGGGTTGGCTTCGTAATTCAAGTTGACCGGAAGCGTATTTTGTTGAGCAATAAATCTGGGAGTAATTTCGATATCTTTACGACCACAACCAATTCACGTAGGTGTATTCGTGTTGCTTAAGGTAGCTTTTTTTATAGATTACTGGGTACTCTTAGACTTGGGTTGTCATCACTTACGTCAACCTTTTTCGAATTAAAACGCGATGTTAATAGAAACATTTCCACGAAAAAAATACAAATCCAGCGCTCGTGTTGTGTATCTTTCAACTGATTCGTCTTTGTCGTTAACGTGTTGAGATTAAGCACTACGACTGTGATTTTCAAAAACCGGTATTCTGTGTAGGCAACTTGAACAAATTTAGATGATTTTTTGTTCCTTGAAAATGATTATTGCACGAGAAAGATTTGATGTTCTTAGTGCGATAAATTACCGTGTTCTGGAGCCTAACGTCGTGTAGTCTGGTGGGGGGTTGCCAGTGTTACGGATTAACTTGCTGTCTAACTTCCCTGAGCATGGAAGCAGCTGGGTACTCTAGAACATTGCCGTCTGTATCTCCAAACAAGAGTGTTAAGTGCATAAGAGAGTACGAAAAGACCATGTCGAAATTTTGTAAGGTAATGCAGGCCCATTACTCACCTCCGTCTAGTGCCGAGGTTAAGGATGAGTGGAGTTACACTTCTTCTCTCCCCCCCCCCTAATCCTTCATGGCATAGACAGGGAAGACTTTACCTTTAATGCAGGCCCACTACTGTAGCGTGGTCGCGAACACTATAGACACGAAAATGAGAGCAGTTTAGAAATCCGCGATTCGCTGAAGCGTGGTATCCGACGACGTTACAAAGTACACGTGATTTTAGTGTATATAGTGTCACGAATTCTGCGCCCCCCCCCCCCCCCACCTGTTAAATTTGTCTTTAACTTGCGGATTCCATAGGCACAGTTCGTGGTGACATGTAAGTTAAGTCGTTGACAAATAAGAAACGTACTTAAACCGTGAGAACTCGTAATTCAGATGCAAACAAATTATCTTAGCAGTAATGACAATAATAATACTACGGTTAGGGAAAAAATCAAAAAGAAAACAGGAATTTTGTTCCGTGAGTATAAACCACTCAGCTCGCGGACCCCTGGTTGAGAGATAAGGGCATATTTTTTGAGAATGCCATGAAAATGAAATAATTACTAATACAAAACATTTTTATGAGATGATCGTAGACGGGAGAGTGCACACGTTAACATCGGCACCAGGTGGAGTAGAATGGTCTACTACACGCCGTGCAAGGAGAAAGAGTCCTCTGTCCGTACAGAATAGGTAGGCCACAGGGCCGGTTTTGGCCTTTCGGAGATAGACGAAATCCACTTGCTTTTACCGGAAATGAAACAACAGTTTCTCGGTCATCCAGCCCTTAAGGAATAATGTTTTGTAAGTCTTTCCGACAAAGCATCGTTTCATATTTCTTCTGGTACCGACCGCGGAGAAATACACCGACAGTCGTATAATTTCACTACTGAATAATTCAAATTGAAGAGATCAGTTACAGTGGGAGTGTGAAGACTGGACAAAAAATTCAGTGGAAATGTTTCTGACATGTTAAGTTTTTGAAGGTTGACACTAGGGGTACTAACAAACACACAGTGAATGCTTTGCGTTATGCGTTAAAGCTCATGCAGTTCTTCGGCAGGAGAAAAAGTGTTCCTTGTTTCAGGTTGTTGTTTGAAAAATTCATTGTATTTGGCTGGTATTTTGTAATTCATTTAGTTAGGGTGTTTCAGTGATTTATTACCCCTTTAAACGCCGAGTTAAATACCATCTGCCATTTGCTGGCATTCTTAGGAGCTCACCATATTCTGCACATTAGCAGGATAAGGGTTAAACTTTTGAGATGGGAGAATGTACAGTTAACGAGATGGAAGTGGAGGAGGTACCCTTCTTGAATTTCCCAGACTTACTAAGGCAGATCACAGTAACCCTGGGAATAATGGTTCCCCGTTTGAGATCCGCACTTAGTTCAATTCATTGTCGGTGAATTACTCCTTTAGCCGACCTTTCTCGCGCACTGTTTGTAATAAGAGAAACGCCGTCCAGTCAGGGACAGCGATGGACGAACACGAGTTCCCACGAAGCTGTTGGTTCCTTTGCTATAGACAGCACTAGCAATGCTGAATTACACCTTCGTCATTTGCACCTGTTTTGACGTAGGGCCCATCCTTTTACAGTCGGCTGCCGCGTATCACCGACAGCAGTCGTCAGTGGATCTTGAGCGGTGAGCTGAGCGGCACAAAGTCGCTCCATTTAAATTATTCCAAACATCCGTCCGAAGGCACTATGTGGCGCGCAGACGATTTCTGGGGGGCGGGGGGGGGGTCGTGTATGAAGTGATCTGTCGCCAAATTTATCGGCGACGTCTGTCGTCGGATTCCAGAAGTACTCAAGTCATGGATTGGGGTTTGTTTTGTCGAGATCCGTTACACGAGTTGCTCTCCTGCCTTCGTAGCGCATTGAAGATGATCGTTATAGAGGAACTACAGATACTGCAGAAATAGGGCTGTGTGATGGGAAGACGGAGAAAATGTGTCTGTGTGTGTGTATATGGGGGGGGGGGGGGGGGAACCGAAACAAAACCCAGTTTTTAAATTTTAACTACAAAAAAAAACCCCCCCAGCGTGGACTGCGTGTTTTGAGGGACCCCGCAAAGTCTGTGCCGACAAGTGAGGGGCAAAACTTCTGAAGACAGGGCCCCCCCCCCCCCCGCCCCCCAGAAATCGTCTGCGCGCCACATAG
>Ga0131853_10026126_pt1 | contig 10505 bp, 5 predicted proteins | sample TergutLab28metaG_FD_92764 | JGI IMG/M metagenome (GOLD analysis project Ga0131853, IMG submission 92764) | Labiotermes labralis P1 segment gut microbial communities from Petit-Saut dam, French Guiana - Lab288 P1 (version 2) (version 2) | ecosystem: Host-associated > Arthropoda: Insects >... | reverse complement strand
GGCTGCCCGCTACCCTGAAACAGGCCGTAAACGCTTTTGTGCTGATGGCGTTTCCGGGCATGATCCTGGCATTGGCGGTTGTGAGTATCGCGGGCGCGGGAATGTTCAACGCCATCGCCGCCGAACCAAGTTTTTTGCTGCTGGACGAGGTAACGTCAAGCATGGACGTATCGACGCAGGCGCAGATTCTCAACTTGCTGACCGACTTGAGGGTAACGCATGAGATGGGCATCCTGCTAATCTCTCACGATATCGGCGTTGTTCGCTATATGTGCGACAAGGTGCTGGTCATGTATCAAGGGAGCATTGTCGAGGAATTGGACAGCGAAAATCTTGGCGACGCGCGACACCCTTATTCCAGGCACCTCCTGGCGTCGATTCCGTCGATAAAGTTATAAATTGGAGTTTTCAGAAAACGTGTTTTGTGCTATTTTGAACTGAGCAATGGATTCTCAGGAAGCCGTTGGTTTTGGTTATCTTTTTTAAGATAAGGGAGGATTGATATATTTAATTCTTACTTGTGTAATTGTGCAGGCGGTGTTTCCTGGTGGAAATCAAAATATGGAAGTACGTTGACAACGAGATTTTATGCCAATCCAAATGCGAAGGAAAATTTTTGCATACGTGTGCAGTCGATTACTGTCTGAGAAGAAGGAGAGATGTGCAGTGTATGATAGGGCAAGGCATTTGAAATTTTTTGCTTTGTTGGTGGCATTAGTAATTTCTTTGGGTATTGTAGCGCCGTCGTCCGCCGCTTCAGATGTTAATGTTCCCGGTGTGACGGTCGCTCCAAAGAACATTTGGCTGGATGTGGGCGAAATTCAGCAGCTTACGGCGACTGTCGTGCCGGCTGGCAACCTCATATGGAGCACCAGTGACCCCAGCGTGGCTTCCGTAAACGCTTCCGGCGCCGTGACCGGTGTTGGAATAGGCTCGGCAGTCATAACCGCGAGGGCCGAGTACGGCGGGTTCACCGATACTTGTGCTGTGACAGTAGTACTCGGCGAAGACTTGCGGCTTACGCCAGAAGAAGGTGCTTTCTTAGCCCTGCTGAACTACAGAAACGTGGACGCGAATTTGGAGCACTTGGTTAACAATATCGGCAACAGGTTCACGTCGACGTTTAGACGTGATATGACCGTAGATTTTATTTCGAACAAACTGGAAAGCTACGGTTATGTGGCGCGAGCAGATAGAGCGGCTATAGTAGCTGGTGAACCGTCTTTCTATGTGCATGAATTTACTGTCCACAGAGATAATCCCAATCAAGCGCAAAATAACGGCAGACTGACGGTATTCGGCAATGACTACATATTTTACGGGCCGGCTTTCAACGTCAATAGTGTATATACAGGAAGTGGCGGCGACGTGTCTGCTACTGGCGTGGTGGTGTTTGAGTGGGTAGCCGGCGGCACAACTTATGCGAATTTCAATTACATGGACAACCAGATGCCCCGGCTTGCTGCTCTTACTGCCCACGGCAATGCTGTCGCGTTCGTGGTGCTGAGCTCGGAGCAGCTCCGTACAAGCGCAAATGCCATTGTGCCCACTGCGGCTCAATACTACGATGCTGCTGTTACTCTGCAAAACGCGGGAGCGAGAGCGGTCGTTTTCCAATACCCAATGATGAGAGGCGACGGCAATACCCAATACGCGCGAATCGGCAATACCACACCGTCCGAGACCAATGTGATGCTGATCACCATTCCTGTAGGCACTGTGCACAGTTATGAAATGGGCGGTATAGTGAGCAGCTTAAATGCCACCACGCCCGTCCAAGTGGAAATGCGAATCGGCAGGCGGGATGGGAAAAATGTGGTGGCTGTGCTGCCTTCGGCCAATCCAAACGCGAGGGACATTTATATATCGGGGCACATGGACACCGTGCTGAGCTCCCCCGGCGCGAACGACAGCGGCACCGGCATAATGTTGATGTTGGAACTGGCGCGCGCGTTGCTTGATGGCGTCGAGAATCACGAGCTGAAACTTGAGCACAACATAATTTTCTTTTTCTCCGACTCTCATGAAACTAATGGAACTATACGTGGGGCGGTCGAATTCTGCATGGACATGACGGATGCTGACCGCGCAAACTTCCTGGTCAACTACAACTTTGACATGATAGCAACGGCCCAGTACAACTGCGAGCCCTGGTTCGTGAACCTCTATGACTATGATCTTCGCGACATAGAGCTAGGACTTGCAGGATGGCCTAATTTTATCAATGACGGCACTGACAGGCGCCTGATACAGGTACCGGAAGCACTGGCAATCGCGCAGCAATACGACGTCTTCAACCACACTTTCCTCGCGGCACAAAAACTGAACTACGACATGAGATATTTCAGCATCACCCATAGTGCCACAGATCATGCCGCTTTCGCGCGGGAGGCGACGCGGGCGGGTAACAACTTCCCGAACATGCGGAACGCGGGGCAGTTCGACAGGCGCAATCATTTAAAGAGCAGGACACCGCCGTCGACCGGGATTGCGGCAGGTCTTGAAATACTGTATCACAGGGCGGGCGACAACTTCGAGTGGAATTACTTAGGGCTTCCCGTTCTGGATCCTACTATCAACCCTCCCCATTTGCAGCCGAGGGTCGGCGCGGGGCAAAGAAGGATGAGGCAGATGGGCGACGTCGTAGCTCTGGCGATTTTCATCTCGGCAGAAGGAAGTGTAGTGCCAGTAGATGACAATGGCGGCGACAACGGTTACGACAACGGTGACGACAACGGTGACGACAACGGTGACGGCAACGGCGGCAGCAGCGGCGGCAGCAGCGGGTGCAATGTGAGCAATGGAGTTGTAACGTTCGCCCTTATGGGAATTGTGGCGCTTGTTGCGAGAAAAAGAAAGTAAGTTTGGACATCACAGCGACTGAGTAAATGGCGTTAATGAAATCCCTCCATACCGGGGGGATTTCGTTTCGAAGGGAGGCAATCATGAAATTGAAAATTTTTGTTCTTGCGGCGGTGTTGTCGGTTACCCTCGCCCAGACGTGGTTATCAGATGGCCATGCGGGGGCAATATTTCATTCCTTCGACGAGCAGGAGCGGTTGGCCTTGCACAAGGAACTGCAGAGGAAAATTACCGCGCGGGTCCCCGTGGTCATGATATTTCATCGGAACAACATAATCCTCGCCAATGAAAGAGTTGCAAATTTCGGCTCGCCAGGGGGAACATGGCAGATTTTCAAAGGGCTTGAAGAGGCTTACGTGAGATAAATTTTCAAATATGATTGCCTTCGCGCGAATGAACAGTCGGCAAACATTATTTTGGCGTGATGTTTGCCGCTTTTTCAGTATAATTTCGGTATAATTAATATAGAAATTGAAATTGAATAGCAACGGGAATAATCCTAAAATGTGAAAAAATGTCATAGTGGGCGAATAAAGTGTGATTATAGCAGATAATACGTTATAAAAGACGCCATAAACGCTTGATAAGTGAGAAGATAAAAATGAAAAATGTGGCTGAAAAACATACTAAAGGTTTAGGGCGATTGCTCAATAAAGTGAACTTGAAGCTGCGTCCCAAGCTGATCCTCATTTTCCTTGTGGCGAAAATTATTCCTATCATTCTGCTTACTGTCATAGCGTTGACGCAGATTGCTTCGCTTGGGAACATCTTGCGAGATATAGCCGTCGCAGACTCCGCAATAGCATTGAATGACGGCGCCAGAGAGAACATAGAGAGGATGACCACCGACTTGGCAAGGGCAGTTGCGGATTTTCTCCATCAGCGAGATCAGGACATACTTTTACTTGCCAATCTCCCGCCTTCCAATGAAACGTTCAGGATATTCTCCCAAAACAGGAACAGTAAGCTGATGCGGCAAGGTGAATGGGGGCTGTCGGAGGACGGCATGTCATGGGTTGAAAAAGAACCGTTTGAATTTGCCGCGCGACACAATGTGTCCACAAACATAGAAAACAACGATGAATTGCTCGGGAGCAGCTTTAATTACAGGCCGCGCGAATTATTCACGTATTATCGTGAATTTGTGCCGTTATACGATGAAATCACGTTTATCGACCTGTACGGCAATGAAATATATAAATACGTAACTTCCAATTCAACCAAAATACATTTTCCCCTAAACCCGAACAAAGTGAATGTGGCCGACAGGATGAACACATATGTAAGGGCGGAGACCTACTTTGAGGCCCTGAGGAAGCTGCGTCCGGGCGAGATATATGTATCGCATGTCATAGGCGCGTACGTTGGAACGAACTTTATCGGGATGTACACGCCAGGCGTATTGCTTAACGTCCCCAGCACGCATCCCAATTACGACGTATTGCAGGAAATCGCGAGGCTGCCGAAGGAACAGTTTCTAGAAGTAGTCAGGAGGCAGGCTTTCGCCGGTACAGAAAATCCGCTGGGCCAGCGCTTCGAGGGTATTGTGCGCTGGGCGACGCCGGTTACCGACGAAAGCGGCGAGATTATCGGTTTTGTGACTATGGCGCTGAACCACGACCATATTATGGAATTTGTGGACTTTGTCACTCCGATGAGCGAGCGTTATTCCGTGGTGTCCGACCCCATCGACGGTAATTATGCGTTTATATGGGATTATAAATGCCGCAGCATCGCCCATCCCAGACATCATTCCATTGTTGGGTATAACCCCCTTACGGGAAAGCCGCAGGTTCCCTGGCTGGAAGGCACGCTCGCTTTTGAAAGAGATTTCGTAAACGGCGGGTTCCTGAGAGACGAGAACGGCAATAGAATTCCCATGCTCGAGAACGGCATTCACGTTCCCGCGCGGGATACTCCCTTTTATTTTTGGTACGCCGGAGGCGGCGCGGAGTGGCTTGCCGCCAATCCCACATGGTATAACCTGTCCAGCGAGCCGGTGGGCGTGTGCTGGGGCGAATTTTTGGCAAAATACGGCGACGCCAGAGAGATTCTGCCGCAATTCGGCGAGAGGATATTGAGAGACAGAGACGGTAATCCCGTAAGAGACTCGGACGGCAATTACATACGCGACTACCAGTCGCGTGACAAGAGCCCCGCGAGGGCGCTTACCAGAGCCGGCTTCGTCGGGCTTGACGGGCGTTTTTTGAACAACGCCCCACAATGTACGGGATGGATGGATCTTACGGAAAAAGGCGGCTCCGGTTCATTTTATATACTATGGAGTTATATTTATAAGCCGACCACTGCCGGAGCGATCCCTTATTTTACCGGTAAATACGCGCCTGAAAACCGAAACGGCTCCAGACGCGGATTTGCCTTTGTCACCATCGGCTCGGGCATTGAAGATTTTACCGCCCCGGCTCGCGAAACCGGAGAAAAGCTTGCCGGCGCCATTACCAGCAATATGCGGGATAACATGTTCAGGCTCGCTGTCACGAGCTTATTCTTATTTGCGCTGGTTTTTCTGATTGCTCTTCTCCTGTCATCCTATCTGACCGACAACATCAAGTTGCTGATAGACGGCATATCGCGATTCCGTTCGGGCGAGCGGCAATTCCGGCTGCGATCAAACATAAAGGATGAGTTCGGCACGCTTGCCGACTCATTTGATGAAATGGCAGAAAGTATAGTGGACAGCGTTAAAGAACCGCTTTCGATTATAGACATGAATCATAAAATTATTTATATGAATGATCCGGCATTGCATGTTCTCGGCAAGACTTTGGATGAAGTGGTAGGAAGTTCCTATAATGATGTAAGCCTTTACCCGTCCGGCTCAAAATTCGATCCTGTCACTGCCCTGCATGAAGGCAAAGACGCGGAGGTGCTGCATCAGGAGGACAGCGGGCATTACTATAAAGGAACCGCATATTATCTTCTCGATCAAGCCGGAGGCAAAAACGGATATATTATCGTAACCAACGACGTTACGGAAATAGAGATCTCCAGAAAGAAGGCGGAACAGGCAAGCCGCGCTAAGAGTAATTTCCTGGCAAATATGAGCCATGAGATCAGAACGCCGATGAACGCCATTATAGGCATGTCCTCAATCGGCGCAAGCGCGACGGACAGCGAGAAAAAGGATTATGCCATTCGAAAGATCCAAGACGCTTCAAAACATTTGCTTGGCGTAATTAACGATGTCCTGGATATGTCGAAGATAGAGGCGAGTAAATTCAGTTTGTCGGTTACGGAATTTGTGTTTGAAAAAATGTTCCAGAGGGTTGTGGATGTAATCAATTTCCGTGTGGAAGAAAAGCGTCAGAAATTGACCGTCCACATCGACCCGAATATACCGTATACGCTGATAGGCGACGACCAGAGGCTCGCGCAGGTTATTACAAATCTGCTCACTAACGCGGTCAAATTTACGCCGGAAGAAAGTTTCCTCCATCTAGACGCGAGTCTGCAATCCGAAAAAAGCGGGGTATGTAAGTTACTCATTTCGATAAGCGATACCGGCATCGGCATAAGTCCCGAACAGCAAAGCCGGCTGTTCAGCGCGTTCGAACAAGCGGAAACCAGCACTACGCGTAAATACGGCGGCACCGGACTGGGGCTCGTTATATCCAAAAACATCGTCGAAATGATGGATGGCAAGATATGGGTAGCCTCTTCCGAGCTTGGGAAAGGCTCGACCTTCTCGTTTACCGCTTGCCTTGCGAGTGGCAAAGATGATCAAAAGAAACTGATCAGCTCCAATATGAAGCTGGAAAACGTGCGTATACTAGCGGTAGACGATGATCCGGACGTTCTGAAATTCTTTGAAGAAACCGCCCTCAAAATTGGTATTGCGTGTGATACCGCGCTTAGCGGGCTGGAAGCGCTTTCACTGGTCGCGAAAAACGGATCATATAATATTTATTTTGTAGGCTGGAATATGCAGGACATGAACGGCATTGATTTTACACGCACAATAAATGAGGGAGGCAGGGAAAGCACGGTAGTCATTATGATATCCGTCAGCGAATGGAATACTATTCAAAAAAGCGCGCTTGAAGCAGGTATAACTAAATTCCTTCCGAAGCCTTTGTTTATGACAGCCATTGCGGATCTTGTAAATGATTGCCTGGATATGGCGATTCAAGTTACCCGCGATGCGCAGGCTGAGTCGATCGTAAATTTTGAAGGGCGCTGCATCCTGTTGGCGGAGGATGTAGATATCAACCGTGAAATCGTGCTTGCCCTTCTTGAGCCGACGAATCTTAAAATCGACTGCGCGGAGAACGGCGCCATAGCAGTGGATATGTTTACCGCTAACCCGACAAAGTACGATATGATATTCATGGATCTTCAAATGCCGGAAATGGATGGATATACTGCAACGAAAAACATCCGGGAATCTGGTGTTGAGCGGTCGCGCGAGATTCCTATCGTTGCCATGACTGCGAATGTGTTTAAAGAGGACGTCGAAAAGTGTCTTGAAGCGGGAATGAATGGGCACACAGGCAAACCGTTGGACTTTGACGAAGTTATAGCCATACTGCGCACTTATTTGACCTAGGGAGGAGAAATTTAAATGGCCGAGATACAAAAACTGGAATTCAGAAAAATGCTGCCAGGCCAGGGAGTAGAGGTGTATGCATTAGTCGGCGGCTCATTGCCGCCAAGCCTGCCCATTAATGGAGTTTCGCCGCAGGGTCAAGTTGCGCTCGAGCGTTATATATTGCCGGAGGCCATCGAACATCGGAGCCAAATGGGGTATATTCACGAATTGGCCTATGTGTCCGGCGTATTGACCGGCATCATCGAAACAATGGGCGCGGATCGAATCTCGATGCTATACATCCACCCTGACTACGCAAACAAAGGATTGGGCTCCCGCCTGATAGCGCGCGCCGCGTCACGATGCACGACGATTGCTCCTGATGTAAAGCAGCTTACCGTTTACGCCACGGACGACACCGTTGATTTCTACGAGCGCGTCGGCTTCGTACGTAGCGGAGCGAGGAAGGAGGTCGGAGGGATTTTCTCCACCCTGTACAAATTGCACCTGAAAACGAACCTCAAATTGCCTTCCGCAAAGTTACACAGTAAGACAGTGGAGCTTTTTGTTTTCTCCGGAACCGGAAACAGCCTTCTTGCGGCCCAAGCCACTGCCGAGGTCTTGAAATCCGAAAAACTGTCGGTTCGCATTCGCTCCATGGATCGGCCATGCCCCAAAGACTTGAGCATAGAAACCGCGATAGGGCTGGCTTTTCCTGTGGCATGCTTCTCAACGTATCCCACGGTATGGCGCTTCATCGAAACAATGCCGGCTGGAGAGGGACGCGAAGTATTCGTCATCGGCACGTCCGGAGGTGCGCCGTTCGGTATGCAGGGGCCTCTGCGCAAAATATTGTTGAACAAAGACTACAAACCGATAGGCACAAAATTTTTGACTATGCCCGGCAACTATAACAATAAAACGCTCAACGCCTCCAAAAATGCGGCGCGTGTCAGCAAATCGGTGTTGGAAGCGCAGTCTTTCGCATACGACCTTTTGAACGGCAACGCCAGATGGAAGAGCGGCATTCCTGTTCTTTCTTCTTTAGCGCACCGGCTTGGGCAAACCCGGGTGCCGTGGAATTTATTTTACAAAGTCTTCCCGATCTCCGTGAATAAAGAGAAATGTTTTAAATGCAAACGGTGCGAAAATAACTGTCCATCAGGCGCCATCACATTAAAAGAAGAGTACCCTGTCGTAGACCGCCTGCTTTGCGAATCATGCCAGCGTTGTATAGGATTTTGCCCCGAAAGCGCGCTTCACGTGCCAGAGAAACCCGCTGAGCCCTACAGGGCTATGAGCTACGAAGATTTTAAAGCGTCGTTCGAAAGTGCTTAGAACACACAGCTTATGAACCAAGAGACCTTAGTAATGTAGGCCTTAGAGATCATTTTGACATCTTAGCCTGAAAAATAGCCTTTAACACTCTAAAAAGTACTTGCATAATTTAGCAAGGCTGTTAGAATGCAGAAAAATCCTTTATTAGGAGGTGTAAATTGTGACGAAGGCTGAACTTATTGATGGAATAGCTGAAAAACTGGATATGAAGAAGAAGGACGTAACACCGGTCGTAGAAGAGGTTTTCAACTCCATCGAAGGAGCCCTGTCCAAGGGTGAGAAGTGCACGTTTGTAGGATTCGGAGTGTTCGAAGTTAAGGACCGCGCAGCTCGCGAAGGCCGCAATCCTCAGGATCCGACGAAAATCGTTAAGATCCCGGCGAAGAAAGTCCCCGTATTCCGTCCAGGCAAAGACCTGAAAGAGAAAGTTCTGAAAGTAAAGAAGTCCGTAAAGAAAAAGTAACTTTGTTTTTAAATTTTTTGAACTCAAAAGGCGGCCCAAGCGATGGCGCCGCTTTTTTATTTTCTGCAAAAACGGCTGCATATCGCTAAAGCCGCCTCGTATACATTAAACAAAAGGCGCGGGGGTTTTACGCGCCCGCGCCTTATACGTTTCCAGGGATTTCTGAAATGGAATTAGGAGCTATTGTGTCCCTGCTCCCACCAAGGGGCCCGAACTAAAATGGCCGCCGACGTGGCCTGTGTTTCTATTATTCGCTAATGCAAAACCCAAGGCTTCTGTGGAGGCGAAGTTTCCAACGAGACCTCCTACCGCCTCACCGCCATTGATCATGCCGTGATTGACGTTATCGCGCATAATTCCGGCCAACATGCGCCCGGCTATGCCTCCAATGTCGATTATGCCGTCGACCGAAGCGGTCGTCACGCAACGACGTATCTCTCCATCTATGAATTCACCTATAATACCGCCTGTGTGCGCCCTTCCTCTGACGCTGCCGGTCACGGAGCCTCTGACGATGGCCCCGGTCGTCATACGTCCCACTATGCCTCCGACACGCGCATTTCCACGAACCTGTCCGTTGAACGTCACACCTTCAATTCTTCCGCCTTCGATCATATTACCTGCAAAGCCGCCTACGTTGCGCTCTCCGTTGACAACGACGGTATCCGCGACGCCGTCTATGATCATGCCATCCAATATGCCTCCAACAAAACCGCCTACGTCTATGTTTCCATCAACGTGTCCGGAGACTTTGCAGAAACGCATGGCCACGCGGTCCACGGCGCCGGCCAATCCTCCTACGCCGCTCTCCCCGGTTACGCTTCCGGAGAAGTAGCAGTTTTCCAGAAATCCACTAAGAGCGCTGCCTACGATTCCCCCAATGGCATATTGCCCTCTCACGGAGCCGGAAACGCTGCTGTTTTTCAGCGTCGATCCTGTCATGAATCCAACGAGCCCTCCGACGTTGGATTCACCGGCGACGTTCACAAATTGTAAACATGCCCTATTTATCGTGGCTCCATCCAGCGCGCCGAAAAACGCCGAGGCAGGTCTTCTCGCTTCGTTTCCGGCGCCCATGTTGAAAATCGTGAATCCAGCGCCGTCGAAGGAGCCTTTGAACGGGCGGGTGCCGCCGACTGCATCGTAAAAGCCTATAGGAGTCCAATGCACGTTTCTAAGGTCGATATTTGCACCGAGTCTGATGAATCTACCGTCGTACGTTTCGCCGTTGTTGACCGATGCGGCAAAGGCGGAGAGCTGAGCCGCAGTTCGGATTATGTGGGGGCTTCTCTG
>Ga0131853_10026124_pt1 | contig 10506 bp, 6 predicted proteins | sample TergutLab28metaG_FD_92764 | JGI IMG/M metagenome (GOLD analysis project Ga0131853, IMG submission 92764) | Labiotermes labralis P1 segment gut microbial communities from Petit-Saut dam, French Guiana - Lab288 P1 (version 2) (version 2) | ecosystem: Host-associated > Arthropoda: Insects >... | reverse complement strand
ATAAAAAAAATTTTTATTATTTGCAAAAGGGGTTTTTTGGGGGGGGGGAAAAAACAAACCACCATATTTTTCCCCCGCCGGCCCCCCCCCCCCCCCCCCCCCCCCCCCAAAGGTAGCAAGATTCTGTGTGCGTTTTTTTTTTAATGCATCCGTTCGAATGCCAGATAATTGGCTCACAGGTGACTTGAAGTAGCTTTCTCCATACTTGAATCATTGTTGTGCTATGCATTGTTGCCTGAAAATCATTTTAAAAATATTTTACATTAAATGGTGGAGTTCATACTGCTTCAGGTAAATATGATAGCCACCAGTAATAGCAATATGCAAGGTATTAGTTCTATATTATATTTACACACTGATAACATCCAACATTTTTGTGCCCTGTTCACCCGTATATATTTGGATGTTGCAAAAATTACGTCAGAAGTAATTCACAATTTAACTTTCTTGAGACAGAAGTAGAAGTAAAACTGTCCCTCTACAAACATATAAGGTTAGTGGAGGTCTAGCTCCACCGATTCTTAACGTCGACACTAGATAAAATGGTTAGCCTTACGCCCTAGCCCTTTACCACTGGAAGAAAAGCCAAAGTTACAAACTGAATAAGTGGCAATGGACTCCAGAGACGGTTTCGATGTTATGGAGAACAGAAAACCTTGTTGCCCAGACTGGGATTCGAACATCGGATTGTCATTCCCGTAGCCTAGTAACAATACTACCTACGCTATCTCGGCTCCAGCATTCTTGGAGTGAGCAAACTGAACAAATGAGATGGGGACATTGCAAGAAACATAACAGAGATCAGAAATAATGCAAAAATTTATGCCGGAACGTTTCAACAGCACGCATCAGAAAAGCCACAGCAAAGAAATCCGATGAATGATATGGATAAGGACGCATAAGGATGCCACAAGTCTCTGCCTCCAGCCGCCTGTTGTAATACTTTAAAATCTCACCAGTCTGCCGCAGTTAGCTTGGCGCTGTAGCTAGCGGCGGTTAAATCGCGAAGTTATCACTGCTAAAATCGTGTAAAAAAAAGGAGCTGCACGCATGGTGGGGAGTATTATTGAGGTACATTGGAGGGGAGACACTGGAGGGGTAATCCACGGGGCTGCTTTCCGTGAGCGAGTGTAAAAATGTGACGTCACTCTTCTGTATCAACTACAGATGTAGGTTAGCATAGAATGGTATGGGAGGACGCTCAGATCTGTAGAAATTGAATAGGATGCGGAGGAAGAGGTCGTAGTCTATTTCATAACAAAATCTGGCGTTTGCAAAAAGGGGAAGGTAAAACGTATCTTAAAGAACTAAAATATAGAAGAGCGGATTGTTTCAATGTAGGTTATGATCGGATATGACTGAGTTTGTGTAAATGGTAATGAAATGGTAATGGTAATAAAATGGTAATAAAATTTTTGGTTGTGTAAAGTGTGGGAATATTTTACGTATTTTGTGCCGCGCATTGTGATGTAATTATAAGATGTAAAACAACAAAATGCACTTTTTTTCTAAATTTATATATATATTAATTTTTTTTATGTCATGACATTTAAAAATTATAAAAATATTTCACAAATAAAAAAATTGGAAATTAAAATATAAATTTCGAAAAGGTGCATTTTATTGGCGCGGGAAATTTCTTTGACGAGGCGTTTTACTGTCAGTTTTTGAAAAAGAAAATGCTATACGGAGTTACAGAAAATGTATATTTTATTTGAACCTTGCTTACACAAAACCTATTGATAACGCGTAACTACGCGAACAGAAACTACGGAGCACGGAGGCAAATTAAACAGCGTGTTGGTATAGTAACCAGACTATTAGTAGAGGAATTTAGAACTGAGGCTCCTTCTGCAGTAACAACACGGACATGTGGTAGACTGCGCTTGAAATGTGATGGCACACGCCGCAGAAACCAGATTTCGTTTTTCGGCAAAACGGAGAAGTCCATTTAAATCGGCCAGGGGGGGGGGGGCGTCAGTTCAGTCGACTACTGACAGCCGAGGTGTGCGCATCAGCGGTAGTAATGCTGGATAAACCATGTTCCGAGGTAGTGTGAAGGGTACTGGCTACCCACTGCATTTAAATCGGCGGGAGAGAGGGGTGGGCGTCAGTTCAGTCGACTACTGGCAGCCGAGGTGTGCGCATCAGCGGTAATAATGCTGGATACACCATGTTCCGAGGTAGTGTGAAGAGTACTGGCTACCCACTCCATTTAAATCGGCGGGAGAGGGGGGTGGGCGTCAGTTCAGTCGACTGCTGGCAGCCGAGGTGTGCGCATCAGCGGTAGTAATTCTGGATACAAGACGTTCCGAGGTAGTGTGAAGAGTACTGGCTACCCGCTCCATTCGCCGGTTTCCGCTTCACTTCCCCTCCCGTGCGTCACCGTGTGCCATCACATTTCAACTGGACTCTATAATATACTGCTTGATCAGCGCTGTGAGTATGGTCACTGTACCCAGCCCATGGTCAGGGAAAATATTTTTTGCACGCGTTTAATTTGATCTGTTCATGCTAAAGGTCACGCTGAAGTTACGGGACGATCAAGTGATCGCCGTTATTCTTCGAAATTGACCCAAAAGTAATGTGATAAATACCAGAGCTTTATGATTTTAGTATTCAACATGCTGAAAGCAAAGCGAACAATGTCAGAAAGCCGCAAGAACAGTCAGTGTTTACGCTCTTAACCTGAGGCTGACCATGGGCTGACTTTGAGCCATCGGCACGTTCACGCTCAGCTTAAGGTAATCTCGCGGCCAGGGATTTGGATACAGTATTCACTCTAAACATTATAAAGTCAAACGAGCACACCATTAGTTCTAAGCGGTAAGATGAAATGTTAATCTACTTCTTTCCTTAACCTGTGGCTAACCATGGTTTGACTGAGCTATCGGTAAGCTCACGCTCAGCTTAAGGTTAAACTCACTGTCAGGGATGTGGGTACAGTATTCTCTCTAAACTTTATTAAGTCAAATGATCACACCCATAGATCTAAGCAGTAAGAAAAAATGTTAGTCTACTTTTTTTCCTTAACCTGTGGCTAACCATGGTTTGACTGAGCTATCGGTAAGCTCACGCTCAGCTTAAGGTTAAACTCACGGTCAGGGATGTGGGTACAGTATTCTCTCTAAACATTATGAATTCAAACGAGCACACCATTAGTTCTAAGCGGTAAGAAGAAATGTTAGTCTACTTTTTTTCTTAACCTGTGGCTAACCATGGTTTGACTGAGCTATCGGTAAGCTCACGCTCAGCTTAAGGTTAAACTCACTGTCAGGGATGTGGGTACAGTATTCACTCTAAACTTTATTAAGTCAAATGATCACACCCATAGATCTAAGCAGTAAGAAAAAATGTTAGTCTACTTTTCCTTAAAAAAAACACAGTATTTGTGTACCGTCTGCACTCTGAAATTAATCGGAAGAACGCAATAAAATATGCTTCTGACATAATGAAATCCTTATATTAGGCAACCAAGAATAACAATTAGGATTTACATACAAATTTAACGGCTTAGCATACTTTATACTCTCCTTGCCTCAACACTAAGATGTTATGAATGCGCATTGTATACATATATGAAATACAACGCCCACTTACCACACAGTAACAACGTTGTCACAAATGTGAATTCAATTTCGTATCTACAGTCGGGTCAAGGAAAGAATCGTCACAGGTTCCCTTCTTTTTCCATGTGCTTAACGGCTAATTCCGCAGCGCTCATTTCTGTCTTTCTCCAGGTGTGACCGTCTACAAGTGCTCTCTGCTTCTCTCAGTGGAAGAAAAAGACGGCATGCTCCTTCTTTCGTTGATACGACAACAGTCGGAGAGCTCTTGTTTAGGTCCCTGTTCAATCGTCTCTTCTCTATTGTAATTGTGTGCACCGTTCGTTTGGTACGAACAAATTCAACAGATTTATAGATACAGAGTTCTTACACCGATGGGATTAGATCAGTGGGTTTAGAACAGACGCGCAATAGCAAATGACGAGGAATAATTAAGCCCTAAGGTGAAAGAGTTTTTGATTTTGAGACATGGCTACTGTTTGAATTATTAGGTTAGTTTCCGATCGACGTTTTATACGCTTGAGACCGGCAGTAAATTTAAAATAATTGGCTATAGTTCATGAATATCCGTACAGATGTACCGTTGAATATCACGTACAGTCAAACGCGATATGGCGAAACCCCAAATTGCGACTCTATATCGCGTGAGGGTGTAAACTGAAATTCTGCAACATCTTTACAGGCTTTAAATTAATTTGAAATGATAAACGTTAACTTAAAGTATGGGTGTGAAACTTGGTCTTTGACATTGCGAGAGGAAAGGAAGGTGAGGGTGTTTGAGAACATGGTGTTGAGGAGAATATTTGGACCTAGGAGGGACGGGGTAACGGGGGAATGGAGGAGATTGCATAACAACGAGCTAAATGATTTGTAATCCTCACCCAATATTGTGCGGGTGGTAAAATCGAGAAGAATGAGATGGGTTGGGCATATGGCGCGTATGGGTGAGGAGAAGGGGTGTATAGGGTCTTGGTGGGGAAACCGAAAGGAAAGAGGCCACTGGGTAGACCTAGGCGTAGATGGGTGTATAATATTAGGATGGATCTCCAGGAGGTGGGATGTGGGTATATGGACTGGATTGGGATGGCCTAGGATACAGACATGTGGCGGACGTTTGTGAGTGCGGTAATGAACCTTCGGGCTCCGTGAAATGCGGGGAATTTCTTGACTAGCTGCAAACCAGTTAGCTTCTCAAGAAGGACTCTGTACCATGGAGTAAGGAAGTAAAAGTTAACTTAAAGTACCACGGAATATTAAAATACTGTCGTGGTGTAATTTCTCGCAAACCATCTTCTCCGCTTCCACATTTTTAGCATTTCAGTGCCTCGTTCATATTGCTAATAATTCCTCCTGTGTTTCGTGTTTTGGAAATTCCACCTTTTTATGTTAGTCCTAGCGTGATTTCAGGCTCTCGCAGCGGTATTAATGAGATCTTCGTTCTTTTTGGATTTTAGGCAACGTAGAATGATAGTTTTTTACAGACGTTCCGGGACATCCTGTCGGTCTTATTACTATGGACCAAGCTTGAACTTCCAAGATGGGACAGACAGGTTGTACCTAAATGTCTGTAACAAATGATCCATCTACACTGTTTTAAAACACAGAATAGCGAAGATAAGTGAAGAATAACAACCAACCAGATGCCACTTATTATTTTACTGCACTTCTTATAGACTCAACATGTTTCGGGCACTACTATGCCCATCATCAGGAGCTCGCGACTGTAATGTTGATTACCACATTGGTCGTTTCGTTCTTGGTTTGCTGTAGGTTGGAGGTAAGGTGCAGGTATGATGGAGTAGTGTCCGGGCTGCAGGCTAAAGCAAGATTTGTGCTTTAGCCTGCAACCTGGACACTACTCCAGCCTATCCGCACCTAACCTCCAACCTACAGCAAAACTAAGAACGAAATAACCAATGTGGTAATCAACATTATAGTTGCGAGCTCCTGATGATGGGCATAGTAGTGCCCGAAACATGTTGAGCCTTTAAGAAGTGCAGTAAAATATTAAGTAGCGTCTAGTTGGTCGTTAATCTTCAGTTATCACACGATGCACGGTCCAACAGACATCAAATAGCGAACATCACTTGTTGGCACTTGCCTGATTTCTACACTTACTATATTCACTGGGAGTTTAGCCAAAAAAGGAGATTGGTTGGTTTGTACCATAATGAGGAAAAATATTGGTCACATTACTTGTGCAAGATACAGAAAATCTATTTCCATGAACGTGTATCTCTTTCTTTAACATTCTTTTTTATGTTCATGGGACTGTGCATAGCAAATTCTATGTCAATAAATGTCCAACAAGGTGCAACTATATACAGTTTATTTTATCTGTCAACTGCTCTACATGTTTGTGTTACTGACGATGGGTGGAGAAACAACCCGAAACATGTAGAGCAGTTTACAGATGAAATAAACTGTGTATAGTTGCATCTTGTTGGAAATTTAGTGACATTTCCTGTAACACATAATATGGCAATTTTCCCATTACTTCAATACTACAATTAAGAAACATGTTCTTCTGCGTGTGACCAAAACGTGGCATTATTAGAGTCCAGCTGAAATGTGATGTCACCCGGTGACGCACGGTACGGGAAGTGAAGGAAAAACTGGCGAATGGAGTGTGCAGCCTGTACTCTTCACACTACCTCGAAACATGATGTATCCAGCATTACTACCGCTGATGCGCACACCTCGGCTGCCAGCAGTCGACTGAACTGACGATTTAAATAGACTCATCCGTTTCGCGCGAAAGACCAATTCTGGTATCTGCGCGTGTGCCATCACATTTCAAACGCAGTCTACATCAGTGCTCTCTGTCTCTTTTTCCAGACCAAGAATAATGAATTGAAACCAGCAGGGTAATGAAAAGAAGCAAAAGAGAAGCAACGGGAAACCGGAGTTTAAAAACAGTAATTGTTCTAGTACACAGGCTATGAATGAAAAGCTCCAGTCTCAAAGACACTATTCGCTAGAACATTCTAAAAATATACAGGCCATTTCACATAACTTGAAGCTTGCTGGATGAAAAAGTGGGGAAAGACAAAGGAAAAGGGAAGAGCGGGATATGAGACCAGTACCTGTCTAATGGAACTAGATATCACTGAAAATTATCAGTCCCAAATACATCGGCCGCTTGAATATTAATGTTGACACAGTCCCTCGGTCAGTGATAAAGGTTTTTACACAGGTAGTAATTAATGTGTCGTATTCTTTCTCACGGTGAGCAGGTATGCCATCCGCCCGCATTCGTTAAATACCTTCCAAGTCACTAGTTACCAGCACTGAACAATATCTGACAGTGCGCAGAGGGTAAATAATATCGCATAATTAGTAGTTGCCAATCCGTCTTGCTCTACAGAGAGAATTCCTAATATACACTGTCCACATTCTTTTATTGCCTTATAACGTGAATCTATATAGGGCAATATTTAATAATTATGGGCACTCTTCAATTTTGTACCGTGCTTCAATAATAATTAAACACTTTATTTTCCAACAAACGCAAAAATATATAATATGTAGATACAATTAAAATTATGAAATATTTAAAAGTGTTCCAACATATTTCGGATCACAAATGGAGCCCTATACAGTACTTGGCTAAAATTACAAGAATGATTCTATCGTGTCAACGGACACTATAGAACCATTCTTGTAATTCTAGCCAAGTACTGTATAAGGCGAAGTGGCACAGTGGTTAAGGTGCTGCGATACAAAAAGAAAGGTTGCTGGTTCGATCCCAGCTGGTGTCATTGGAATTTTTCATTGATATGTGGCCCTGGGGTCGACTCAGCCTCTAACAGAAATTACTACCAGGAGCATTTCCTGGGGAATAAATGCGGCCGGAGCGTAACGCTGACAACCTTACCACCGTCCTGTGCCGTTGTCATGAAATCTGTGAACCTTAACTTCTTGGAACCCTCTGGGCCAATCGAGGCATGTAACGGGACTGATTTATCTTACTGCATAAGGCTCCCTGATCCGAAACATGTTGGAGCACTTTTAAATATTTTGTAAATTGTATCTGCGAATTATATATTACTGCATTTGTTGGATAATGACGTGTCTAATTATGGGCACACACTTTTCGTCCAACATTTTGAAGGATGGCTGCCAGCTTGGGTGGCGCTATATCCAGGGATTCCAGTATTAAAATAATTGACAATTCAATTCCACAAACCAACATGGGCGATGAGTGAGGGTGGGTGTTACATCGGCCCACTTTGTGAACGGAACAAGAAATAGTCCCTCTTGTCGGATTTTTCGTAAAATATCCAATGAAATAACACAGACAAAATTTTAGGGAATGTAGAGAAGATCAAACTAAGGATTTTTTTGGGGGGATAGGAAACTTAAAACTTGGCCCTAAGTAATGATACGTCAAACTAGTGACAGTCATTCTTTGACAAATAACACCACTGGCAGGAATAGAAATGGCGATCAAAATAAACATTTTGTACAAGGACCTTACGTCTAGAAACACCATGTTTCGACGCAATACAGCTTCAAAAATTCGCGCCAGATATTAAGTGGTTATCGCACTTACCCCTTCCACCACTAAATTTGACCCTTCACTACCTCCAACACACTCGTTCCAGGATGTAAGTTCCTGTTTTCAAAATCATTATTTTCGTTTAGACTTCACCATCCATAAATATTTGTCTGCATATTTCTTTCCACTTTTACACGGAAATTATTGGTTATCACTTCCTGTCGGCTCGTTTATCGTATTAATCTCACTCACTTAAATGACCGTCAACACGCGTTGCTAAGTATCAGGAGAAAATGACAAACGAGATTCATCAGATAAAAAAATCCTGCACTTTTCCCACTGGGATATCATTTTTGTATATAACGGTTGGGCTAGTGGATGATACAGCTAACATATTGTGCTGGGGTGCGTTATGCAATATGCACCACAGTTTATACAATATTTCCCACACGCTAGCTCAGAGCACCCTTCCCGTAAGCTGACGAGTTGCCAGCCGTTGTTGGTGGTGACCCGTATTGTGTTCTATTGTACCAGTCAAGATAGCACACCGCGTCATCTCCATTCAACTGGTACAATTAACACAATCACAAATGTATACACAGCAGCACAACACAAGCAGACGGTGCTATGTCCCTCTACATGGAATCGCATTCCAAGGACCTACAATTTCTCTGATGTTACAACATATGTTTATAAAATTCTAACTAATAAGTTCTTATTTACTTCTATTTCCGAATACAGACGCATCGAGTAAATATCTTGTTGGAATCCTAACCTAAGTCTTTGTGTTTGTTTTTGACGCGACGGCCCCACAGTGGGCCAGGGCCTCTTCATTCATTAGGTTTCCAAATCACACACAGCGACTCTCCAGATTCGGTAGGAAACTTCTGGAGGCAGCAGAGACCTCTACCTAATAACACGCAACACACTCAACAGACAGACATCCATGCCCCCCGGTGGGATTCGAACCTACAAACTCAGTAGGCGAGTGGCCGTAGACCTACGCCTTAGACCGCGCGGACACTGGGACTGGCTAACCTAGGTCTTGCGATACTGAAATTCGCGTGCTCCTAAACTTTTTCAGAACCTCAGTAAATTTCCTAATAAACAAAACTCAAACTAAACTAAACTCCGTGGCCTTAGTCCGCACGCGAACTATACCGACAGAGCGGCCGCCGCCGGTCGGCGAAGTTATTGCCAACTTTTGCGAGCATAGGGGTGTCACGTGGTCAGCGCAACGGGTTCCCACAGACGTTAATCTCTGTTTTCTAGACCTGGAGCCGCTACTTTTTTCATTCAAGTAGCTCCTCAATTGACCTCACGAGGCTGAGTGGACCCCGTTCCAGACGCACTATTACTCAGAAAATCTGGCAGCGCCGGGGATCGAACCCGGAACCTCTGTATCTGTAGCCAGAATCTCTGACCACTAGACCACAGAGGCGGTCATTTCCTAATAAAGGCCTTAGTAATTTATTTTTTTCCAAATAGTGTGTACCGATAAGTACCAGTATAGATTTTAATCCAAACGTAAGCTACTCAAAGAATTTTACTGAAATATTTCAGAGGTCATCTTCATATTGAATCATTTTGTATTAAATATAAATCCTCCCAGGGGTAAATTTCGTTAATCCTTAACGCCTGTCTATTCTAATTTAACTTGTATTTTGACCAAACGCTAATGTTACAACGTAGTACACACTGGTGCAAAAACACTGCAACAGGAATGGAGTGAAAATGGAGTACACAGAATTAGCAGAATGTGTAGTGACAAATAAAGTAGAGAACTTATGACAGGGTCTAGAAAAAACAGGGGTGTGTAACGATTAAATAAAAGGCACAGTTTCCGTACAATAATTATAAATGACAAAGGCTGGAAAGGCAGGATATATCGAGCTTAATTTTAGAACAGTTTAATAAATGTTGCTGAAGATCAAAATGGTGGTGTTAGTCATAACCAACAGGACAAATTTAATGTAATATAAATGTTAAATTTATCTCAGTATTTAACCAAGTTGATGCACAAAATTTGTTTCACAAAGGCTGTGAAATGCAATTTTGACCTCCCGATGATGAGCACATGTGCTCGAAACATGTAGAGGCATGAAATAAAACTTATTGTGAAACAAATTTTGTGCATCAACTTGGTTAAATACTGAGATAAATATACTGAGATGCACGGTCAGTCAAACGTCAAAAAAATAAAAGTTAAAGTTTAATTATGTTTAAGTTTTTAACGCCTATTGGTCACGTGATGCACCAACAGTTTAACATTCAACAACTGTACGCTCTGCCCAAACTGTATTTATGTGTTTTGTATTAACTGAGAACAAACAGCGACTTGTGCCACTTACAGCATAAACTGATTGGTTTTTATAACCGAGATGAAAAGTGTTTACAGCGCGGTACGGACTGGGTCTTTAAATAAAGCGGTCTGCGCTT
>Ga0131853_10026123_pt1 | contig 10506 bp, 4 predicted proteins | sample TergutLab28metaG_FD_92764 | JGI IMG/M metagenome (GOLD analysis project Ga0131853, IMG submission 92764) | Labiotermes labralis P1 segment gut microbial communities from Petit-Saut dam, French Guiana - Lab288 P1 (version 2) (version 2) | ecosystem: Host-associated > Arthropoda: Insects >... | reverse complement strand
GATCCCCTGCGCTACGACTCGCACGGCACCATCCGCACCGTACACACGACCCACGCAGCGACTCTCAAGACCGCCACCCAACCAAAAACTCGGTGCAGAAAACCATATGCTGCAACTCAACATGTAATGCTCCTGATGATGGGCGTATGTACCCGAAACATATCGAGCTAAGAATACATCAATAAAATTACCTAGTTGCATTAAGTTAGCATTTCACTTTATTTCATGAACAGTCAAGCATTTGAATGAATCTACAATAGGGAATATTCTCGTTAAATTGAGGCTTAGACATATATTTGGAAAAGTACTGTTTATTAATGCGACAATTCGTACCGTTGTATCAATTATATAGATGTCCTGTGTTGTCATTTTTTACTTCTATAGACGTTAAATTTCCTTAAAGTCACAAAAAAGTGCAATCATTTCGATCTATAAATCAGTCACTCCAAACAGCAAAAATCTTAGGAAACTCCCGCAAATCAATAAGAAAAAGGACGAAATTTGTTTCAACGCTTTACCTGTTCTAAACGAATTTAACCTAAGCGTCCTTACTTATTCATATGTGCTGCACCTTTGGCAAGTTACAATAAATTATTACCGAGCTGACAGATGAATATGGCAGTTAAAATAGATGCATGCTTCGAAGACCGTCTCCTTCTTCATCATCACTATTTATCAGTGGTCAGAACCACGACGACCGGGACGGAATGGGTCTCTGAAACATCGTTTGACACTTGGACCACTTAACTTGGCTGTACGCGCGAGGATTTTGTGGATTCTACCGGCAAGTTAGAAAGAGCTCAGGAAGAACATTTTTTATTATTATTATTAAGCTGGGATTATTCTTTTCGCTACTTCAAAACAATTTTTATATGATGCGGAATGTGTAAACTGACTGTCTACATACTGGACGGTGAGGAACTGACTCCTAATAGGAAATGATTCCACTGTTCTCTGCAACCGAAATACAGTGTGGCCTAGGGACACACCCAGCCGCTATGGGCGGACCCCCTCTCAGTGACAAGGCGCCCGGCATGTGCAGAGGACCACCGATCTCCTAATAATTCCCAAGTTTAGAATGAATACAGATGTATTGCCTGATTAGGAACTTCATGTTTTGTACTCCTTGCCGAAGATCATTAAGGGTGATCAAATCAAAAAGGAAACTTTGAGAAAGTCATGTACCATGAATTAAAGTGTAGAGACGTGTAAGTAGGGTTTTTGTGGAAAACCTGAAGAAATAAAGCTGCTTGGAAAACTTGATACATATGGCAGTGTATCGTTAAAGTAAGTCTCACAGAATAGTACGGAAGTGCATGGACTCAATTTTAGGGGGTTTGGGAGAGGGATCAGTAGCACTTCACTTTGTTGATCAGATTAATGTACCTTTAGTTTCCAAAAAATAAGGAGAATTTTAAAGTAGTTTAGGAAGTAATATCTGGGAAGTGTGTCATCCCTGTTGTGTGTGTGAAACTTGGAAATTTTATATAGTCAAACACAACTGTGTCACAAAGGTATGTAGAGATCTCTACACCACGTATGCGCGCGCAATGCATGTAGTAAGATCTTAAGCCAGTTCTGTTAAGACAACCTGAAGATGGCCAGTACGGGCCGAAACATGTAGTTGTCCATTTAGCCATTAAATACACCTATGTGACACAGTTGTGTTTGACTATATACAATTTCCAAGTTTCTAAGGAAGTAATAGTTAATCAAGAATAAACCTCATTCGTTGATTTATTTAGTACTGTCAATAATGTCCTAAGACTATATTTGTTGTAAGAATTAAAGTTATGAATTTCGCTTTAGCTTACTCTGTTTGAGCCTCGAGTCGACATAAACTCTTATAAAAACGGCATATATAAAGTCTGAAGCAAAACTTCTAAGTACTGAGTACAAATATGTCTAGTGTTAGCAGTCTAATATCAAAACTTAGGCAGTGAGTTACCGTATATTTCCCTGGAGGCTTCGGTAAACAGGGCATTCCTCCCCGACCAAAACAGCGTCTAGAAGTGCCGATCCGTCACCTAAAAATCTTGCCCTCTCTTATGAAAGACAGTGTTTAAAGCCGAAGTAGTTCTTGTGACTAAGCTATTTGCCATTAAGTCGTATAAGGATGTGCAGAAATATCACGTCAGTAGGAAAAGTGGTGAAGGTACGGGCAGGTAAGGATGCAATAGCGAAACCAATAACTTCTCGTAGGCGGAACCCGAAACTTGATCACCTATTTTGTAGTCGACTGCGCTATCTCATCCCTTGAACCTATTAAATTACAACGAATTCATTGTGTGCAAAATGAGGTGCATTACGTCATGGACTGTACATGCAAACAACAGCATCTAGGAAGTCATTAAGGCTATTGCTTCCGTTGGATAGATCTATATGAGAGGAGGAGGCGTGGCTGGGCCCCAAACAAGTTATCTGTTTCACTCATCTCATCCGTTGCATGGCTGGATCACAATCCATTAATACAAATTAACTGAGGCAAGCTACGGCGCCGTATCGAGTTGCCGCTTGCCTAGCGAAGTTACTTTCACCGCATCCCTTTTCAGCAGGAAAATAAGATTAGTGGCAGTTATCGCACATGTTAGTCAGTGACGCTTGAGCAGCCTGTCTTGGTGCTGTCAAGCGATATGTCACGTGTCTATGCAAGAAATTTTGGTTTTAAAAATACTTCTGCTTGAGAGTACTGTTTTGTGGGATGTGAAGCCGTGTTGTTTGGTAAAAAAAGGTAAAGCAGTCCCGTTATAGGCCTGGAGTGGCCCAGAGGGTTCTAGGAAGTTAAGGTTCCCAGATTTCATGACAACGGCACAGGACGGTTGTCAGCCTTACGCACCGGCCGCCTTTACCCCCAGGAAATGCTGCTGGTACTCATTTTTGTTAGAAGCTGAGTCGACCCCAGGGCCATAGTGCGATCGGAAGGATTTTATGCCAATGAAAAATTCCAATGACACCAGCTGGGATCGAACCAGCGACCTTTCGATTTGTAGCACAGCACCTTAGCCACTCTGCCACCGCGTCCCGCCGTATTGTTTGGTAAAATCCGATACACTTGTAGCAGATGGAGCGGAGTCATTTCTCAGAACACAGTATATATTTACACCTACCCTTTTGTAAACCTGAAATTCACTTTTTCTCTACGTGTTTAACAAACTTACACTATGTTTTACAATGTCAGTAACATCTTTTTCACCCCTGAACGTCAGAACTACATATATTTAGTGTCGGCACTAGAGGGAGATGGCTATTAAGTTTCACGCTCCGGCCGCTTCACCTTCGGTGAAAGGAGCCATAGTTTTCACTCCGATGAAAGTTTAGTCTGCTCCGGTCTCGGGCCGGACACTGTAGAGGGAGATACATTTGATTCTCCTGCCGATAATCGAAACCCGATTCTCCAGTCATTATGTGACTAAACTCAAGAAGGAGGCAGTGTGTTCCTCCAGAAACTCAGTACAGTTTATTAGTCCACACGGCGTCAGGGCCCAGAAGATTTAGATCTTAACGTGAATGGCTCGTTAATCGAAGAAAATTCAATACGAAACTCTTCCTGAACTGACCTGAGCTTCTGAGTTACCATCAACATTTCTGTGCGTTAAAACTTAAAACGGGCTCGCAAATGAACTATGTGTATATTAACTTTGCTTCACACAAATAATGAGCTGGCGGTTGATAAATTACATTGCAGATAACTCCGGACACGCACCGTCACCTCAGTGCATTGAAGTTTATGTTCTTACCAAGTTCACGATGTAGATTTGTCAGCCTCTGGGTCTGCACGGAAGAATAACAGGGGTGTACAGCACGCAATGTCGGTGCTCTTGGTTTCTGATGTACATACAAGTACACAGGAGGAACATGAATAAAAATAGCTTATGATTAAAAGTGGTGTGTCCAAAGAATACATTTTGGTGGAACAAACGTACGTAATATTCCAAGTTAAATGTCTGTAGATTTGTAGAAAGCTGAGACAAACTGAAGAATATTGTAATATGTAAATCACAATTCGTATTAGTGGTGAATTGATATAATGTGGACAGGTATCGTATTGTTAGTGTGCTGTAGGGGCAGAATAATATCATGTTCTGAGCAAACCGTTTTGGGGGGGGGACTGACTTAGGTTCCAAAATATTTACTTTGAAAACCAACTGTGCAATGAGTAAAGTATTTATAAATTAGCAGACAAATCTATTTAACTCAAATTCCTTGTATATAATTCCGTAGAAATTTAGTTATTTAATGTAAAATCCCGAAGGAAAGCGAGATAGAGATTAACTTGAAGTATAACCCAGCGAATTGGGACATGCAATAGTATGACTGCCATTACAAAAGAACTTATAAACATCAATAAACTGTTTCAGGGAATGAATGGTGAAAGCCTCTATGCAAGTGACTTTGTAAACCACGTTTATAAACTAACATTTTGTACAAGAACTTAAAGGATTTTCAGCAAAGTTTTTCAGGACAGGGCAAATGTTAAATACGGTGCTAATGAAGATGGCCAGAACAGATTTTCAAAAGTCTTAGGTGCCGAATGCTTAGATGGTGATATACAGGATCATATTAATAATTAATTTACATTTCGTTACGCTAAAAAAATATAGGGTGGGGGAGTTGGTTGAGGCACTGCGCTACCAGCTGGAAAGTCGCGGGGTCGATTCCCGATGGCACTGGAATTTTTTATTGAAGTAATCCTTTCAGCCGCACCACGGGTCGACTCAACCTCTAAGAAAAATGCGTACCAGCAAAATTTCCTGTGGTGTAAAGGAGGCCGGTGCGTATGGCTGACAACCTTACCATCTTCATATGCCAAATGTCTTGAAATCTGGGAGCCTCAACTTTCTGGAAACCTCAGGGACTGTCAAGGCCTGTGAAGGGATTGCTTTACCTTCACCTGTGCTAAAAATACAACAAAATAACATAGGGTCAACATTTCTGAACAATAAATCCTTCTAAATGACTGAATGAAGCATGTCGTGTTGGAAACATTGCAGTGCTCATTGACACAGCGCATAATAAGATGCTGTATAAGCCAGACCATAAGGTAAAGGTAAAGTTTCCCGTTACAGGCCCTGTGCGGGCCAGAGGGTGGGTAGAGGTATAGCTCTACTCTTCCATGACCGCGACACTAGAAGGGGATGAGTGGTCAGCAGCACGCCCCGGCCGCACTTTACCCCCGGGAAAGACTCGGTACCCATTTTACAGGAGGCTGGGTATAAGCCAGACCATAAGACGTCTCCAAATGTAAAGGTGATTCCCTCTTTCCTACTAGGGTACTTACAGAAATAACTGAGAACGCTTAGGAAACACAATGAAACTTTCATAAAATTTCAGAGGGTGGATGTAAAACTAAAGATGTCACACGTAACTCGCCTAGTGACTGAGAAAGAACAGCGTTATAGCTTGCCTTGTTCAATACTTCATATTGAATTACGTGTCCCTAGATGTCACAGGAGTGGGCCGGGTAGCTCAATCGGTATAGCGACTGACTACGGGCTGGACGGTCCGGGATCGAATCCCGGTGGGGATGAGGTTTTTTCCGCCCGTCCAGACCGGCTCTGGGGCCCACACAGCCTCCTGTAAAATAGGTACCGGGTCTTTCCCAGGGGTAATGTGTGGCCGGGGCGCGCTGCTGACCACCCACCCCCTTCTAGTGTCGCGGTCATGGAAGAGTAGAGCTATGCCTCTACCCACCCTTTGGGCCACACCGGGCCTGCAACGGGATCACTTTAGATGTCACAGGAAATGCCGTTAGCGCCCGGATTAGAACACGACCCATACGTTTCTGTACGGCCATTTCCGAACAAAAAACATTGCTTTGTATTCAGACATAGGGCATTTTTAAACATGTTTCAAATACAAATGGTTGTGGTGGACGTGGTGGCAGTACAACATAGTTGTAAGTATAGTTTTGAGTTCTTATGTGGTGTGACGTGTCTATTTCAGTACAACATAGCTAAATATTGTAGTATGTAGGTATACATGCAAGTTTGACATGGTCAGTCCAACACAGCTTTAGGAGGGTCCAGCCAGTGCGATGTTGGCTGCTGCCAAGCAACGGAAAGATACTGGTTGAGAATTTCAAGTTTGTTGCTTCTTGGGATTCTCGACGGTAATGAGAAGATGGAAGGAAAAAGGAGAAAGAGAAAAAAGAAAGAATGAACGGAAAAAAGAATTCAGTAGGAAAAGCTTCGAGTTTGAACCCGTGAAATCAGCCCCTCACGAAAAACCTTAGCATTAAGGCCTGCAGAATTTCCACCCCAAGTCACGAACACTGCAGGAGGAATGCTTTGGAAGAAGCAGGGCGATCGAACATCCAGGCAAATTGATAGGTAGGGTAGAAAGAGACAGAACCATGCGTAATTTGGTATTGGAGAAGGGAACAGTAGATGATGTCGAAGAATGAGAAAGAGACAAAGAATGTACTGCTTTTGACTAAGAATTAACAGAACAAGAAATCGCTTCGTTGAAGCTTTTTTAAGTGTAATTGAAAGGAAAGAAAATTCTATGATTAAAGAGAGGGACAACAGAGGAAGTGAAATTGATCTGTGTTAAGTTAGCTTGGATAAAAATGCTGTATGTCTAGTTCTGATACCGATTCCATCACCGGTGAGTCAACTATTGTTGACTCACCGGTGATGGAATAAGAGGCGACAATGAAACTATTTCATGGGAGCAAATCTCTCCACGATTAAGGCCCATGAAACGTGACGCATCCCGAATTTGAACCCTTGAATGTTAAATAAAAAGTCTTGACTTTTCATATTTCCAGATGTTACCTACACAACCACTCCGTGGAGAACAGTTCTTCTTGAGAAACTACTATTTCCTTAGCTGGTCAAAAATTTTCACTCATTTATTTGGGCAAGGAAGTTTAATTCCCGTCCTTTAGTGGGTCCGTCATCGGTCTCTATCCTGACCTAGATAAATTTAAGTCCATTCCTCCATTCTATTTCGTCCAGACATTTTAAAATCATGTCCTCCTTCACTCCCACGTCTTCCTTGTTTTCTTTTTCCTGCAGATTTGCTCAGTCATAATCTGCACGCACCGCTCTTCTACTCTATATTTTCCAAGTGCGCAGCCCACTTTTTTCTTCTTGATTTGATAACCCTAATAGTACTGTCGAGGAAACTACTCATAGGGTTATTATTTACGCAGTTTTCTACACCCTTATCCTACCTCTTCCTTATTTTTGAACGTTGTCTTGAGTCCTTCTTTCTCTCTTTCGCACAAAAACACACACAGTCCTACCTTAATATGACAGACTATGACTCACAATAAACTATGACTCACACTAAACTATGACTCACACCAAACTATGACTCACACCAAAGTTAACCAAGACACAATCTCTTGTTTAAATTTTTGGAATTTTTTCCTCGTCTTTTGGAGTAGATGCTGATGTAAAGCAAAGTCTGTTCCTGAACTTTGCTTGTCAATATATTTAAAACAAATTACGGAAATAATTAAGCAATTTAGGTATCTTCTTTTCGGTGGTGGCATCAACATGTTTCATGCCGTCAAATAACTTGATTTCACTGTGCTACAGTCTTGTTCTATACGAGGGTGGTGTACTCTTAATTTAATAAAATTCAAATTTAGTAAGCTGTAGGCGTAACTTTTGTGAAGGGAAGGTAATACATTTGTTTATAATCACAAACTGTGTGAGGCCTTTATACCTCGCACTGACTCTGTCAAAGACCTGTAAGTATTTATGAATTCGAAACCCTACTTCCATCTCCAAGTTAATTATTTTCTCAGTCTATCAATTTGCTTGGTCTTGACAGCACAGCAGTGCTTCTTTCTTCTTCCCTTGTTGGTTTATTAATGCTGTTCATATATTTTACTTTACTGAGACCTGAATTACTAAGTCTTTTTTATGTAGATTTCTAAGAATTCTGCTGCTGCCAACAAACTGGGTCACATGGACATAAATTTTGCAGTTTTATGTTAATATCGATTCTTTTTTTTCACACCCCTTCTGCAGGTAGTTACGTTAATGCCTTGGGGTACTTCAACTAAGTACCTTGCGCTAGAGAAGGCTTCACCTTAAATGCATTAATTTCTATTAACGTTTGCTTGGGTATGAAATTTTGTCACTTGCAGTGGATATTGTAGGTCCTCGGAGTTCGCAGTGGCAAACTTAGAGACGTTTCTGTTTTTCTTTGAGCTCATGGTTCCGTGCATCTTAATTCAGTGTTACTAAAAATCCAACCAGATGAAACAGTATGCAGATATTTATTTACTGCAAAGACACTCTACATGATTCGGGTGTCACAGCACAGAGTGACTTTGCAGTAAATAAATATCTGCATACTGTTTCATCTGGTTGGATTTTTATTAACAGAGACTTTTCTGTATTCAGCGTCGTCTCAACATACAGAAGTTTTCCTTCTGGTACGTTCACACCAGCTGCACATTTCGTCTGTACAGACTTGGATATCTTTAAAATACACAATGTTATTCGCAAACAGCTTTTGCACTATCAGTTGTATTGTTATCAATTAAACTGCTCTGTCGAAAGTGAAATTGCATTCTGCGTAAAAAGTGAGCAATTTTTCTCACTTAATATGGCTTTCAATTCACAGATTTTTGCTGCACTGTTTTGCTTTCAGTTTTGTTCCGTTTACTTTTCTGATTTTGCTTATAAGTACATGCCATGACGTTTGACGTTCATGGGGCCGTGCATCTTAATATTATTTCTACAGTAAAACCAACTAGATGCACCAATGTATGAAATTTATTTTATTTTGGAATAACACTACATGTTTCGGACGGTCTTCCCTTCCATCATCAGTAGTACAAGACTGTACATACAACAACAGGCATTTGTCAAACAGATACTGCTGTCTGCTTGCTAGCAGTATCTCTTTGACAAATGCCTGTTGCTGTACGTATAGTCTTGAACTCCTGATGATGGAAGGGAAGACCGTCCGAAACATATAGAGTGTCATTCCAAAATAAAATCAATTTGATACACTGGTGCATCTAGTTGGTTTTACTATAGAAATGCCATGATGTGTTTGTCTATTAGTAGTGCGTTTGTAATTGGACACTGGCCTTTTTGATCAGCACATAAACAGACAATGTATTATTATTATTATTAGTTTATTTCGCGACGTTAGTAATATGAACTACATAGCGTCAGTGGTAGATGAAAGAATGTGAATACAGTGCACTAATGGAATGACAACAGAGGCAAACCGAATTACTCGGAGGTAAACCAGCTGCAGTGACACTTCGTCTCTTGTAAATCCCAAATGGACTGTTTTGGGACAGAACCCGGTCTTCTGCTGTAAGACTTCCGTGTCATATCGCAGCCACCCCAACTATTGTTATATTATTCTATAACGTATGTAAGAAAGTAATATTGTATTTTATGGGTGTCGTTACAAGAATAAAACGCAGTTGCAAGCCAGATTAATTCTTATCACGTGGGCCTATTATTTCCAAGCAGCGGGCGGCGTTTTTCCAATCTGGTCTGGAGGACTTAAGGAAAGCCACAAAATTCGTCACCCAAGTCAGTACTGAGGATGTTCATTTTGCTGCGGAATGCCGGGTCCGCTTTCTCATTAAAATACACGCTCAAGTTCTGTAGATGTTAAGTTTTTATTACTAATCAGTTATTTAAATAAACGATACATGTTAGAATTCGTTTGTAATATTGAAAAAAAAGTTTATTACGAACTTTCTTAAGTAATGCTAGGTGAAGCAGATGGATTCTTCTTGTAAGGTGATTGATGTGGACTATACTTACATTTGCTATTAAGCTCTTAGCCTCCTTCTTATTCCGTATTTCTTGTAGAAAGTTTTCAAAATCTGAGAAATATTTCATTAAAAATGCCTTTAAGAGCTTGTAGTCTCGTGAAGAGGTTGCGTTGTTTACATAACCTCCCTAGGCTTCATCCCTCCCGACCGGCAATTTACAGGCTCTTTTCAACTTCTTATTTTTCGCCTTTTCTTCTCTTCTTGTTTCTTCTCGCAACCTTCAAATTGTTATCCATGTAGCCAGAGAACAACTTTTTATCGGCTGCAAGTTCGTTACAGGAGATCCTGGTTTTACACCATGTTAAAAATTTTGCTTGACGGATAGCTTACAACCACACCAAACGCCTTGCCACCTGGATTCAGAAGAAAATGAAACTTCTCAACTCCCCTTAAACTCCACTCTTAATCACTGTGTTCTCATGTGCACCCACATTTTATACCACTTTTTATCAACGTACTCGTTTCGTAACAGTTCGTATTAAAACAAGACCGTATATCAATTGTATATTTGTTTTAGGAATTCAAATTTCGATAAAATATAGTGTCAGATTTGACGATTTTCCACATTATCACGCAGCGAAGCACAGAATGCACATCCGTAGCAGGGCACTCTTCGTAACATAACATTACACAACACGGCATGCTGCCACAACACCCTATTAGTACAACGAAGTTAATCAGTGACTATTTTTAATGTGACTTTAGCAAGGAAAATATAGCTCCCTGATGATGGTCTTAGG
>Ga0131853_10026119_pt1 | contig 10507 bp, 5 predicted proteins | sample TergutLab28metaG_FD_92764 | JGI IMG/M metagenome (GOLD analysis project Ga0131853, IMG submission 92764) | Labiotermes labralis P1 segment gut microbial communities from Petit-Saut dam, French Guiana - Lab288 P1 (version 2) (version 2) | ecosystem: Host-associated > Arthropoda: Insects >... | reverse complement strand
GTAAAAAAGTGAACTCCTGATGATGAGCTCCCTGAAGCTCGAAACATGTAGAGAGAAGGACGACTAACCCTGAAATAAAGGATAGTCCATAAGTGTCATCTTGTTGGTAATTATTTTGGAACAGTCTTTTTGTGGTCTTTGCGCGCATGCTTTTGCGCGAGTTTTATCTCTGCAGCGTTGATTGTGGGGTTGTTATTGACAACAATAAAGCCATTACTTCTTAATCATGTAGCTGTCATAATTAGCAAAGTATGTTAGTTAACTCTTTGGCAATAGAACTGGAAGGTTCAATACCGCGTTACCGAGTCCTTTCCCCCCACCCCCCCCCCCCCCCCCCCCCCCCCCCCCACCCACACAAGATGTAAGAGGTCTAAAACTGTCTAAGTTCAAAATTCCCACTACTCCAGGATAAAAGAAGCCCATTAATTTTGACACTAACAAACTGCAAAAACTACCAAGTCCTTCTTGCTACCCGCTACACACCTAGTCTTAACTCCTTCTAAATATCCCTGTCTCCCTTCATCTATTATGCTCTAACACTGCTCTTTTCATGGCTCGATGTCCTAATTATCTGCCATTCACACACTTACCTAATGCATCAATCTCTCTCAACACACCTGTTTAATAAAAATAAATTTTGATACAACATAGCCACATACCATGCAATGGTTATAACTGTCCTCACCGAGAACCCTACACCTTGTTTCGTGTACAGTTAACATTATGAATCATCTCACTATGTCTACAATTTTCTGCAGACTCTGTTACTTTCTCCCTTCTAGGTCCTTACATTTTCCTCAGCATCATGTTCTTCAGCACCCTCAGTCCATGTTCTTCCCTTAATGTGAGTGAGTTTAAATTCATACACAGCAAGTAAAATTAACAGTTTTGTAAGTTCAATCTTAATGTTTTTAGATAGGAGACAGGAAAAAAAAAATTCTGAACCTAGTTCTAGCAAGTGTTCCTTGAATTTAGTCTTCTCTTAATTTTTTTAAAAATGCAGTTTCGATCTGTAACTGTTGTTCCTACATATCTGAGTCTGCTACACTTCTCCAGGATTAGTCAGTGATTTTTGTCCTACTTGCTAAATGAAACAGAAGTAAGCATTATCATTTTGTCTGAGACTGACTCGGTGTCAGATTCATTCACAGTAAAACCAAACTTCAAATACTGTTACTGAAGATACACATAAAAACATGACTGTTCTCTTAAGATTTTTATTTATTCTTCAATTCAAAGATGAATGTGACTCCCTGCTTATAACGTTGTTTGAAACTGGACGGGAAGCGGTGGCATGCTTTTATTCCTGTAACATTATTTACTTAGTTTTCTCCTTCAGATGTTCATTGTATTGTGTATGTATTGTGACTGTTACAGGAGGACCCCTGACAGTAAATGTAAGCGTTCTCCTTCTTAGTCTTGCCTCACCAGATGAGTCCAGTTTGGTAAGTACAAATTACAGTATACTCTAATTTCAAATTAAGTTTTTCTGTTACTCTTATTTGAATTCAGCTACTCTACAGCAACAATCAATCACCATTTATAGCATGACAGGTACAAACCAGGTATTCAAAGGACCGTTAAACGTCAGTCTAACCTTGTAACTGGAAGTGCAGGATACATATCTAATTACTAGTAGCATATCTAAGCATATGTGTATCAATTTACGCCCCTCTGTGGCATTAATACTGAATCTATGTCATGACTTGCTGTAAACAATCACAATTTAAAATTGTAACAGAAAGAACATTTATGTCTGACACGACTGCCTACAAATACAAGTCGTAACATGGGATGGCATCCCCGTTCCTGAGTGACACAGTTGACGAACCCAACACCATGGCATCTCTCTCAGCACCGTCACACAGTTAAACCCTACAAAAAGAAGCATGACAACGAGAGATGCTTCACATAAAGTGTTTAGTTGCTGAAGGAAAACAAATGTGACACAGTGGACAGTTGTAAAATAGTCATTTTTACGGTTAAAATAATTCTAATTACGAGGGTAATTCTAATTTCGAGGCACCCACTCTGCACACACTTTGTGGAACCCTAACTCCCGAATGATCTTGATAACTGTTCCATGCGACAGATTCAAGTCTTGATGCAGCTCACGCACAGTAATCCTACTATTACAGCGAATCGCTTTTTCTACAAGCGTCCTGTTGTTTGCAGTGTTTGCTGTCGTAGGTCTACCACGTCTTTCACTATCCTCCATAATCACTCTTCCAGCTCGAAAGTGAACACACCATTTTGCTACACTCTGCCGAGTCATTACATCTTCTCCGTAAACGTCCACCAGCTGGCGATGAATTTCTGCCGCGGATACATTTCTAGCATTCAAAAATCGAATAACAGCGCGAACTTCCTGCTTTGTCCACTGATCCAATCGAGCCGACATGTTACCACAAACTTACAAACAGTGCACGGTAGATGGCAGACGAATCAATATGGAGTTTTGCCAAAACACAGTTGCAAATATTTGGTAGGACGAAACTATGATGATGTATGCGTTGTACTTAGCAAGTGTGAACTATCTTGTCAACGACAAACAGTTTTGGTGTTAGAGAATGGGGCACTAAGGATATTTGGGGCTAAGAGGGACGAGGTAACAGGGGAGTGGAGAAGACTACATTACGCGGAACTTAAGGATCAGTACTCCATACAAAATATTACTGAGGTGATAAAATGAAGATTAATGAGATGGGCTGGGCATGTAGCACGTATGGGGCCAGGAATGGTCCATACAGCGTTTTGGTGGGGAAACATGGAAGACCGAGGAGTAGATGGGATGATAATATTAAAATTGATCTTAGTAGGTGGGATGCGGGAGACCATGGACTGGATTGATCTGGCTCAGAATAAGGACAGGTGGCAGGCTTTTTGAAAGCGGTAATGAACCTTAGGTTCCATAAAATGCGGGGAAATTCGTGACTAGATGAAAACCTGTTAGCTTCTCAAGAAGAGTTCTGCTCTGTGAAGTTAGTTGCCATGTCGTCTGGTAGAAGGGTGCTAACATTTATGAGACTTGTTCTGCCTTTCATCTCTTCACAGAGTTTGGTTTAGTAGGTTCCTCAAAATTGTACTTTTCTGCCAGGCCACACAGCGTCACATCCCAGGAAACAGTACCTGTATGAATCTAGGCTATCAGTGCTATATTTATTGCTGGTTAGAACCTCAAACATCATAAAATAAAATAATTTGCAGTTTACCTCTTAGTAGCCCATATATATCTGTTCTCAGAATGGGCCATTGTTAGTTTATGACCAAAGAGAAACTCACTACATACTTTTACTTCATGACAGTACATTGCCCATTGTCAATTAACACATTGAGCAACACTGCATTTTTGCAATGCCTCCAGATATTCCATGTGTTTGGTACTGTATTTGTTGTCACTTCCTAAAGCAAACACAAAGGGCCTATATAAAGTTTCCGTCTTCATGCACAGCGCTAACCAGAAGCTGCATTAAGGCCTGACAGGGTCAACGAATAATTCCAACATGCGTAAGTGTGCAGCACAACTTACAGAATAATTGTTGAATTCAGAATAGCTTGTTCCACTCCCCTGTGGGAAATATGTAGACGATAAACTACTAGCAGTGACAGACCCCTGGACGCTGATGTCCCATACTCTTGCAGGAAGTATGTATAAGTCTGTGTCTCTGTGTGTGTGTGTGTAGTGGGTTTACAAATCCATTACTTTGATGGTTGTCATCCTGTTGTGCTCTTCCTTGAATGATTAGAAATATATGGTGTGCTTGCTAAGGCAGTTTGGTATTTCATGCTTTGCATTTTAGATTTGTCATTACCTGGAGATAAGTTTTGTCCTAACTGGACTTGTGTTTACAAATCACTCAAAGTCCTTCTGGAAAACAGTGTGGAAAAGAAGTATCACCAGAAGTGGCTGGTATTTAAAAGTTCCTATAACACAGTGAACAAAATAATCCACATTTTTATGCATGAAGTTCTTAATAGTTGTGACATGTTAAGGGGCACGGGGGATTAGTTTTAATCAGAGTTCGTAGTTTTTCTTCTGTCAGTGTCGTTCCACCAGTTCTTCCTACTCATTCCTTTGTCTAGCAATTGACAGCATATTTTAGTAACACATACAAAATGTAATATAAATTGTATAACTTTTGGTAAATTCCTGGTGTTTTAACTGAAATGACAATAAAAACCAAACTTAGCATGTGAAAGTATCTGTAACGTTTGAGATTGGAGGTTCTCAGAACTGTGAGTATTCAGATAATGGTGTTCTTGGATTTGGGTACTAGTAATTTGTTGGATAGGTAGCAGTATTTCAAAGGGGCCAACTGCCAGCATATTCAGGATAGAAAAGTGGAGTGAAGAGAACTGTACTCTGAAGATGGAAGCCGCTGTCTGCTTAAGAGTGTTAGTACCTGTCTGTCAAAACACACAGCAACCCACTCTAGAAGACCTAATAAATACATGTTATAAACACTACAATAATGTGCATTCCATTGAAGTTGGTATAATGAAATGTGGTAATATGAAATGTTTTTGTGTGAATGATTTTTGGTACTTCTGACCTCACTCTGAGGATTTGTGGTTGAGTCAGGCAAAAGATTTATTTTTCATTAGTTACTGCAGACAACTCATAAGCGAAGTGCAGATTTTATGTGCTGTGACCAAATTTTTTTACATTTTGCAAAGAACAGTGTTGTTGAAGGTGTACTACCATACATAATTTCAGGCTCCTGTCTTGAGAGCTTTAATGTCACTTAAACATCACCTGTAACTGTCTTAGCTGAAGAAATAAAACAAGGTTATAATGATTGGACATTCTGGGGTTGTCAGCACAAAACTAAATTATGTTCACAAAATTAAGATCATACTTTAATTCAGAAAATGCATAATAGCATGATTTCTGCCATATTTTTTGTGTGGGTTTGGTCTGTCTGTTGAAGGGAGAAACATTGATAGGGTGTATTTGAGGGCAGAATGCTGAAGAGAATGTTTGATCATAAAACAGAGGAATTAAATAGCAAGGGGGTAAAGAAAACTGGAGCACTGGGTGTTTTATAATTTCTCTCATTCACCACATATTAGGGTGATCAAATCCAGGAGAATGAGATGGGTTGGACATGTAGCATGCATGGTGGCAGTGAGAAATGCATACAGCATGTAGGTTAGAAAACCTCAATAGAAGAGGCCACTTAAAGGCCTGATAATATTAAACTGCACCAAAAGGAACATGATGGGTAAAGAGCTAACTTTCCCTGGTGTAAGAAGCACATCAATCCAACCTCAGCAGTCAGTCTGAACCTATTGTACCCTGTCTGTGTAACTAAATTCTGTCACAGATGACAGGAATGTCTACAGCTGTCCTTTTATCCAGCAAGCAAAAAGATTACTTTTCTAAGCAATATGTAGTGTTACAGCTGGTTCTAAAAACCCAGCAACATCTTTAACTGTCCATCTCTGTGGAGCAACTGGATAAGTGTTAATTGCTAAACTGATTAAAGATTTTCCAAGTTGGGTGAAAGTAGAAGTTTTATTACTGTGTGCACAAGACCTGGCCTCTGGACCCTATCCTATTTCTTTATTGCTTATTTTAATATTATCCTTCCATCTAAACAAGGTCTCCCAAGAGGTTTATTTGCTTCAGGTTTTACTACTAAGTGTAGCTTTTTGCATCTTACCCATGTATGATGCATGTCCCACATATTTTGTCCTTGATTTATTCACTCTAAGCATCTTCCAAGAGGTTAAAACTGTCAAAGTCCTATATATTTAATTTCTTCCATCCTCCTGTCACTTTCTGTTTTGTCGGTCCACATAATCTCTCAGAATTATGTTTGTAAACACGCTAAATTTATATTCTTCCAGGAGGGGGAAAGACTGGCTTGTATGCATTATGGTCGTTTGTAACTGTGTACTTTCTGCATGTAGCCATATGGGCATCTGTTCATCCAATCAATGACATAGAATAAAGGTAGACATCCATTAAGCAAAAGCCACGTATTTAGCACATATGTAAAGGAGGTAATTGTAGATCTTTAATCAGCTGTTTAGGTTAAATCATGTTTAATCAAGCCTAGTGTATCTCATATTGATGGGTGAGAAACTACATGTTTTTCCACTGAATATCAAAATTTTTTTATTTAATTATGATTAGTTTCCTTCACTCCCATCTTTCTGAATGCACTGTACCCAGGGATCTAGAATTTGGCGTAACGTAGTACTTCAGATTTCAGTTTTAAGTTTCTTTTTTTCTATACTTTAAGTTAACAGAAATGTGTGTATGTACAAAGTGAATGTCAGTTAAGCACATGCAATTAGAGGTGTAACCTAAATTTGGCAGTACCAACTAAACAGATGCTCAGTAATTTGAAAGAGTGATTGCTCTTTCCATATTTGAGTATGGTCAAACTCAGTTACAGTGCCTTAAAATTGATTGAATATTTTGTGTCACTATAAATGAGTTTTGTTCTAACTGAGGTGTGAAATGTTATGGTTAACAGTAATGAATTAATTGGTACCACAGAATATATGATGAAACAAACAAGGTTTCACATAAACTGACGTTGTTATGTATATTGAAAGGGACTTTGACTCCATATGACCTACTGTTGTTGACTTCTGTGACACTTTATTTATTTTGGCCTTTCTAAAACATTCCGTCTGTTCTTTTCTGGGCTGATGTTTTGTACAACAAAGTAAGAGGAGTAATACACAACAGCCATAGTGATAAGGATATGCAAGAACACAAGCTTTTGTTTGGTATAGAAATCCCAAAGAAGGTACAGAAAACATAATGTTGGATGATATGATATGGAAGCCCATAAATTGAAGTGGAAAGATACAGAACTTACTCTGACTCATAAGAGAAAGCCTCTCTGATTAATGGGTTGGCCTTTTTAACACATCATTTGAGGTGGTATGGTATAGTTCATTTGACTACTTAACATTAAAAAGGTTTATAAAATTGAACATTCATGGTTGTGGTCATTTGGATTATGATACCATGTAGTTTGTTAGGTTGGTACCAACATTTTGGAGCAACATACACCCTTTTTCTTCTGGGTATGTCACTTTTACCTCAAAACTCAAAGCAGCATGTTCCAAAAAAATTGGTGCTCATATAGTGGGCTACCTACTTTCATAATCCAAATGACCAGAGTGTGAATAAAGGAGGTGTGAAAGTAATTCTGAAAAATGTATACTGATGATAAAATTTCAGGTGGAAGGATATTTGTTTGAGTTTTTTTTCTCCTGAGAAATGAGGCTACATCACTGGGTAACTGGTTCACTTTCGATGTTTTGAGACAGTGTAATAGTCTCGGTTAGAGCATCAACATATCCAAAAAGAATGTTGGAAACAGGTGGTTGTATGAATATACATGTATATATGTGGATAATGCAGCAAATGACTGACTGGAAAAGTTACAGGACCAATCAGGGAGCAATGAGAGGGGCAGAATGTACATTTGTGTTGTTGGAACATGAAAACTCCAAATTGATTGGAATCTTTTTCACAGAGCTCAAAGTTAAGTGTTTCATCATTGATGATGAAACTAAAGACCAAGCAACAGTAGAATTTTTATGATTAAGATCAAAAAGAAAAATTAATATACAGTAAATTTTTTATCTAGAATTTATTCCTGTATATCAGATTTTATAGCAGAGATTCTGTCTGGAATTTCTTCTACTTATGTGATATGCAACGTGCAGTAAAAGGTTAAATGTTTGGCCAGGCTACTTAGTTGTTCAGCAAGGCAATGTGCCAGTGCACAGTGCAGAAATATGAAAGGAGATTTTGACAAGTTCCACATGTCCTCACATTCTCCTGTCATTACCTCTAACAACTGTTTCTTCCTCATACTCAAGGACTGTAAAGAGATATGTTTCAGAGTTACTAGAAGATGTTGACCAGAATGACCACAACACTCCTAGAGCCTTCTGAGTAAGAGACCCAGTATGCTGGAAGACTGTCTTTGTTTTCTGTGTCAGATCTGTTGTCCTCTCCAACTGTCAGGGAACTTTTGTATCAGACTGAATGCCAAATAACTGTTTGGAACACAGCCCTTCTTGAAAAACTACTAGTCACTTGTATGGTCGAATAGTTCCTTGTCTTTTATAGACCACATAAGTTCAGTATTGTGTTCACCCTTAATGAGCAAGTGGAATTTATAGAAGAATAATGCTTCAGTATGGCAGTAATTATATGGAGCAGGTGAAACTTGAGCACAGAATGGACAGAATCACTGTAGGGCATATAAGCATCACTGATGTATTTTCTGGATCCATTGATTGTTGTGTTTGCTCCTTGAGAGCAAGTTGTTCAGCATATCCATGACATGTGGAAGTAGTTGGCACAAAAGTCTTTAGACCCAGCTAATAACTAATATATGAACCAAATAATGCACTTAATAAAATACAATTTATAACAAATATTAATCTCCTACATGTTGAGGCACCAGGCTGACATCCTCAGGGAGTCTTTCAGACCAAAGGAATACCAGCATGACATACTCATCTATGTGTGGATTGCTCTCATTGGAATGTTTACAGTATTAAAATTCTAAAATACTTGGAATGACAAGTTCTATATCCACTTTGGTGGATCTTTGGAATACAGAATAAATGAATATGAATATGATTAGACGATTAAAATTCTAAAAATGAAATTGGCAGCATTAAATTACAATGTTGTGATATTAAAACCATGTGATAGCCATTCTGGGTGCAAGTTTGAACGGGTATCAAGTATGCTTATCAATTGTATGTAAAGGTAAAGCAGTCCCGTTACAGGCCTGGAGTATCCCAGAGGGTTCCAGGAAGTTAAGGTTCCCAGATTTAATGACAATGGCACAGGATGGTGGTAAGGTCAGCCTTATGCACCGGCTGCTTTTACCCCCAGGAAATGCTCCTGGTACTCATTTCTGTTAGAGGCTGAGTCGACTCCAGGGCCAAAATGTGATAGGAAGGATTTATGTCAATGAAAAATTCCAGTGACACAAGCTGGGATCAAACCAGCAACCTTCATCAGTTTGAATTTTAATCTTTCCAATGAGTATGTTGCATACCTAGATTAGCATGGTGGGCCTGTGTTCCTTTGATCTGAAAGATGCCGTGAGGATGACACCCCAGTGCTGAGACTTGTAGGAGATTAATACTTGTCATAAATGTTATTTTATTAAGTACTGTAGTTGGTCAATGTACTCATTATAAGAATGTGCACGGTATGACTAACATAAAATTCCAGCTAATAACGTTTATTCTGATAAAATCGGGAATCTTATGGATTATTTAACTTAACTCACTGAAAGTCAGGTCTATTGTTTAAATGAATAAAGTATTGTCTCTAACTACTGTATGATTGTTTTGTCTTACTTATGTTAAAAGCATGTTAGAATTTTTGCTGACCACCATATTTGGTCGAGGCCAGTGTAGCATAGTCAATATAGTGATTCGCTATGGACTGTACAGTCCAAGGATCGAATCCCACAGAGGGGTGAGATTTTCTGCACTCCTCCAACCAGCCCTGGGGCCCACTGAGACTCCTGGTCGATCGGTACTGGGGTTCTTTCCTGGAGGTAAAGTGACCAGGGCATGTCATTTACCACCCACCCCCATCTAGGACTGAGGTAGACCTATACTTCTCAACCCTCTGGGAATTCATGATCTGTTCTAGGGTGAACTTTTACATCAATATTTGGTCCCCTCTGTGTAACATTAATATATCTTATTGTATGGAGACAGGTCCAAAATATGCACCTTCAACACTTTAGAGTCAGTGAGCTGACTTCACTTGGTGTCATGACACAAGCTTAACTTCCATTTCCATTGAGCAGCCATTACCTTATACACTTCTGGAAATGTATCTAAGTAAGCTCTTTTACTAAATGTTCTTCACAGTGTTTTTTAACATGGTCATATATTGTTCTTCACTGTGTTTTTGAACATGGCCAGGTATTGTCACTGTATTTGGTAGTTTACTTTTATGAATGTCACTTTGTTGTGTTTCAGAAATATGAAGTAGAGTTCCTTCTGCAGCAGCAGTGGTTTGACCCACGTCTCAAATACTCCAACAAGAGTGAATACGAGTTTCTCAATGCAATTCATCACCATGCAGACATCTGGCTACCAGACACATACTTCATCATGCATGGCGATTTCAAGGACCCACTCATTCCTGTTCACTTTGCTCTCCGCATCTTTCGTAACGGCACTGTCTCATATCTCATGCGGTAAGAATATGTTGTTGAACTAGAGTCACTCTTACCCACTGCACAATGTAAGAAAACAATGGGAGCAATCATTAACATTGTATTGTATAGACCGATTAGTTCAAGTAATTCCCCACCCCTATAATATTTCTCAGAAACTGTGGTGACTACTACTCACATTGGATCATTACAAAACCTAATGAGTAGTCGAAGTTTAAGAGCAAGTGAAGTTTTACTTTGTCCCCCCCCCCCCCCCCCCAAAGCCTCTTTTTGTATTCCAGCGGGCCCCCTACATTTCTTTTTTTTTTTGT
>Ga0131853_10026118_pt1 | contig 10507 bp, 4 predicted proteins | sample TergutLab28metaG_FD_92764 | JGI IMG/M metagenome (GOLD analysis project Ga0131853, IMG submission 92764) | Labiotermes labralis P1 segment gut microbial communities from Petit-Saut dam, French Guiana - Lab288 P1 (version 2) (version 2) | ecosystem: Host-associated > Arthropoda: Insects >... | reverse complement strand
TTTTTCACAGTTTCCTTCAGTTCCTGACAGATCGCTACTCGACTGTCTTTCTGATCCTGGGTCAACACTCTCAGCACAAACTTCGCTGCAATCCGATGCATGTTCAGCTGTTGTGTGAGAATTCGCTGACAAGATCCATAACCAATTCCAACCTCTGCACAGAGATCGTGTATGGTACGACGATGATCCTGGTTGACAGCCGCCCTACCTGTTCCGCTTTTGAGGGGGTTGTTGCCATGCTTGGCCGACCTGATCGATCATCATTAGCAGTCGAAGTTCTGCCATTCTTGAAACGTCCAAACCACTCAAAAGTTCGGCTACGGCTCGTGCACAAATCACCAAAAGCCTGTTTCATAATTTCAAAAGTTTCACTTCCCGTTTTACCCAATCTCACACAGAACTTGATGCACACCCTTTGTTCGTCAACTTCTGCCATACCGCCGATATCAGAAAATCGCAGACGGCTGATGCAATACACACATAAAGACACGTGCAACAATCGAATGCTTTCACATCCAACCACACCACTCGGCACATGCACTCACAAGACACCACCGCAACACACCCTAGCGGGAAACTCATGAACTACAAGCGACTTGCGTGTTATGAGCATTGTCCTGGGACTTTTGGATACACCTTCATATTTCATATGGAACATGAATATCAGTGTCAGATGACCTCATCTCCACAGTTTTGTATGACATTAATTTGAAACACATCAGTATTTGAATGACAGCAGCACAGCTCCTTTATGAATGTGACACAGCTACATATGCCTCAATCCTAATGTAGCAGGATATCAACCATGACAGGGACAGAATCGTGTGGTTTCACCACAAGAAATAGTTGGACAATGAACCCTTGTATGTGAAATTTCTAGTATACTATGATATATCTAACATTAAGAACAGTTTGTTGACGATAAAGTAGCTGTGAATAGCAAAATATTTGTACTTCATGGTGTTTGGATACAGAAGCAGAAAATTTAACTTCGTATAGGTGGATGACATATTTTGTTCTTAAGGCTCGAAGTGCAGTAGCATAGTGTCAGATTAGTTTATTAGTTGATGTTCCTGTGAACATGCTTCTTACACTGATACGTGTTACATGAAGTAGGCCGTAACATGTGGAAGAAGCAGGATACATTATGTAAGTTACTAATTACAGAATGTAAAAATGAGCTACTAGTCTGTACTGAGGAATCATAATGTCATGTCATGTTATGTAATGTCCATTGTGGCAAGAAAGGGGAGCTTGACTGGTAACAAAAATGAAGATTTTGTAGTGACACATTTGTGATGAGGAAGAATGCATTGTGTTTTGGGATAGATTAAGGTAGTGAAAGCTGCACATACTTAGGATGAAGAATACAGAAGATGTTAATGCAAAATGTTGGGTGGATGGGGGGAGGATAAATTTGTACACCTCTCCATTAAATGTTTATAAACTGTCTAAATTTGTATTGTTATGTTTATGTTCAAAAACATTTGGTATTTTAAAGCATGTTGAGAACTGTAGATACATTTTTGTTGAATATCAGCACACTAATATCAACACAAACTACAGTTTAGTAGTATTGTTCGTATTAATAGATTACAGCTGTATTTAGAAAACTAATACGTAGCAAATTGTGGTAAATTACTGTAAAGAATGTCTATGTAATGAAAAAAATGGAATAGGATGTGATAAAAGTTTAATAGCAGACAGAACTTTGGGAGATGGCCTCTCTGTCTCCCGTTTTCATTGTCATCAAAAATAATACAGCAGAAATGTTCAATTTTTGTCTCCTAGATGTGACCACTAGTAAGAAATGTTTTTAATATATACTTTCCTCTTCATTGCCCTAAGTGTTTCTTATAGTCTCCAATATTCACTGCACATCTACTGTGTGTGGAGCCATGAGGACTGTAATTGTTGCTTAAAACCAAAATCCTGAGATCTCTGTGACACTGTTAGGGGAACAATTAACACCTGGACTGTGCATGGTTTTTGGGTTGCTTTATTATGGTGAATACTGCTTATTGCAGTATGGCAACCTGTCTCTGTAGTAAATATTCCTAGTTCTTCTTGGGCTGTACAGCCTGATTTAAGCCTTAGCCATCTGTATTACACATACTTTTGAAATCATTATCTAAAATGAGAAAAGAACTCTCTCAGTGGTGATCAGACCGTCACCAGGCCTATACCATGCAAGAGAACAAACAATAATACAAGCTGCCACGTCTACAGTGGGGTTCATACCCATAGTCATAGTGTGCCCCAACCCTTTCACCCATATTATATGTAGTACATCACATGTCTCTTGATTGGTTGTATGTCTACATGTGAGAGAGTATGGAAGTGGTTATTGTCATCACTAAGGTGTTATTCTGATGATAATGACGTGCCCTTGTTACAGTTTTATGAGAATATTAGTAGTATTTATTTTCTGAATTATTTTCAAACATTTATAGCAGAAAGCTTAGACAGTTAAAGGAATCGTCTACAAGAGCAGCAACTAATTGGTGTGATGATGAAATGATTTTTGATGTTTCTGCTCAGTTAATAGCCCAAACTTCTCACCATTTCAAATGAACTGTACACATGATAGGTTGGTGTGGTGTGTTCAGAGGGCCAAACTGTCTGTGTTATATACTATGTGTATTGGTCCTAGTATGTTGAAAGTATTGTTGTCACGAAAGCTGTTTCAGAAGTAATCGCTCCATCTCCTAAAGAACAGGTTTCATTGACAAGTGTTATTAACAAAGGTGCATTTTAATATGCCATCCTTGTGTTATGGACTGCTGTGGTTCTCTCACCTGATCCACAGCATGTAATTCTCCAAGAAAATTCACTTCTTGTTTTGCTGGTTATGAAATATTTACACATAATTCAGTTACTTCTGGGGCAGTGAATCTGAAAGTTTTATTTTTAATAAAGATTCATAATGAAAATTTACATTAACATAAATAAATTAAAATTGACTCAAATTATAGTAATTCATCTATTCAGCTGCTTTATGTCAGTATCGTTGAGTTAGAATTAAGAAGTCCATTTGTGTATGTCTATGTAACATGATTTGCATTGGTTTACACATTATATAGCAATTTGAATAGCAATACATTATATTAGACAGGCTTCTTATTGCAGATAAATTAACGTTTATTTTGTGTTTTAAATAGTTCCCTTGGTGTTTAAGATGGTTAAATGTTCTTTCTCCAGAAACTGAAGCAGACAAAGCAACATAGTGTGTAATATTCATACATTGACAGTTTTGTGTAAAATATTTCTTGAACCAATATATTAGAAGCAATATCAAGCAATGCTGCTCTCAGTCTGTGTAGAATGAATTTTAAAGCTTGTGTTTCTTTACATACACACTTCATGAAATTACTTCAGCTTATGGGTTCATTATTAGTATTTAAAAACATTTGGTTTGTCATTAGTACATTCCATACACACTTGACTCATGCACTGTGGCCCATACTGGCTATGGGTGATTATTCTTGTGTGAAAGGTAAAATTGCTGTCTTTTTCGTAAACCTAAGTTAGTTATGCAGAAATGTGTATTTTGTTCTATCCCTGACTGCTGTGTAATGGAGAGTACTGCCAGTTTTGATAAATAAAGACATATTTACTTCTTGCTGCTTTTCTTTTGTGAGAATGTTTCTGTGGAAGGTGGTTTATAGCCGGATTGAACCCAACATCCCTGAATATTTTTGAGGTAGGTGCTGAGGAACTGATAAGTACACAGCACTGCTAATATGAAACCAATCAAGTGGCAATGCTAATAAGAGGAAATTTTGAGTATGTCAAATCTTTTGTTTAAATTTCAAAGCAAGTCACGAAGACAGAGATGTCACAGATATTGAAGACATCATAGATGAAGTCTGTGCATAATCATTTCATAGGTAAGTGTAAAAAAAATTTTACTTCCCGTTATAATACAGTTACACCTAATTTGACCATATTGAGAGAATGGTGGCAGCCACAACACATGCATTTCTCTATTATAGTAAATGAGCTGCATGCCACTTGGTAGGAAACCAGAGCGTCTTATAGTTCATGAAGCTTTAGAGCAGATCTTAAGTGCCAGTAAGCAGCACCATTGAAGGCTATCAGAAGCCATGTGACTGCATGAGGCCTCAGAGAGGCTGGCAGTATATCAGATCTATACATTAAGTTCCCAGAGGTCTTCAGTAAATATTTTATGCAGGATTTGTGGTTGACTGACTGGCACCTGTGTAGGTATCACACTTCTAATAATTGGCCTTCTGTCAGTATCCATCCATGTATGCTCTATATTCAAATTATGCATGTAAGTCTTCTTCACAGGCAATGAAATTGCAGGAATTTGAAATGCTGCTTTGTCAGTGACAATATCATGATTGTTCCATATGAGTGTACATGATAAAAGCACATGGCAGTTTAAGGTTGTTTGGTCATGGTGGCAGGAAAACGGGACAAGGTTGTGTCGATCCAATGTAAGTTAAGACTTCCAAGAATGGCCCTTCTTGGTTTCACCAATAGAGTGGGTAGGTATGAGAAACAGTCATACTAAAAATTAGGGCAGTATGTTCCACCAAGATGGACAGTTGAACTAACACACCATGCAGAAACCAAAAAGAAGTTTGTAATTTGATCAACAGCCACCGTCAAAACCTGAAAACATATCTGTTGGGAAATTAATCCATGAAAGCAAGTGTAAGGATGCAAAAGTCTAACTGCATAAGATTAACTCATGAATAGTTCTTATAGCTTTACTCATAACCTACATGCTGGTTTCTTCTGTAGTGCTTAACTTGTATTCCTGATCACCGTGGCTTGTGGTAATTAGTGTTTATTAGAGATATTCGCCATGTTGGACACAAAATGAGGTATGAATGGGCCATTGGATTAAATATTGCATATTTTTATCTTTATATTTAGTTATTTATGTTTAGTAGAGCCTTACAAGGATCAGGAACAACACAATAGGATGTCTAAATTGTAACATATGTAATATAAAGGCATGAAAACATGCAAATCAAAAACACCCATAATACATAAAGAATACAAGAGATACAAAATGCCACAACAATACAACAGAGCAGCTTGTGATAATTATACATACAAATAGTGTTAATATAAACATATTTGATAAATTTATACCAGAGAATAAAACATGACATATAATGTTGAATAAAATTGTAATTAAGAATTGAATAAAAATGGAAATAAAAATTGAAATTGAAGCATATACCACATGTATCATCTGGAATAGTAATCCTCCAAAGTGTAGAAAGAGTGCACAATCAAAGTATGTCATATAGTTCTGTTAAGTCTTTTAAAATTTCCAGTAGTGTTTTTAATGTGTGATCGAAAATTATGAAAGATTTTAATACCTGAATGATAAACTCCTTTTTGATAAATAGCCAAGTTTGTCTACGATAAATGTAGATCATTGCTATGTCTAGTATGTAAACTGTAGTTATCTGAATTTTTTTTGAAGTAGCTTTTGATATTAGTCACAATAAAAGTAAAGAAAGTGTATACTGCTATATGAGTGGCAAAATGTCTAATTCTTTAAAATAAATTCCTGCAAGATTCTCCGCTCCTTCTTCCCGTTATAATTCTGATTGCCATCTTTTGTATGTTGAAGACTTTTGAACTATGAGTTGCTTCCCACAAATATGATGCCCTATGTCACAACTGAATGAAAAAGGGCATAATGTGTAGTAACTTTTGTAGGTTGAGACATGTACTTTAACTAATCGTATTACATAACAGACTGTACTAAGTCTATTAATAAACAATTCAAATGAGTTTTCCAAGTTAAGGTGTTATCAATAAATCTTTACTAACGGTGCTATTTCGTAACCACTACTCTGGTAAGGATTGTATTTAGAACGAAAATGGCGTATGGTGTATAATCCTTGGTTCCTACCCGTCATATGATCTGTGGGTCCTACGCCCTCCTTTACCATCTAGGTATCCATCACGTGATAGCACGTGAAGAGACGGCAGAAGCAAGATGATGTCGTATGGTGATCGCGGTCTGAAACAAGCTACCAGGGAGCATGTTTTGGCTGTTACTAGGAATTTTCTATCGCAGCCGCGAATTAGTAAGTGTAACAAACAAATGTTATAATTTTTTTTACGTAGATATAGGTAAATTATTGCAAAAAATGTAGTGTTAACGGCGAGTCAACTGCTTGGGGTTTGAAAAGAGGTCATGTTATAAAATTCTTTTGTGACGTTTCTACTGCCTAAGGTTTTGTGGCCTTCACTTCCCCAGATTAAGAATCCGATGAATACAACATTGTATATTTGGATGGGTAACGAACTTTGTTACTTCGTGGAACACACTGTAGGGACAGAAATGTGAAATTTATTATGTTCGCCATCTCGATCTGTTTAATAGCTGTATATTTCCAGGCTGCGGATTGTCCATGTTTTATTAGATATAACAGTTCGCCTCCTTTGTTTTAAAATTATATCCAGCTATTATAATAAGCCATTTTGTTTTTAACCCAGTCTTTTCTGCAAAGGGTAAAACTGTGAAATTGAGCTGTTTCTCGATTCCCTCTCATCCTTTACCATCCTACCTAAATAGCATATAACCCATTGTCCATATAAGATTGAGTGTATATCACCACGGTTGTGCAATGAATTGTGCATGTAATGTGCAAAATTTGTGTTCCAGTAGTGTGGCTTCTTGCACATTTGGGGTTAGTTTTGTTGTTCTACCTTCTTAAGGTACAGAGATTCAAACGCATGAGAAACAAATTTGAAATCCTAATTGTCTTTTGATTTTGGACTTTGAACTTAACTTGATTCAGGAGCATTCACTTTAGAAGGGTTGTTTGTGTAAAAGTTGCAAGGTTACATAAAAATACACATGTTTTTTGTTGTGCAGTAGTTTTATACAGCTCACTGACTTGGAGGTAATTGTTGGTATGCAAAAAGAATGCCTTTTATGCGAGTGCCTTCAAAAGCATTGTCTATCTATTGGTGTTACTTAGTATCAAACTGATGTCAGTGCATTTCAGTGTGCATTAGTATGTACCTACAGCACAGACTGGTACCATGTATAAAAGAAACATGCCACATTAGTGTAACCATTGAAGAGTGGATCCATTCATTCTTGTTCTTGATAAAGTGATTATAATTTGCAGCATATAAAACTGTCTCTGGTGTGAATGGCCCATTGGTAATTTTGGATGAAGTAAAGTTTCCCAAATATGCTGAGATTGTTCAGCTTCATCTTGCTGATGGAACTATTCGATCTGGGCAAGTTTTGGAAGTCAGTGGATCAAAGGCAGTTGTTCAGGTAAGTAACAAAACAGCTGCAGTTGTGTAGGGCATTAAGCTCTTACAGTGACTAAACATACAATATTCCTGGGCAGTCAGCTGCATCAGTTTTTAGGTTTCAAGGATCTTCTGAGTCTCCCACTGGGTTTTTTGTGCAGCTAAAAGTGAGAGGCCACAGTGAAATAAGGGTTTTTTTTTAGCCATGTTTAGATGTGCCACGCCTAGTTTTAGATAAAGGTGTCTGGGAACAGGTTGGCAATGAAACAGGGACCAGAGAAGTTTGTGTAATGAGGAGATTCATAATTTTTACTCTTAAACAAATATTATTACAGTGATCATGACAAGAAAAATGAAATGTTTGGGACATGTAGCACACTTGTTAGACAGGAAGTGCATACGTGTAATTTTAAAAACCTAGCAGACTTCTGGGAGATGTGAGGATAACATTAAAATGTATCTTAGCTGTTTAAGGATGGGCTGTAATCTCTTTTGTTCCAAGACTCATTATGTACCTTGCTTTAAACACTCCAGTCTTGATTATAAAAACCAATTGATTTAACTGTGTAGGGCAAAAGTCGCTGTTTCTTCAGAGATCCATATAAACAATGTAAAGTCACTATGGGCAGAATGTTGATTTTTGGCTGTTAAATATAGTGGCACATAAAGTAACTGTTAGGCTTCAGTTGGTTGAACAAATAGGGTGCAGTTTTAGGTTTAATGATAGGCGGTGTTCATGCTCTGAAACAGGTCAGGACTCAGGACTGTTTCACTCTTAAGGACACTGTTCCATGGGTTTATTTATTTATGCTTCATTTAATGAGAATGGATTTGAATATGGAATTCACATTTTCTTGGTAGTGAAGACATGTTGTCAACGAAAAGTGTGTTACATATGAGCTGCATTCAGCAACAAGACGTTCATAGTTCTTGCATCTAGTGGCAGTACAGATTCCACAGAGGAAGGTCCTTGAGAGGGTGATTGTTGTTAATCTAATCAACACATCCTCTCCACCTGTTTTGGAACCAGAGTTCAGTACAAATGTAGTTTTGGAAGGCAAATTACACATCAGCTGTGTTGATGTTGATGCTGCTGCTGCTGCTGTTAAATTCTATTTAATGGTTCAATACAATTGAGGAAAAGCACTTACGGTTCCTTTTTCATAACTTATTTTGTAGTTCTTATGATTTGTATATTTAAAATTTTTGAAGAGCCTTGGGGCTGAGAAAAAAGGAACGCTGGCTCATGTTTTAAATTCGGTTTCTAATAGTTTGAAGCTAGTTCTGTTATTAACAAAAGAATTTTTGTCATTGTGTTTTTTTGTTTTAAGTTTTGTGTGTTTTTCTGCCAGTGTGCATTTTCATACAAAATGGCATGATGGTCTTTGGAGATCCTTTCAATTTTGGATGTACTATGAAGTGGCTAAGTGTGAATTGTTCATGTTAATATTAATTTTTAGCTTATGAAATTTATTTTTAGGTATTTGAAGGCACATCAGGCATAGATGCCAAGAACACATTATGTGAGTTTACGGGAGACATTTTGCGAACTCCTGTGTCTGAGGACATGTTGGGGCGAGTGTTCAATGGCAGTGGCAAACCTATTGATAAGGGGCCGCCAATCTTAGCTGAAGCCTACTTGGATATTCAGGGTAGGTATTGAATTTCTGGTACAGTGAGATCAAAATAACCTTTTACAATAATCACAGGAACGTATAAGTAACACATTTTCATACACTACCAACAGTCAATGGAAATGCAAACAAGTGTGAGAATCATGATAGAAAGACAGGAGTTGACAGTGATGGTATTACTAGTAAGGTTGTTTTAGTTACAGGTTGTGTGTGTACAGACCACGTAGTGGAGAGACAGAACTCGTTATGTTTTAATAATGGTGTTAATTAACTGGTGATTGTGTGAATTGAATACTTGATGTAAAGTAGCAGGTGCATGCCAAGACAAGCAAGGGAATTTTTGGTGACAATTTTGCAGCCCAGAACAGCACTTACTGACCTTCTGCCATTCAAGTTCAGACATTGAAAGTTTCACTTACAGAATCACATGCTTAGTAACTAAAACTGTTTGAAATTTTGTCATATGGAATTGTTACTTATTCCACCATTCTTTTTATAAGTAGTGGGTGCTGTACAGTGTATGTTAATTACTACACCATATCAGACCATCCTGTATATAGGATGCAAGTAAGGCTGGAGCCCAAGAAACCTGTTTTATATATTTAGGCAACTAGAATACTTACTGCATATTTTAAGACATAATACACAATCTTCATTCCTCACTCCCCCCTCCCCCGCCTACAAAATGCCATTACTTTTATCTTTTTTTGGTTTATATAATGTTCACATTTTACATAAATGGTGTGCTACAAATAAGTTGTTCAAGGTTGGTGTACTAAAGTAAGACTAAATAATTTATAATCTCTTTTTTAGTTAGAAGATCATGTGTCCACCAGTGGCTTCAGAAAAATTGCAGTACACAATAATTGCACCTCTAAGCATTGCATTGTGCTGGGTCACATTCCAGGCACAATGAAACTGACTTATTGAGGGGGAGGGAGGAGGATAGGAGAGAGTGGACCAATGGCAGCAGTTGACTTAAGGGGAAGCACTGTACAGCCCACTGCTCCCACATAATATAGCAGTCATTTATTGAATTTGGTGTTTGGGTGAAAATGGCTATTCCTTTTTTTCTGTGTGACTTTATGATCTCTTAGCCGTTATAATAGACAAATCTGTGGATGTGCTTGCCAGGACAGTTCCTCTTGCAAGGGTGGATTAAACTGTAGCTAGATTCTGCTGATAAATATGCAGTTGAACAGAACTAATCCAGAATAGAATTTGATTCCACTAATTCCACAAGAAGAAATTAAGCGAGAACAGATTCCACTGACTGTGCAAGTTAAATAATTCTTCCATGTGAATTGGCTTGAGAATTGTGATTTAGTCTGTAAAAGCTGTTTTTTTTTCTTTACAAATAACAACTCCCCAAAGGGTCTTTGGTGGCCGTGAGAGTATTGATGATTCCTGTTTGTATTGCTATGGAGTCTGTCAGTTGTTTGTTACACTGTGACTAACAGTTGTTGAAATGTACCGTGTTAAGGTCAGCCAATCAATCCGTGGTCTCGTATTTACCCTGAAGAAATGATCCAGACTGGAATTTCTGCTATTGATGTGATGAATTCCATTGCCAGAGGTCAGAAGATTCCAATATTTTCAGCTGC
>Ga0131853_10026114_pt1 | contig 10507 bp, 7 predicted proteins | sample TergutLab28metaG_FD_92764 | JGI IMG/M metagenome (GOLD analysis project Ga0131853, IMG submission 92764) | Labiotermes labralis P1 segment gut microbial communities from Petit-Saut dam, French Guiana - Lab288 P1 (version 2) (version 2) | ecosystem: Host-associated > Arthropoda: Insects >... | reverse complement strand
TTTTTTTTATAACAACCCCATTGGTCTATCTACAAGGCAAAAAAAAGTTTTATATCACAAGGGCGCCCAAAAGGGGGGGGGGGGGGGGGGCAGAACCAAGTCTCTGAAACAATGTGTATGAATAAATCCAACCGCTGGCTATAGTCCATAGCATGTCAAGTTCATTACCTACGAAAGTGATCTAATAGTGTCCGTACCGACTGGCCCGCCTCAGATTTGCCTAACGGACACTCGTTCAAGTTAGAGGATACGAAGACCGGATGGTCTATAACGGCTTGTTATTTATACCAGAAAACCTAGAACTACTTCCTGTGTTTGTTTCCCTTGTTATGTCTTTTGTTTCTTTCTCTGCTTGATCTCCCGCTGATCCGGTTTGATTTCTCTGCAGTGGATACCTACAACGGCAGTTTGCTGCACTTCTGGCGCCTAGATCGTAGGCAGATGGGAGCCTTTCTCTGCATAGCATCTAACGACGTCCCACCTGCCGTGAGCAAGAGAATCATCCTGAACGTCAACTGTAAGTATCCATATAATAAGACCGGTCCTTAATGGAGACAGACACTCCCCAGTAATAAGCCGCGTGTATCCCGCTGCGCGGTGCAATAGTGTTTTGTTCCGCGTCTTATTAAACGCTACGTGCACCGCGGGGAATTGCGTTATGCTTCTTATACACAGTTTCAAGGCTTGACGTCACACAGCATTCAGATCCGAAATGAAGTGGTCTAATATTACCCTGTAGGACTTTGTTTTTTTATGTTGGGCGATCGAAAGAATTCCTTTTGTATTTAAAATTGTAATAGCTGTGCATATCAGAACTGCCATCCCATAAACTTTTTAAGATAATTATTTTCCGTCAGGTAAATTATATAACCGAAATGTCAGTGAATTACTTAATATGAAACTTTTTGTAAGCCGGTAATTGATTTGTGTTGAAAATACTAAGTTACGATCTCTTTAACCCTATAAACGCCGAGTTAAATCCCATCTGCCATTTGCTGGCATTATTAGTAGCTCACCCAATTTTCCACGTTAACAGGATAAGGGTTAAGGACGCCTACGTTCTCAAGATATTATAAACCTTAAACACAAATAGCTTAATTACTACGTCTCATGCAGCACCCGATCTAGCTTTCAAAACCTGTGCATTTTGCGCGAAGAATGTATTATGTTATGGTATCGTGCGTCCCTGAGTAACCAGTGCTTATTTTCCTAAATAAAATCAATCTCTTGGTCTTTGTAATGGAAATAAAATGTTTGCTTTGAGCTACGAATATCATTTTTAAATATTACTTCCAAAAATGGCAACATTTACAAAGTTGCCTTATTTTTCTGGCTGTTACTAGCAAGGACAGTAAATTAATAATTACTCCGTTTAATGAACTGTTCTGCCAGTGATTTTAACTGTGCGAGTTTTTAAAGTTGTGACGGCGGTGATTTTGTGTACTCAAGGTAAAATATGACGCCTATTTATTGGGTAATATTACCTGAAATATGACGATCTGTCACTAGGTAAATGGTGATGCGTCGTCTGTAAAAGGAGAACGCGGGACCTCCATTTAATTTCGTCTGCTAGACCCGTAACCAGACCCCTGAGCACAGACACATGTTCTGTTGAACTTATTCATATGCTAGAGCTCTGTCTCCACAACGAATTTCACATCTCTGGTTCCACTGATCAGTTAAGTATTATTCAAAATCGAATGCTAAAAATGTATATTTTCCTCGGCCGTTTTTTTTGTTATATTATCTACAGAAAAGTAGAAGTTACACGTACGATAAAATTGTATTTCGATAATATAGTCCTATTAAAGTTTAAACCCCCTGCTTTCATGGCGCCTCTATCACCTAATATTTCGGAAGCCATGATAGTGTTTGTGGTATTAGAGAATTCAGGTGAAGTAGTATGGCTATATGATGGTTGGTTCAGGCGTCAGTAGAGAAAGAGAGAGAGAGTAGGGTACGAAGATAGTCCAAGCTATGGCTTGTTGCCCTAAAAGAGTTCGATTCTGTACACATATTTAAAGTTTTTTTTTTTTGCCAGGAGTGTCCATACTTGCTTCGAATAATTACGTTCCTAAATTGCTTAATAATATAATTATCAGTTTATGAGTTTCTCTACCCTAAATATGGCGCTATTGGATAAATTCCTACCTACATGGTACATGGCATTATATCGAACGCTAGGGCACTTCTCATAGTCATACCCATAAGAGCCGGAAAACTCGGATAAGCTTCATACTAATATGTAAGAAAATGTAGGTTAACGCAGTGATGTTGTGTTATAAATTGTAGCAGTTTATTACTAACGACTAATAAGTAATCTGAAATTTGGAGATAAAAATATTTTTATTCATTTCGTTACCGAATAGAGCCAAACAGATTTCGCCGAAGTGATATTAATTAAACACATCATCTGAAACACGAAATGTAGAATTCATTTAGTGTGCACTACATTTGGCCAACAAACTTCGACTCGATTAATGGTACCTTTTAAATTAGAAGTGGCTTGACCTACACAACAGTTCCAAATTCCATTACAGACAAATTTAAAAGAATATTGTTAAAATCAATAATCTTTGCCTGCCTGGTTTATACGTACGTGGTGTAAAGAACGTGAATATAATTGCTTAAACATTTTAAAAGTTCAAACGAATGAAAATTACATTAATAAATTCAAAAAAGATGTAATAGAACTCATTGAAATAGAATTTTAAACGGTATACCTTATATATTTATAGTAATTTACCGGTTCGTGAGTGTGGAGGGTGTTTTCCGGCATATGCGCTCAATATATCACCAGCTGTATGTAGGTTTTCACGCTTTTTATAGGCCACGCAGGCCCTTAGGATTAGTAGAGATATAGCTCTAACATTTTCTAGAACTTTCGGCACTAGATGGGGGTTGGGGGTCAGCCCCACGCCCCGGCCGCCTCTACCCTCGGGAAAGACCCGGTACCCATTTTGCAGGGGGCTGAGTGGGCCCCAGGACCGGTCTGGACGGGCGGAAAATCTCGTCCCTACCTGGATTCGATCCCGAACCGTTCAGCCTGTAGTCAGTCGCTATACCGCCTATCACCAGTTGTTACGTTGTTTCATTTTTAGAAGCCTGTAACTTGTGATTATATCTGACGTTTGGTGACAGTTTAGTTTAACTTTGTAAAGTTTCTAACTTCGAATTTTATGTTCTCTTTTTCTTGCGTTTCATATCTTGGCTACGACAGTAAATCTTTTTATTTAAGCATACGAACGAAGAAGGTCCATTAATTGAATATAAAGTATGATTAGTGATTATTTCGTATAAGAAATAAATATTTATCTCAGTATTTAACCAACTTGATGCACAAAATTTGTTTTAAATAAGTTTTTATTTCATGTTTCTACATGTTTCGAGCACATTTGCTCATCGTCAGGAGGTCAAAATTGCATTACACAGTCTCTGGTATCGTCACACCTATAGGTGTGATAATACCAGAGGCTGTGTATACAATTTTGACCTCCTGATGATGAGCACATGTGCTCGAAACATGTAGAGGCATGAAATAAGACTTACTGTGAAACAAATTTTGTGCATCAGGTTGGTTAAATACTGAGATAAATATACTGCGATGCACGGTCAGCAAAACGTCAAAAAAAAATAAGTTAATAGTCTACGTCGTGCCTTTGGGTGTTTTACATATTTGTTTATTAGGCATTCAGTGTTGCGAATTCTGTCGAAACCAGTTAATTTCCTGCTTAACAACAAGTTATAAGTACGCCTAAATTAAAAAGATAACATTAGGTACGTATATCTTGAATTCCTAATATACGTGAAGCTGCTTCATATTCGGTGCTGAGCAAAGTATTGACATTATAATAATAATAATAATAATTATTATTATTATTATTATTATTTTCTCGTCTTCTCTCTTGCAAAGTTTCGCTTCTTCGCTAAGTATTGACTTAATAATAATAATAATAATAATAATTTCTCGTCTTCTCTCTTGCAAAGTTTCGCTTCTTCGCTAAGTATTGACTTTATAATAATAATAATATTATTATTATTTTCTCGTCTTATCTCTTGCAAAGTTTCGCGTCTTCGCTAAGTATTGACTTTATAATAATGATTATTATTATTTTCTCGTCTTCTCTCTTGCAAAGTTTCGCGTCTTCGCTAAGTATTGACATTATAATAATAATAATTATTATTATTATTATTTTCTCGTCTTCTCTCTTGCAAAGTTACGCGTCTTCGCTAAGTATTGACTTTATAATAATAATTATTATTATTTTCTCGTCTTCTCTCTTGCAAAGTCTCGCGTCTTCGCTAAGTATTGACTTTATAATAATAATAATTATTATTATTTTCTCGTCTTCTCTCTTGCAAAGTTACGCGTCTTCGCTAAGTATTGACTTTATAATAATAATAATTATTATTATTTTCTCGTCTTCTCTCTTGCAAAGTCTCGCGTCTTCGCTATTTCCAGAACTTCTTTACCGTTTGTAGTCTCATTACTTGTAAAGATTCACCCTTCCTCAGTACTGCGACTGGGACCCATCATTAACAGGTTACATCAGATTACTTTGTAGTGCGTGTTCTGTCGCTCACAGAACTCCGCTTTTAATTAATTCTCTTTCGAGATAAATATAATGTTCCACATCGCGACGTCGTACTTGAATTTGCGCTACGGCTTAATCCTTTCCTCTCGTTTAGAAATAACACTGTGTTCCTCTAGTCTCTAGGCATCATATCATATCATATTACTGCAAGAGAAGATGGTGTTCTGTTTACCAATCATCGCAGTGAGTGATGCTGTTATTCGACAAAATTACACGTTTAAATAATAAAACGATTTCCAATTATATATAAATCATATAATTTGTAGTTGTACCCGTTTGAATAATTCGAACGCAGAACCTGTAAAATATTTAATTAACAAGAATTATGGCATTTTAATGAACATTAAGAATTGTCCTTATGTTTGATGCTGGGAGATCAACGGATCATAAGCAACGTGTAATTAGGAAACAGAAGATTTCTAGTAGGTGTAAGTAAGAAACAGAACATTAAAATCGGCAGTCCTGCCTCAAGCGGAGGCCAAGATAAGTTAACTTCTCTTGGCCTCCGCTTGAGGCAGCACTGTCAATTTTTTACGTTACCTTTTTTTTTCGTAACTATCATCACGTTGTAAATTATTTAAGTACTGTTAAAAACAACTATTTTATATGCTTCACTGTGGTAACTAGCTTCGACATAATTTGAGCCCGTTCAGACCACTAATATAAAATTCATAAAAGTACCTTATATACTTGTTTTAAAATATATTAATAACTGAGAGCGAAGTTTTTACAATTAAAACAATATGTGTTTTGTATGTTAAACTTGTTTTGATAATGATTAGAAAGATTAAAATATGTTTAAAAGAGAATTACTATGTATATTCGTACGTAGAAGCGTAACATACAAATTTTCTGTATCCACATTGAACAGCGAAAGATCGCTTTTTTCCCCGCAAGTTATATGTGTTTTGTATAAATCTTTCATTTATTTATATTGCGGTCACCGATCAGCCTTTCGAATCGAAACACCCGAGGTGTTCTCTGTGTAGTCCGAGCTGAATATAATAAAATTCTTTTTAATCTCCACAGCGTTATTATCATTCACATCCCCTTCACTACCCTGATACTAGACCGGTCTCAACAGTACCATACCCCTCCACTATTAGGGGGTGTTTATTGTTAAACTACTTCGAATTGCTGTTGCCTTAAACAGCTGTTATTTTGCCTCATATAAGATGTGGCAGATATGCAGTTGTGTCATTGGAGTGTGAAATTCACTTAGATAATTTTTATGATGATCAATTTCTCGATGACATTAAGTGTAGATAAGTAGTACGCAACTAGTGGCAATCGACCACTTTCTTAGCGGCCCTTGGAGTCTTCAGTAACACATAATATTAATACACTGGATATATTTAGCTTGCGCTCTAAGGAATACACACGTTATACACCGTCAGGTGTAAAGGTAAAGCAGTCCCGTTACAGGCCTGGATAGGCCCAGAGGGTTCCAGGAAGTTAAGGTTCCCAGACTTCATGACAACGGCACAGGATAGTAGTAAGGTTGTCAGCCTTACGCATCGGCCGCTTTTACCCCCAGGAAATGCTCCTGGTACTCATTTCTGTTAGAGACTGAGTCGACCCCAGGGCCATAGTGCGATCGGAAGGATTTTATGTCAATAAAAAATTCCAATGACGCCAGCTGGGATCGAACCAGCGACCTTCCGATTTGTAGCATAGCACCTTAACCACTGTGCCACCGCATACCGTCAGGTGGAGATGAATTAATCCTTTACCTGCTAACGTGGAGAATATGGCGAGCTCTGAATAATGCTAGCAAAGGGCAGATGGGATTTAACTCGTCGTTTAAAGGGTTAATTAATATGAAGCACTGGTGGAAATGTGCTGGGAGAGGTAAAAGGAAGTGCTTGGAGGGTAGCCTTCAGCAGTGCTGCTTTGTTTACCAAAAATTCCACATTAACCAGCGTGGGATTGAATCCGGGCCTGTGTACTCACAGTTCGGCACCTGAGTGAAGTTGCTGTCCTTCTGCTGTACAAAAGCAGTGCCTTTCTATCGGCTGTTAGCTCATTTTTCGTACTGTCTGTCTGACAAGTTGAGATTAATCTTGTTATTAACGTAATGTTTCTGCGTCTGTCCGAACTCATAGTGTAGTACCCCAGTTTCAGGAAAACGCCGAAGGGCCATATCAGCTCTTACTGTCATTTGTTGGAACCGCATAAAAATTAACTCATCTTATGGAGAAATTTGTTATACACTAACAGAAAAGAGCACATAATTTGTATGTACTTTGCGTCATGAGTTACTTCCCTCTGCACAATTTCTACCGTCTGTGTGCCCAGCTTTGAAAATATTTTAGAAGCTCTACGCTTTCCGATTTGTGTAAGTTTATGTTCGCAGCACAGTTATTATTGGCACAAGGTCCTATAAGTATTTTTCGAAATTCCAGGAGTGACACCAGACAAAAGTCTGTTGAATATGCCACCTCGCTCTTTATTTCACCACTACCACCCCATGAAACAGAGTATAATTATGATATACACTATATATATATATACATATATATATATATATATATATATATATATATATATGTTAATAATATTGAGTTCCCGCGGTAATTAAATGAGATGAAGTCTACTCTGGCTACGTTTCAATTTAATAACTTCGTAAAATTCCAATGTTTTCGACATATCTCTTTCCATTACCGAGTATATTATGCTTCCCGGAATGTCATTAGGTAACATTTAGAGCTTCAGAGCAATATTACACGTTGCTGTGTTATCGTAAGGGGTGGTGCCCTGCATCCAGTAACATATTCTGTTTCACAAACGCAGTAGTGGAATATTTTGTTGCTGTTTGAACTATACATACGAACGCGTGTTTTACAAGTGCATTGTTTGCAAGCGTTGGTATCTCGATGACCTCTACATCAGTTATTGAACGTACACAGCTTACTGTTACAAAGAAAAGCTAGCTTTCTGTAAACTGCATTAGCTATACAAAAGTGCATAGTCGTAATTTGTTTTTCATACATCGAGAAACGTATTGATGGCAGTTTTCATCTTTATAAGACACGTATTTCACGTGATAGGCAAACTATTATTTAGGTTCCTGAAAACAAAATTGTGAATGTCGTACACCGTGACATGTTGCTCAGAATTTGCTAAAACTCTTACTGATTCTCAACTATGATACCTTCCTAGGTACACGTTGTTTCATTTACAAACGTATGAAAAGGACGGAGTAACCTGTGTCGATATTTCTTTTTTACGAAACCCGCAAGCACCCAACACAATGGCACGCAGATGTTATATACTGAATTTTACAACAGTTCGGCAGATGATGTGGAAGTACGGGTAGAAATTCAACTACGCTCCTAAGCAAAATTTCACCGATTTTCACGCAACGTTAAGTCACACCGATTTCCACGTAACTTAACAATTAGGCCAATTTTCACGAAACTTAACAATTACCCCGATTTTCACGAAACTGAACCATGACACCGATTTTCACGAAACTTAACCATTACACCGATTTTCACGAAACTTAACAATTACGCCGATTTTCACAAAACTTAACAATTACCCGATTTTGACAAAACTTAAAAATCACGCCGATTTGCACGAAACTTAACAATTACCCCGATTTTCACGAAACCTAACCATTACACTGATTTTAACGAAACTTACCAATTACGCCGATTTTCACTAAACTTTTAACAATTACCATATTTTCACGAAACTTAACAATTACCCGATTTTCACGAAACAACCATTACGCCGATTTTCATGAAACTTAACAATTACGCAGTGATTTTGAGGAGAGTGCAAGTACCGCATTTTATCCCGATAGGTGAAGACATGCGAGACTTACGGTACGGATACATTCACGCGCTCACTGTGTGACTTTCTGAGCCGAGTTTCATTGAATTCGCGCTTGCTGTAGAACTTCCTATTAAAAAAAACTTCTGTGCCCGATTTTATGAAAAGTAGACAAGCCTGTGCTAGCCCGTGGACGGACCGATATGGTCTCCATTTAAGGCATCCTTTTTTGATTTGTAAAGAATGCCTAAAGTTAATTTTAGTGATACTGAACAAGGAGCAACCCACACACCAAATTCTTCCGAAAGCTTTTTGCAGAATACAATACTGACACCGAATTTCGCAGAAGTGCTTTCTTGAATTTCGTAGGTGGAACATGCGAACAGACGCAGAAGTGACTCCCAAGGTATGCGTTTATTTCGCCAGCTTCGTACACATGGCGCCTAGCGAGGATCGGCTGCATCTGTTGTTTCTCGTACAGGAGAGCCCACGTGTCTGATCCTTGCCCAGGAATCGCCGGTCCTGAGTATTCCTTCCTTTTCTCATGCACTCATTAGAGTTTCAGAAAGTTGCTTTCAATAGATGACAACAAATTTTCATTGTTACACCGTGCATGTTGTCGAGTTACTCAATTATTATACCAACTACTGCACATATATAAAATTCATAAAATTTACACATTAAAACATTAGAAATGCTCCGACATGTTTCGGTCCTAGGACCATCATCAGGGAGCTATATATTTATTTTGACGATACTTACTTGGTATAATTTGTATTACAGGCATGCTGCCACAATACCCAACTGGTACAGCGAAATTAATGTGACTTTTTATAGTGTGACTTTAGCAAGGACGCTACAGCTCCCTGATGATGGTCCTAGGACCGAAACATGTCGGAGCGTTTTTAATGTTTTAATGTGTAAATTTTATAAATTTTATATATGTGCAGTAGTTAGTATAATAATTGAGTAGATGACAGCATCTTTCTTCCTTCACTTTCCTGTCTTCGTCATTCGACATCAACCTGTCTCATGACGCACACAAACGATGAAGCTTCGGTAAATAAGCTGAGAAGTAAACTCAGAACACGGAACAGTCCTTAATGTTTAATGTCGTTACCGCCATAATATAAGAGCGCTTCACATATCAATTGATTTACGCACTTGACATCGCTGTGAGTACCTCAGACCATATAGTGTTGAATGGCAGAATGACTGGTGAGTGTTGAATTGGAAAGAGTGTACATATTATCGGTAGTTTTCTTATTTTGTGCACTATACTAGTGGGATTTGCCTGGAGGCACTGAGAAAAACCTCCAAACCCTTGTCATATTGAGCTATGCACACGCCGATATTTGAAACGGGCGCGTCTATTATACCAGGCAAGACTTACCGTTTGGGCCTAATAGATTGGTTGAAGTAAAAATAGCGGATGTTAAAAGAATAGAGCATTCAATCCAGGTTGTATTGAGGCGTGTTATTTGCTGTTAAATCACCCGATAACACTGTAGCGGCCCACGTGTCCAGTAACAATGTAACTGAACCTAAACTCCATGGGCCGAGACTCTGTAACCAAGAGCAGTCAATAACCAACAGCAGTCAATAACCCATGTCATTTCCACGCCATCTTCAGCCATTGTAGTACCCAACAGAATACACCCACAGTCAATATTTGTTCTGACCAAGTCTGTCCCATTCTAAAAGCACATTCATTCATTTCATCCACACCTGCACTTCGTTTTGCTACAATACATGCCGCTTTCTAGAATGCTTGGCAACTTCTAATTGTCTCTGATATGTTCTTTATCTCATAGCGAGTGGCGGCAAACATGCAGTGTACTGTGGCATTTAAGTACTATAGAAACTGTTCAGCCTCAGGAAAATTCAAAACGGGATATATTTTGGCAGGAGCTAAAATTTTTAATCCTATTGTTTTTACAGTACGATACTAAAGATATTCAGTTCATATCCTCATTGTTGCACCGTGCATTTTGTAGAATCACTTTAACTATTAACCAACAAATGCACTATATAAAATTTCACATTAAAACACTTAAAATCGCTCCGACATGTTTCGATCCTAAGATCATCCTCAGGGAGCTACGTTGTTCCTTGCTAAAGTCATTTTAAAA
>Ga0131853_10026113_pt1 | contig 10508 bp, 8 predicted proteins | sample TergutLab28metaG_FD_92764 | JGI IMG/M metagenome (GOLD analysis project Ga0131853, IMG submission 92764) | Labiotermes labralis P1 segment gut microbial communities from Petit-Saut dam, French Guiana - Lab288 P1 (version 2) (version 2) | ecosystem: Host-associated > Arthropoda: Insects >... | reverse complement strand
TCCTTCTTGAGAAGCTAACTGGTTTGCAGCTAGTCAAGAAATTCTCCGCATTTCACAGAACCCGAAGGTTCATTACCGCACTCACAAGCGTCCGCCACCTGTCTCTATCCTGGGCCAGCCCAATCCAGTCCACATACCCACATCCCACCTCTTGGAGATCCGTCCTAATATTATCAACCCATCTACACCTAGGTCTCCCCAGTGGTCTCTTTCCCTCTGGTTTCCCCACCAAGACCCTATACACCCCCCTCTCCTCACCCATATGCGCCACATGCCCAGCTCATTCTTCTTGATTTTATCACCCACACAATATTGGGTGAGGGCATTATAACACCAGCAAAATGGAATGTGAATGATGGAAAATTCATATTTGTTATTGACATATCAGATGCAATATTTATGAACTATCTGGCACCTAATGTCAGATATCCCCATCACAAAATGTTATGCTCAAAATGCCAGCCAAAATGTTAAGTGGTTATGTGTAATTACTTCACATGTACGAGGGTTATCCAGAAAGTAAGTTACGATGGGCTATTAAGAAAAAAACAAGAATATATTACAAACCATGTATATTGCCATTTGATGTACATACCGTACACTACTTTTCGACATGGTTTCCACCATTGTTGAGGCACTTGTCACAGCGCTGCACCAGTTTTTGTGTCCCTTCATCGCAGAATGATGCCGCCTGCGATGCAAAGCAAGTGGAAACGGCTTTTTTGACCCCAGACACAATTCTGTGAAGAAGTGGCCGTGAAATTTGAGGAAAACGGCGTAATGGTGAATCATCTGTTCTTCCTAACCTTCTCTTCAACTGCATGCACCAAATCTTCATTCACCACAGACGGTCGGCCGCTTCGTGGATCATCATGCACATTTTCGCGCCCTTCATTAAAGAGTCGCACCCATCTCCATACCATTGAACTACTCACGGCATGTTCTCCATACACGTCACAAAGTTGACGATGAATTTCAGCCAGTGTCATGTTCTTTGCATTCAAGAAACGGATTACAGGCCGCATTTCACATGCGGCGGGATTCTCTATTTTCTTAAACATTATAAACACACAGCACGATGCGTAAACACTGTTCGAATGTCTGCAAATTCTGTCCGTGCCTTGCCACAGAATCAACAAACTCGGCACCCATGCGCACCATCGTGGCTGCAGCAGCAATATTCGCAAACGGAACTTATTTTCTGGATAACCCTCGTATTACAGTACTATCAGATTTTCAGAAGTATAACAATGTACAATTTGAGTATTACTTTGTGTCTTATGTCTTTCTGTGACTAAAATGATTAACCAGTCAGTTGGAATCAGTATCAGAATTACAGTGACATGTGACACAGAGTAGTATGAACAGACATGCTTCGAAGTTTTAGAGCTATAGCCAACAGGTTTCTCTGACCATGAAAGAGATGTACATATACATATACATGGTGTCATACGCCAGGAGACTGTAATTTTGACACCTAGAAACGCGAAAACCTCAAATCTCAATTTAAATTACAATGGTAATACAGCATTATGTGAATGAAAGATGAGGTTTTTTTTTTCCCCCTTATATTTGGGATCATTCTTGATTTCAAACTTCCGGCATGTTCTGAATGTTTGTATGCTTTCTTCTGTGTAATTCCCCGGTGTGTGAATTTCATATGTGGACGTTTTGGAACACTCTGTCTCTTCCATCTTCACAGGAAGGTAGGTATGAAGAATGACTAGGTTTCCAAGCCAAGCCAAAGTGTTGATTGGGGGTGGAGACTTGCCCAAAGTGCAAGTCGACATCCCCCTGTCTGTTAGCCATTCCCGCGTCTGACCGCATCGCTGGGCTCTATAACAGACACCTAAACTCTAACAGGGGGATATGCTTACACTAACGATATAAGAGTAAGGCTGAGGGCCTTGACTGATCATGCCAAAACCAGGGCCTAGTTTGCCCTGGACTAATTATGGGAGGGATAAACTTTGGTTGGGTGGCTGTCTGGGTTCTGAGCCCAGATTGGCTCAGTCGCAAAATGGAGGTATGCAACGTTTGTCAGGCACTTAGGTGAAGCTACCACTGGGGGAAGGGAGTGCGGGCTGTGCCCCGACTTTGCATCGTATACCCTGGCATTTGCTTACAACTGAGGAAAAATCATGGAAAAACATCAGTCAGGGTAACCGAAGGGCGCTTGGCTGATCAGCGCCGAACGCAATTCGTTTAGTCGACTTGGCCATCGTGGGAGATGGCCTCGACTGGTCTGCTGGGCCCTGCCGCCCTTGGCTTTCACATCAGGCGACAGAGTCAACCCTTGGTCAGCGTAAGTATCTGCTGAGTTGCTGACAGCTCACAAGCTGTCAGCAAACCTGTATGACATATATCATTGCTGTGTGTACAGTGAAAAACTCCTGATGATGGGGAGAGGAATTGTCCAAAACATGTAGAGTTTTATTCCAAAAATAAATTTGAGAAATTAGTGCATCTAGTTGGTTTTATTATAACAATTTATCACGACGCACGGTCACCTGAACGTCAAATTCGTACTTTAATTGTCCGAATTTTGGATAATTCCTATTATGTGTGTTACTTGTATGGGCTACTTGAGTTCATTTACATATTTTTACACGAACTCTCCTTGCACCTTCTGCACCCATACGTTCATATGAACCATACTGAACAAGTCAACTCTATATCCATTTACTGTTTCACAAATGAGTCATACTGAAACACATTAACTCCACAGTCATTGTACTGTATCACATATGATTCATACTGACACAAATTACACCTGTACCCATTGTATTGCATAACAAATGATCTGTAGCGAAACACATTAACTCTAAAGTCACTGCACTGCATCAACAATCATTGGTATTGAAGCAAGTTAATTCTATATCCAGTGTCCTACATGAACAATGATTCGTTCTGAAACAAGGTAACTCTACAGCCATTGTACTGCATCAGCAATGATTTATATTCTAACAAGTTAACTCTATATCCATTTTACTGAATCACAAATTATCATTCAGGATGGAGTCATATGCCTAAAGCTCTAAAATTCAGAAACAAATTCACATACCATTGGCATACACACCCCATACTAGACACCTAGAGGACTATGAAACTGAACTTCTGACTCACATTGTCATCATGGTTTTCTTCAGGGTCAATCACCTCTACGTAGTTGGATGGGAACCAATGCTGTTTCTTTCCACCATAATCACCTCGCCACCAACCATCTTCTACCTTGTTCACATTGGTGATGATGGCATGCTTGCAGAATGACAGCTCGTCATCACGGCATGCCATGTAGTCATACAAAGCTTTCACTGTGACCTGAACAAGTTGAAATTTCTGTGATCCCACCCACCTCATATATCACATTCTAAACACTTTTTTCACCATATTCTTCAGATGATATGCATGACATAACACCTGAATTCTCTCCATACCAAACAACACACTGTCCAGCCACACGGTTTAGTCAACAAGGTAGGAAATGTATGTATAAAATACCAATGAAGCATGTTGGAATCTTCACACCCTGATTTCTCCACTTCGTTTCTATCCTAATTATAAAAATTGTATGTACCTTTTTCGAAGGTCTTTCCATACCAAACAACACACTGTCCAGCAACACGGTTTAGTCAACAAGATAGGAAATGTATGTATAAAATACCAATGAAGCATGTTGGAATCTTCACATCCTGATTTCTCCACTTAGTTTCTACTATCCTAATTATAAAAATTGTATGTAACTTTTTTGAAGGTCTTTCCATACCAAAAAACACACTGTCCAGCCACATGGTTTAGTCAACAAGATAGGAAATGTATGTATAAAATACCAATGAAGCATGTTGGAATCTTCACATCCTGATTTCTCCACTTCGTTTCTATCCTAATTATAAAAATTGTATGTACCTGCTTTGAAGGGAACAAGCATTCCAGACAACTCACATCATCACAGTTACTTCTACGATGCTGACCATGACCCTCTTGATGGCTGTTGGTTATGGTGCTAATAGTTAAGAGAAACATGATTCCAAGTGTCACTTGTTAACTAACCTTGGGCACAATGCTATTTGGATCCATGTATCCAGGGGTAGCATATACAGCTCCGTCTTCATCTACCTGCTGGAAAACAACAAAAGCTTATCAATCAACTGCTGAATGCCAGTGGCTCTGTCAAAAAACTCATTCCATGTCTCTAGAACGTAAATATGTGTGGGTAGATTGCTCTAGTATTTTGTCATGGCACCAACAGGAACATGCACAGAAGATGGCAGAAAATGGAAATGGAGGCTTTTACCCTAGTGCGAGGTGCACCTTCAGAGATGGCACGAAAATGTGAAAACCGAAATAAGTCCATCCGCCCAGATTTGACCTGAGTACAGACTGCATAGAATACTGCGCAGCTAAACATGGCCGCAACAAACGAACTTGAGCTTTTACCCTAGTGCAAGATGCACCTCCAGAGATGGCACGAAAATGTGAAAACCGAAATCAGTCCATCCGCCCAGATTTGACCTGAGTACAGACTGCACAGAATACTGCGCAACTAATCATGGCCACAACAAACAAATGTAACTCACCGGACCCATCCCTCTGACAAAATCTTCATTCACAGGATAACACAGCTTCACTTTGTGATACAGAGGATGACGCTTGTAATAACTGACTAATTCCACCAGGCTCTCAAACTGAGCTGATCCAATCATGTACAATCGGCCTTCTTGTTTTATTCTGCAGTGTTTGATCTTCTTCTCTGCCCTGAAATAAATAACAATTTAATGTATGTCACCTACATTCATGCAGTAGCAGAATCTGTAAGCTGTACGACGTGGCAATATGGCTACATCCAGTGCTCAGAGCAAGGCACACAGCTCAACACCATTCTGCTTGTTTTAACACAACTACCATAACAGCTTTTTACACTCTTAGTCCCAGGCCGTATTTAACACATTTTTTTGTCCCAGACCACTCAGCAGATACACACACACACACACATATAGAGTGTGGCTATTAAATAACGAGACTGCATGTATAGCTCATCAGCTTGACCTCTGTTACTAGTTACTGCTGAAACTTTCTCCAGTCATGTAGTACAAAACCACGCTCTGTTACAATGATGGTGAAGTGAGTAGAAAAACGTTTGTTTCATCAGGGTTTTCTTAACTACTCATGACCACACTTAATAGAAAAACTAAGGAACGAGAAAACATAAAATTTCTTGTAAAACTGAATAAAACTGCCACCAAAACCTTTAATTTATTATGTGAGGTTTTTGAACAACATGGAATGCACAGCTTCTTATAGAAATGCTTGGAAGATAACACACACGTAAAATAATTTCACAGCAGTATATCCTGTGGGGTAAAGGTGGCCTATGCATAGGGCTGACAATATTACCACCTTCATGTGCCAAATGTCTGGAAATCTGGGAGTCTCAACCACCTGGCACCCTCTGGGCCTGTACAGGGACTGCTTTACCTTCTACAGTAATTTCAATGGCCAAGCAGCACTGCTTTGAAACGAGCCATGCTATGTAATAGCGTCACCCCATGTTTTAATATTGTTGTGAATCATCGTAAGTAGATAGATGTATTTGTTAACTGCAATTGGGTTGACAACAGTTGGCAGTTGTACAGTACACTATTACACACAAACAATATACAGAACAACACAATTAATTTGGGAAGAGTGCTGGCCGTGCCCCGTCTTTGCGAGTTATACCCTGGCACTTGCCTTACAACTGAGGAAAAAGCACGGGAAAACCTCAGTCAATGTAGCCGAAGAGTGCCAGCTGGCACATTGAAAACAGAATATGTGTAATGCTGCAGAACCTACAGTGTCACACACTGTAAGCCTGCATATGTCTAGTGGAGAGCACAGAAAGATGCCTATCCAATACAAAGGAAATGCCAATGACCACTGCAACACGTGATCCGTGGTCTGCAAGATGCACTGGTATCCTATCCAGTCTTGGCATTAAATACACCGAAACTGTTTCAGTATGTAAAGAAACACAACCCCATTTGTACATAGGCCACATTCTGAAAGACTACGAAATGATCAATAATCTTTATGTGAGTAAACGATTTGCCTCACCTTGAGGCTGTTGTAAATTGCTAAATGTCATCCTCAAAACATTATCTATTATTAATAATTTTTAAACCCTTCAATCAATATACACGAGCGCTTAGAACTAACTGCTTGTTATAAGCAGTGAGTAGGTGATAATTAGTTCTGTGTTACCTGAACGATATAGCATATGAAAATACATTATTTCCACTGGGTCTGACTAGAAAAGCACCATCTGAAGGAACTCTTTTCAGCAATTCTTCTGCTTCAGCACGAGTAATATTCTGATGATACCACTCCTTTCCCTCATGCTTGTTTGGTTGAGGCACTGACTCTTGTAATGTGATAAAGAATTCCTGCAAATAAATTGCTCTGTGGCATAATTCATCCTCCTAATGAAAACCTACTCAGTCCAAAACTGTCTGTGCAACAAGGTTTAATCATCATACTTCTTTCCATAATTCAACACAATGCACAAATTCATAGGCTCTTAATTCCCACTTCAAAATTAAGGAAGAATGTTGTTCCTGTACATGTCACAAAGGCATGTGGGTGAGTGGAGGTAGAACTCCACTCACTTTGAACCTCTAAAACTAGATGTAGGTATATGGCAAGCCTCATTCCTCTGGCATTTTAAACCCTGGGAAGGTGACCCTGGTTCTAGGTGAAGAGGAGGCTGGGCACTTCAGGTAAAAGTACGATCTCTTAGCCCTTAGGGGAAAATGAACCACAATTCCTCAGCTGTCCTGGCCACACTCTGGTCTCAAAGCTGAATGTACTATTCTGGCTCTAATTATAAAAACAAATCACCACTTATTTCAGAAATTCATTATTCAGTGTGAAATATGAAACCAATAACTAGCTTTGTCATCAGAGTCTGAACCAGATAACAGGAGGAGGGGGGGGGGGGAACAGAGGGACTTAGTTTATTTCTATCGTAAAACCAACCAGATGTATCAATGTTTCAAATTTATTTTATTGGAGTAACGCTGTGCATGTTTCGGACGGTCTTTCCATCCATCATCAGGCGTTAAAGACTGTACATACTGCAACAGGCATATGTCAAACAGATACTGCCAACTGCCAAGCAGTCGGCAGTATCTGTTTGACATATGCCTGTTGCAGTATGTACAGTCTTTAACGCCTGATGATGGATGGAAAGACCGTCCGAAACATGCACAGCGTTACTCCAATAAAATAAATTTGAGACATTGATGCGCCTGGTTGGTGTTACTATAGAAATCTATTACGATGCACAGCCCTATGATCGTCAAATTTGGACTTTGTTTAATTTATTATTTAAAGCAACAAATGCATAATGTATTAACAACAAAGTCTGTATTGTAAAATACTGTTATCGTTAATATATTGCACACTTGTTGGTCTAAATAATACTCCTTCTTCTTGAGAAGCTAACTGGTTCTCGTCTAGTCAACAAGTTCCCCACATTTTATGGAACCCGAAGGTTCATTACCACATTCACAAGTGCCAGCCACCTGTTCCTATCCTGAGCCAGCTCGATCCAGTCCATACCCACACATCCCACTTCCTGAAGATCCATCTTAATATTATCCTCCCACCTATGCCTGGGTGATCTAAATAATAAATTATACAAAATGCATGGTATATGCATCAAGATAGAGGGACCTAGAATTGAATGTATTTGATAGCTAGGCAAGAATTTCTGTTGCCATTTGCTACCATCTGAGGTATGACCTTGAAAGTGCATCATGTGTGAATGACATGCTGTACCACAACAAGGCACAACAGGATTCATACTAGAAACTGAGGTCTCTGATTATAGCAAATGTCCACAAATGTCACTATCATATTTTCACTGCACTGAAAACTTATCGCTGCTAGCTAATGCAAAAGTGTTATAAATTGTAAAAAAGCTTAGTAAATACATGTAGAGATTAAATAAGGAAGACTGCACCCAATAACACACAGCCATATCACAGAAGACTTGACTCTTCAAATATGTGCTGACTTTTGACGTTCAGGTGACCATGCATCTTGATAAATTCTTATAATAAAACCAACTAGATGCATTAATTTCTCAAATTTATTTTTGGAATAAAACTCTACATGTTTCAGACAGTTCCTCTGTCTATCATCAGGAGTTTTTCATCGTACACACAGCAACGTTATATGTCACACAGGTTTGCTGACAGCTTGCGAGCAGGATCAGGACAGAACTGCCAGTTCCGTCCTGATCCTGCTCACAAGCTATCAGCAAACCTGTATGACATATTCCATTGCTTTGCGTACAGCAAAAAACCCCTGGTGATGGACAGAGGAACTGTCCGAAACATGTAGAGTTTTATTCCAAAAATAAATTTACAAAATGAGTGCATCTAGTTGGTTTTATTATAAGAATTTATCACGATGCATGGTCACCTGAGCATCAAAAGTCAGCACATATTTGAAGAGTCAATTCTTCTGGGATATGGCTGTGTGTTATTGGCTTTATTATAAGAATATGCTGACTTTATAAACCAGTTCTGCATAGACTACTGTGTCTTCTAAAGAATGAGTTTAATTTTTAAGAATAACCAGCAATGGGGTATGGTTTTCCTTAATTTATTGATTTTCAGTTTTAGTTGCAGGTGGAAACAAGACTTGAGGTACTGTGGTCTCAAATGGCCTTATAACACCAACTTCTGAGAACAGACAGTAGTACCAGAGGAATAATAGCTGACATGAGAAAACATAACTGTATGTACAACTTCTCCCACTGCCACTGTGTCTATCACAAATCCACATGGTTGACCATGGGAATAAATTTGTCCCCCTGGGTTAATAAATTAGTGACCAAACATCTGAGATGTGGCATGACGGTCTGACATTGAGGCCCAATTTTCACGCAATTAAAGTGTCAAAAGATGAAAATAAATCCTTCTAGTATCAATGACCCTATTTATGAAATATGTATGAATTAACCCTTTAAAAAACGAAACAAATCCCATCTGTCATCTGCTGGCATTATTAGAAGCTCACCATATTCTCCACATTAGCAGGATATGGTTAACTTGGATTGCATTAATCACAAATATGAATGAGTTCATTAAGAAAATTGCTTGGTGAGGTGTCACTGAAGGACATTACCCTTTTGGAGCCAGAATTAATTTTTTAATTTTAGCACACCCTGTATATAAAATGTGAATAATACAGGAACCAAATATGTTAGAATTATGAAACAAACTGGATTTTGAAGAGAAAAAAACAGAGAGTATATACCATGTTTAAAATATTCAGTACCTATATTTGTTGAATAAATATATAAAAGCAACTTTAGAGGTTAGCAGTGCGGTACAACCACTATAGTTGACATTAGGCATCAAAAGGTTAATACAGACATGAGAAAATGATAAAACACATACCTGACTTCGAAGTGGATGACTGCGATAATGGGTGATTAAACTATACAAACTATCAAAACAGTTACTGTCAATTAAGTAATACTTTGTCTGCCCCTTGTCTTGTTTTGACTTTATTCGGCAGTGGTTGGACTTTCCCTGGCGCCTGAAAACAAGTAAATTAGGTATAACCAATATTGCCACTCAAGACTCATAATCCAAATATGTACAGGAAGGATCCTGCATTTACAGCTACTGTTGCCCCCGTCTTCATTACACAAGAACAATTTTTTGTCTTACCAAGGAGTTCTGTCCTGAAGACAAAGGCACAACAGGAACTACTGAAATGTCGGTAACCTATCATATCTACACAGCACATGCCAGAGGACTACGATAGTGTGAGGCAAATAGTTCAATGTAATTCACTCACCAGAATGAAAGAGAATAGTCTCCAACAAATGTTTCACTTTCTCGCACCAGAAATGTGCCGTCTCCAAGGTACTTCCTGAGTAACGTCTCAGCTTCTGTTCTTCCTCCAGGCAACTTCCCATGGAACCACCTTTCACTAAAGTGTAGCTCATCATTCGGAACACCCTGTACAATGATATTATCAACTTGCGGACACATTAAGGCACAAATTGTGGTAACATTTGTATTTGAAACAAACAAAACTATAAAACACACTTAAACCACAAAAAAACTTTTTTTTTATCTCAGTATTTAACCAACTTGATGAACAAAATTTGTTTCACAATAAGTTTCATTTCATGCCTCTACATGTTTCGAGCACATGTGTTCATCTTCAGGAGCTCAAAATTGCATTACACAGCCTCTGGTATCATCACAGACTTAAAAAAAAAACAGTTGTACTGCTCGTCACAGCCTAACGTTATTTACAAATGCCATAACAGCGCCACAACCACGATGCACACGGCTTGTATAGAAGCCGTGTGAGTAGTGGTTGTGGTTCTGTTATGGCATTTGTAAATAACGTTAGGCTGTGACAACCACAACCACAACGCACACAGCTTCTATAGAAGCCGTGTGCGTTGTGGTTCTGTTATGGATTTGTAAATAACGTTA
>Ga0131853_10026112_pt1 | contig 10508 bp, 7 predicted proteins | sample TergutLab28metaG_FD_92764 | JGI IMG/M metagenome (GOLD analysis project Ga0131853, IMG submission 92764) | Labiotermes labralis P1 segment gut microbial communities from Petit-Saut dam, French Guiana - Lab288 P1 (version 2) (version 2) | ecosystem: Host-associated > Arthropoda: Insects >... | reverse complement strand
CCTCAATTGACCTCACGAGGCTCACGAGGCTGAATGGACCCCGTTCCAGACCCACTACTACTCAGAAAATCTGGTAGCGCTGGGGATCGAACCCGGGACCTCTGTATCTGTAGCCAGAAACTCCGACCACTAGACCACAGAGGCGGTCGATTTCTATGCTAGTATAACTATTTAAAACGTCAAACTGTGAAGCATTTATAAAACTATTTTTGCTCCAAGTTATGGATTATAGGAAGTTAAATTTTAAGTTACCAACAAAAGGGTCAATTATTATCCAATTTGTAAATAGACTTGTGAATAGTGTATCGCTGAGACTGTAATTATTTTAACTTAAAGTCACCATGTCTCCACTTACGACCGCCTGTTACCTAGTGGAAGGGGACAAAACCTTAAGAGCTCCATCTAAATATTCAATGCTTTGATTTCTCAAATTACATCCATGTCTCTATATATATGATATACAGACGCTCCCCAACTTACGCAATATCATGTTACCCAATTTCAGACGTACGCAATTTTGAAAGGTTTGAAAAATGAAATTATGACACTTTTTAAAAGCGCGCCGAATTTTCCCATGTTGGAATGAAACATAATGAGACTAGTGGCGGCGGCAGAATGCTGCTGGACAATAACACCAGCGGCGGGGCGGTCATGTTGTGGCCGGTCAGGTTTCAGTGTGTTGGAGTTCCAGTTTCAACAGCACTTCCTTCTGTGTGCATGTATAGTTGACCATAAGTATACCGTATCCAACCTGCGCGAAATTCGACTTTCCCTGGACGTTTCGGAACGTACTTTTGCTTCAGTCGGAGCGTTTCTGTGTCGCAGAATGTGTTCACATGTTGCACTGCTTAAATGGATCGCAGAAAAAAAGGATGATTGACTGCTCCTCTGTTTCAAATACATCGTAATGCTAAATTAAGAATAAAATCCAAGTAGATGCCACTTATTATTTTATTATACTTATGTTAGGCTGAACATGTTTCGGGCACCATTATGCCCATCATCAGGAGCTCACGACGATAGCGTTGGTTATCACATATACCGTCTGGTTTTCGAGTTGCTGCTGGTTGGAAGTTAAATGCAGGCAGGATGGATGAGTGTCCAGACCGAAGGCTGTAACCACATAGGCCGTCTGGTTCTCGAATTGCTTCTGGTTGGAAATTAAGTGCAGGCAGGATGGATGAGTGTAACAGCATTCGGTCCGGACACTCATCCATCCTGCCTGCACTTATCTTCCAACCAGCAGCAACTTGGGAACCAGACGGTATATGTGATAACTAACGCTATAGTCGTGAGCTCCTGATGATGGGCATAATGGTGCCCGAAATATGTTGAGCCTAACATAAGCGTAATAAAGTAATAAGTGGCATCTAGTTGGATTTTATTCTTCATTTATCAAGATGATGCACGGTCCAATACACAACGAACATCGTAATGTTGTCGACGGTAAGCACTGCTTAGAGTGCCCTTATTACGTAACAAGACAGGCAGCCTACGAGTAACGGATAATTGAGTTTCGTTCGCGTAATTATATATATGTCGTGGAAGATAAATAAATATCACATATGCTGAGTGTTTCCGTAGCCTAAGTCACCCAGAGTACAATGCGCATGTGCCGTATTATATACACCATATTTTTCCACATTATCTCATAAATGGTATGAATTTCTAAAAAAAAAAATTACTGAACTAATATCTGTGTTTTGATTTTCTCTGCGAATTTTGTCTGAAACATTTCACATTTAGAATTCAGCGAGGCATTCGTATAAATTTGCAGAGGTCTTCATGTAAAGTGCCCGTTATTCTTGTCGTATTTTAACGAAATTTGAATTTTATCAGCTTATTTTTCGAAAAAACACACAAATATAATGTTTCATGAAAATCCCTGTAACGGGAGCCGAGTTGTTCCATGTGGACGGAGAGACGGGTATGGCGAATTTGTTATTCGCCTTTCGCCAAATTCGCGAAAGCGCCTAACAATCGGTATTTTATAGACCAAATGAAAGTACAATCGTACCATAAATTCATTTACGCATAAGGAGTTTTTTTTTTCCAGACGCTTATGGAAAATATGAAAGAGAAATGTCGGTGTCGTATATTATGACACTGTTTTTAGTTTAACTTCACTAAAAACCCAACGAAAATGTTATACTATAAAATTTGCTCTGGTCATTTCACAGTTATACATCTGTTTAGTAAATCCCTTAGTGTTTCTTATACTCTGCAACAATTTAAACAAAGTTGATCTGTTTCAAATTACAGACATAAAATATACCGTATTAGTAAGGCAAGGGAGAACAAAAGACCAGCGGAATATTCCTAGCAGCATACTCTTGCTTTTTTTCGCGGTTGTGTCCTTGATCTAACAACTAATCTTCCTCAGTTTTCACTTGCTCATTCCTGTATTATTACTACCATTCCGATGAGCGACTCTATTATATGGTTGTTTCTTTTCAATCAACCGTTCCCCCAGCGCTAGAATCATTGTGATTTGGGCGTTCGGCTTCCATGCCGCAAGAGAACAATCCAGATGCCGTAATTGAATCTTGTGCGAATCGCAACCTCAAGACTCGCCCGTTTGGGGTTGCGCTTGCTGTTTGGAGCCTGTCAACAAATGACATTATAACGCTTTCTGTTCACAGTTACAGTGATTGCAAACTATCCTGAATATAGGCGGAGTACGAGGTACTCAGGGCGTATTAAGAGGAAGAAGGCACATTGCAGATTCTGTGTTAGTTATTTATGCTTTAAACAGTGTGTGAATTTCATAAGTCCTGTATTATATAGTGAAATGTGACATGTAAATGGGACAAGTAGGAAAATGAACTCGGTCCGAATATATCTTATAGGCTATTTCAAATATGTAAGTTAATTAACACAATACACGGCTTGTTTAATGCTTAGTGCTTTTGGCTGCGAGGAATATTCTGTTTCCAACGTTTCGATATAATTTACGGTTACTCTCCTCAGCTGAATGAAACTGGGTGTTGTCTGGGGACTATGGCAGTGGACGGTGTGTTATAAGTTACGATCGGAAGCACTGGACCAGTGTTTTACCAGAAACACTTTCTAAACTTTAACAGGTCTCGTGAGAATCTGTCCCTGTGGATTCCAAATATGAATCTGTTCCCAGTCATTGTGACGTAACATTTATGGGTAAAAGGTAACATGCTATGAAGCCGCAGAGGGGAAAGTGAAGTATAGCCCTTACCCATTCATAACCTCGGCGCTACAATGGGGTGTGTGGTCCAGACCACGCCCTTCTCTCTTTACACCCAAGAAAGAACCTCGGTACTCATTGTAGAAGAGGCTGGGTGGACCCCACGGCTGGTGTGGATAGGTATGACGAAGAGAAAATACTTTGCCCCCACTGTGGTTCGAGGTTCGGACCGTCCAAACCGTGGCGAGTCGCTGTAGTGATTACGAATTCTCGGTCCGTCCAAACTTACCGGCGCAATCAGCTAACTACTCTTTATGAAGAAGTGTAACTCTTCAGTTACATTTGCTGTGCAGGAATGAAGGAGATCCTGACTGTAGTGTATCACCTTTTGAATATTTCAGTATCGAAACTTCGTGTTTTGTCCCGTGTTCAAAATAAAAATTGAAACGCAGCGTTTCTATAAAAGAATCGGCTCCCCTGCTCAAGCAAAGATTGAGGAAAGTGGTTATTCTACATTTGTGCCCAGAGCTTCAGAATTTTACTGTAATCTTATATTTAAAAATTATATATATATATATATGTTGTGAACGGCTTCCAATATGGAGGGTAGCTGAGAATACATTGAATACGTAGTCGGGGACAGCCGACGAGGGGTGGTACTCCAGCTTGGGGTTTGGGCGAAGTGCTAACAACTCCTCACAGTAAAAACGTATCTTGTTACGAAATGTTCACACGGAAAGCCTCTGAGTAAGTATATAGAAGTTCTATGAATTTGTGGGATGCAGTACGTTACATGGCGTAAGAGACAGTATCCGAATGTAGACTTCGGACACCCGCGATTTGTGGAATATTTCTTTAACTTCTGCTAATTGTGAGTTGGTCCATGTGTTAATGAGTCGGGGGCGAATGAACACTGTTAGATTTCAAACTACTGTACGTGGTCTTGTACCAGGAGGATAGGAAACAGTTATTGTACGTCTTTAATAACAGCGAAAACGAAAGGGGTTTTGGGTCATCGCTCATTATTTACCCGTCAGTCCTCATAGTAATACAATGTAATAGAATTTCTAGGTAAGGAACTCTTTGAGGAATGAGACAAGGCTGGGTTGAGGGTGAATGGGTCGGACAGAGGGTGTAGTAGAGAAAGGAAAGACGCCAATCTTAATTACAACTCTTTGAGAACTATGGGGTTTGACTTGACCACCCCAAGTCACGTAAGATTGAAATCAAAAGTAAGAAATGAGGACAATGCGGCTTGAACACGTGGACTGAATGACGACGACGTTGATCGAGGAACAAAGCTCAGGTAATAGTTTCTATGTGCACCTGGGATGTCCCCGATTCGAATCTCGGCTGGTACAATACAATTCCTATTGTGTCTGAGGGTTTTCTGTACTTTTGCTCAGTCGTCCAGGCTAACACCACAACAAACCCTAGTAACAGCTTACATTATTTCCCGTGTAATTTTGTGTTTTTATATGTATATTGACAGGCATACCGTTCGCCTTGATATTGTGCCTTTCCTGAAGCCTGCCATAGAAATTATGTGTTATTGCTTTAACCCTTTACCTGCTAACGTGGAGAATATGGTGAGCTCCAAATAATTCTAGCAAAGGGCAGATGGGATTTAACTCGGCGTTTAAAGGGTTAAGGTATGCCAGTGTACCCTTTCTTCATACCATTCGTTCCTTGACACTTGTAATAATTGGACCATTCCTCTTCAGATATTATATAATTTATTAAAGAATTCTTGAAATGATAAAGCTCTATCGTGCACAATATGAAATTACGACTCCCGGTTAAAGGGTCAAATTCTAATATTATTTTGAAAATCAGGCGCCTCTTGGTATTCCAAGTGGTTATTTTTAAAGGTCTTCATCCATCGAAACTCCTTGTGCACATCTTGCCCCCTCCTCACAGTAGACACTTACACAACCCACATTATGAAATTCACTAGTTTGTTACAACTAAGTAGAAGTTGCAAGGGCTACGTAGCTTTCGTGCCTAGCTAGAGTGAGGGAGAAACGAAATGTACACAGAGTCTTGGTGGGTAAACGACTTTGAAAATGACCAATTTCAAAGTAAAGGAAAAGATGTAATTTTAACATTAAGTTGGAATTTATGGGATCTGGACGTTGTGAGCATATGAATTAGTCTGGACTACCTTAATATTGGGTCCAGTGGTAGCCCTTCTACTGTCAGATTCTGTAAGTTTCTCTATGTATTATTAAGAAAGGTAGTGTGAATTTAACTGGAAACGAGCTTACCAAAGCAGCCCTTGTTAAACACGATGATAAATCTATTAGGGGGAAATGTGCTTGTGGGCGGATTTGGCAGGGAAGAAGCAGGTCCAGTCCATATATGATAGGGTGGATCATCCCCGATGAAAAAGTGGACCACATTCGCCCCTAACCTTCTCTAATTGAATTTTGATTATTAATTTTGTGTATAACAAAAAGCCTAGAGCAGGCCAGACAACCCCTTTCACTGTGCATCTGACCGACAGGTTCCTCCATGCAGTAAGGTACATCGCTCTCCATTTTTCTGCGTCTTATTCGTTGGAAACCTTATTATTTATTTCTTTAAACAATACCTCATTAAATAAAGACAGATTTCAAAATTATTTTTCCCACTTTACAGATCCTTCATTGTCGCTAGGAAATAATAGATTGTAATTCACCCCACGCCACCATTCAGATGTTAAATGTGTGGTATAAAAATATGTTTCAACACTCTTTTGGAAGAGTCTGGCCTTCTTTCTTCATACTATAAGAAATTATGGCATTGTAGTATATGCATGTGTTTGTCTGCATGTTTGTGTTTTCATAACGTGTGTAATTAAACTCTGTATGGAAGTCAAGCCATTGAATGTTAGGCCTGCTTCTTCTCCTTCATTCTCCGTTATCAACAATATTAAAGTTGATACAGTCCGGAAATCTGAAGAAGCAGAAACCCTGAATACGTTTATGATGTTTGGATAAACCTGCATATTGCTTCACTGTTAATAATAGCAGAAGACTATATGTGTATAACGTAACATTGAGGATCATTCGTGCAACCATTGTTGCACCGGAAAAGCAGGAATTATTACATATTCCGAGTGTGCGTTTGTAGCCTTAGTTATCCTGCATGCAATGCGCATGCGCCATATTGCCACTTGTGACCCGTTCGGCTCTAAAATATTTTTACACTTTATCTCATAAATGACATGACCTTCGAGAAAAGTTGCTGAACATAAAATGTGTTTTGATTTTCTCTACAACTGTTGTCTAAAACATTTCTTATTTTAGTAATAATTCGGCGTGATATTGTCACAAATGTGGAAACTTCGTCATGTAAAGTACTCGTTTTTTGTCAGATTAAAATGAAACTTGAATTTTCGCGACAGAGTTTAAAAAAATACTCAAATTTTAGATGTAATTGAAGTCCGTCCAGTGGGAGCCGAGTTGTTCCGTACGGACGGACAGACGACAGACATTCCGAAGCTAATTGTCGCTTTTCGTAATTCTGCGAAGGCGAACAATGACTAGGCGTGATATATAGGCCACACGTCGTAGTTCATTTGTAAGTAGCCAATTGTTAGTACGGCGACACAGCTTTTTTTTTTGTTGTTGTTGAAAATTTTGAAGAAATTTGCAGCTTAAAGTACGTAGCACAGGCTTCTTTGCAGTAGCTCTCAAAGAAATCAATTTGATTCAGTTCCTAGACTTTGACATAATATATCACAACATCTTGTACAGGAAGTTTTTTATTAGTGGGTAGGTGTATTTTGCTCATTGCTTTTTCATTACACTGCACAGTATTCAATTTAGAACGTGAACCTTACTCAAATTACGATAGAGAATACGTGAATAAATGACTGCTCGATTTCCTTCGTGCAGCTGGGTACTTTTTCGGTTCTGCATAACACACACGCACACACATGTATATATGTATATATATATATAATGTATATTATTATTATTATTATTACAGCCAAAGTCTCCAGAATACATATGTGTGTGTGTGTATGTATATATGTACATACACACGCACACACACACACACACACACACACACACACATATATATATATGTATACAGTATATATACATATATATATATAGATATGTATTTTTGGAGACGGCTGTAATGGGGAAATTTCGGCTCCTTGTACACAGGACTTTGAATGTTTTCCATTTGGGTAAACTTGCCAAGTTTCTTATGTACTTTATTTCAAGTCAAGACATTCGAAACTCAGGAAGAAAGAGATGCGTGTTTTTACGGTTAGATTTAACGACGCTACAGACTGGATGGAATTAATCAACATTTAGGTAAATGGTGCCCGGTAAAGAAGAAGCACCGTTTTCATTTTTGCCAATAAGTCGACTGTAACCCTGCAGCAGATTTAACCGTAGCGTCAACGTCCCAACAGATTTCTGTCTACAAAGGAAAAACTGATGCATGACAGAAGATATTGAAATGTACCTTTGATTTATATCTGTAACATTTTTTATGTCGTGTATTTTGTGATGTAAGAGGATACAGATATTTATTCTACTTTTGGTTGGTTTTGACAATTGAAAAACAGCCCGATAGCTCAGTAGGTATAGGGACTAGGCTACGGGCTGCAAAGACTGAGGAACGGGGCTTAGGTATTTCGCACGGACCTACGATTTGCCTCCTACAGTGCCCAGAAGAAATCTGAGTCCCACTCAGCCTCAACAAAAAAACGACTGGGGTATGAAACATTTCACTCGCCTTCACCTAGTTCCAGCGTTGAAAATTCGTGGATTTGTTTCATTCGCAATCCATGTGGTTGTGCTTAGTGAAGTACAGGACAGCCGTACCGTTTGTTATAATGATAATAATTATTATTATTATTAACTGCAATTGGGTTGTCACCCGGTGGCAGTGATCATTTTACATATATACAAAATATGAAATTGTTTACTACTAAATTTAAGTCGAGAGGTCTACATAAGAAGCATGTAGTGGCAACTTGGAATGTTGGGAACCGTCTCAGCATTTGCTTTTAGACACAGGGAAACCAAGAGAAACCTGTGTCGAGATGGCCGGTCGTAAGACCTTCCGAATACTGACTTCTAGCCAGCAATCCGGCACCTAAAGTTAAAAAAAAGCTATGCACACAGTACAACAAATACACGTAAGATGACAACAATGCACACAAGACAACAATAACAACAACAATAATTTGTCTTTATCTTCGTCAAACTGAGGAGTCTCTACCGGTGGAAAATTCAGTACTTACACACTTGATTAGCTCTGTGCAGAACAATATTTTGCCCCTCAGTACACAAATCCCAAGAGCAATGGAGTATTGAAGATCGCAATGAGCTGATTTGGAAACTATTCTCACACGAAAATAGAAGTCCCTAGATATCAGATAGGCCATTACAAGCAATATATTCTTTTTACATGCCTTTGAAACTGATGTCTCACATCCGACGTGCTGTAGAACCTTAGAAGAACAATGTTTTATATGTTTATGGTGTTCTGTAAATACATACCGGCTTCATATGATACTTCGTCAATTACACGGACTGTCATCACAGCTGATGATAGCTGATCATTAGTGTCACAGCCTCAGTTATGTTGCTTTAGAAACAGACACGGATGTGGAAGTGGCGTTTCGTCTGATAACAGAGAAGGTCTGTCGCTGCCTATTAGACAGTGACAGAAATGTGATGAATTAATGGTACAGAAGCTGTATGAGATAGCCTAATAATAAAGGATAACGAACTTGTATGAACAATATGCACTTGAAGAAGAAAGAGCAACTCTGTGAGATGACACAATAGAAATAACAAAGCGTCTATGGCAAATTACAGACATTTGTAATGGGGTCAGCTTGTTCTTATTCTCGGCAGACTTCGAACGGCTGTAAAGAATTCACCATGGCCCACGGCGTGATAAATTCATCGACTGGACAACCGTATCGTGATCTGAGTGACTTCGGTGGATATCACTCGGGAAGAAGTGGGGGGTGCAGATTCAATTTGCGTACGCGATACCACCTGCATCGACTGAGACTTCCAAATTACACTATGAACTTTCCCATCTACAGCCACTACTGTACAACTGTGCACATGAGCACTGACTGCGTCTTTAAATAAATTGTATAAGGATGGTAAATAAATAATGTTCTTCTAAAACTTAGGCAGTTTTATTTTGGGGTTGGTAACGCACAATTAAATTCTGAGGAAAGAATTTAATGTGTATTGGACCGTGCATCATCTTGATAACTGAAGAATAAGATCCAACTAGATGCCGCTTTTTACTTTATTATACTTATGTTAGGCTCAACATGTTTCGGGCACCATTATGCCCATCATCAGGAGCTCACGACGATAGCATTGGTTACCACATAGACCGTCTGGTTCTCGAGTTGTTGCTGGTTGGAAGTTAAGTGCAGGCAGGATGGATGAGTGTCCGGACCGAAGGCTGTTACTTAATCAGTTTCAACTCAACAATCAGAGCGGATGGTAGTAGATCCGGTTAATCAATACCAGAAGCTGTAATTACAGTTGTACGAGCTCCTGATGATGGGTGTCAACACCCGAAACATGTAGAGCTGCCTCCAGAAATGTAATAAACTAAACAAGTCGCATCTTGTTCGACAATTACTAAATTCGATTCACGACGCACGGACCCATGTAGATAAAATGTATAAAACTTCTTTATTGTAGGTAATGAGATCTTCATTTCTATTTTACTTTCCTCGTGCTTTGTCTTCTGAATACTGCATTTCTGTTTTATTTCTGAAAATCAAGGTAATGTAACTTACATTAGGGATGACTTACTTACGTGACTTTCAAAAGCACAATTTTTATGTAAAAGATAAAAACTGACTTCCTACCTCACAGAAAACTCTGAATACTTTCCCTTAATGTTGTTTTGGAAAATAATTTTTGTTTATTATAAGAACGCTGCAGAACACGTGCAAATTGCAGAGTATTTTTGGTGTTCTAACGGGTGGCACTTTCAGTTGTCACTTTTTTTTAATTTAAGGAGTTTATGTTAATTAGTGGGAGCCACTTTTCCTTGCATTTATCTTTCCAGTATCTTGAACATGAATCCTATAGAAACAGCCGCCTTAAATTTGTTTTTAAATGTAAATAGTTTTCTGATTAGTTTCAAATGTCCTAGTAAATACAAATTCTCTTGTGGGAAAGTTTTAATCTCCGGTTCCGAGCGACTTGTTAAGCCATCCAACCAGCTGTAACAGTCCAGCTTGTTACTGTATCGCACGGCATGTTTACCCTGCAGCCACGTTTCAGTTACCAAGGGGGGGGGGGGGGGTTGTGAGGTCACCTTTTTGGCCACCGTTTTTGTAAAACGATTTTTT
>Ga0131853_10026106_pt1 | contig 10510 bp, 4 predicted proteins | sample TergutLab28metaG_FD_92764 | JGI IMG/M metagenome (GOLD analysis project Ga0131853, IMG submission 92764) | Labiotermes labralis P1 segment gut microbial communities from Petit-Saut dam, French Guiana - Lab288 P1 (version 2) (version 2) | ecosystem: Host-associated > Arthropoda: Insects >... | reverse complement strand
TAATAATAAAAAGTGTGCGTGTCTGTTTAATGGGACTGTTTCAAATATAAATCGATTGGAAAACACCACAAAAAATTTCGGGGCCAGATTCCAAAAGAAACAGTTCTGATTAAAGTGCCTGGTGGCTTTTGTTAAAAAGATTATGTAGTTTAAACAAATCCTCACCCTTTGGAAGAACTAAGGAACAGCAACCGATAAAAGATTTCAACAATTTCCGGGGGAAAACGTCAGGATGTTACGAACGCGTTCAGCAGTGCATTCGGTCGGTAGGGCAATATTTTGAGCATGTGCTGTGGCACTGGCAAGTTTTTATCTGAATAGCGAAAAGTTGTTATCACTGCGATAATTCGCATGCCTACCTTCAAAGGCTGTTTCTCTTCCTGACTCGCGGCGTAAGAGGAAACGCTGAAGCACCCTCGGGCCGCCGCTTACACTGGTAAACAATTTTTGACGCATAGAATCCAATTAGGGCTTCTTATGTATTTTTCGACACTTAATTCAATATGTCATTAGAAGTGCTGTTATCACCTACAGCTTTGTGTGACAGAATTTTTGAAATGCAGTTTTAGCGAATTTATGTTTTTGACACGCTACTTGTATGTACTAAATATGGCTGAGGAACTTAATTATGTATTACATAGAGTGTGGGCATGAAAACTTAATCATAACAAAGACAGAAAACATGTGATCACGGTAACAGGCAGCCAGACTGCGCAAGTTCAGATATTTACTGACACGTTGTCAGTCACACCCCTGTGACAGCACTCAACAACCTCGGCAGCCGTGGATAGCAGGCTGTTATGTTCTTTGTAAGGTAAGCGGTGAAACTGAAGGTACTGGTGAGAATCGGCTGTGTTCCCTATGAGGTAGGAGCTAATCCTAAAGAAACCACAGAACATCAAGCAAGTTGCATGGCAGCACATTCTTGCCACAAGATAAGGTGATTTGTTTTTTTCAGATTTTTTCTCTCTGTTTATCTAACATCAAAAAGGGAGCTGGGTTATGGTTTGGGCAAGGCAGATCCGATAGGATCGTGTTACACACGGCTTGATAATTGAAAACAACTAATCATATTCGACAGTATAATCGATAATATACAGTAAATATACTTCGTAACAAAAGCACCAGACAGCATTGTGATACATGAAATTACCGCCTGGTTTGGTTTATCTACAAATTCAGTAAGACCGACTTTGCTAAGATACAGTGAAAAATAAAAGTGGTGACTGATTGTAAATCTGTTGCTACGATACGGAGAAATGTTACATGTATAATGCATATGATCAGAAGTAGCGAGCGCGTGAGTGAGTGACATTCTGGTTGCCATGATTACCAGCAATGTCAGAACCATAGGCCAATATTACAGTAAGTGTTCTCTTTGTGGTACACCCTGAGATCTAAGAAACGTTTCTTAATAATTCAGAAGGCGTGTCCTGTGTGAGGTAAACTGTCGCTGAAGAAAAAGTTGAGTTATTGCATCTGTGACTAGGTGAGTCATGTTTTGTTTCCATGGAAAACCTCACACGACAAGAGTCAAAAATCGGAATTGTGTGTGACAGCGCAATCAGATTGCACAAGTCCGATGGACGGAATAAAAGCTGAAGTCTCCAGAAAAACAGAAGAAATTCGCCACCGACTGTGACCATGTGGCTACAACTTGAAGAATTCTTATATTCTTGTGTGAAACCTTGAAACACAAATGCGTAGTTATTTTTTTCGTTGTTACACCGTGCATGTTGTCGAGTTACTCAATTATTAGACCAACTACTGCACATATATAAAATTTATAAAATTTACACATTAAAACATTAAAAACGCTCCGACATGTTTCGGTCCCAGGACCATCATCAGGGAGCCATATCGTCCTTGCTAAAGTCACACTATAAAAAGTCACATTAATTTCGCTGTGCCAGTTGGGTATTGCGGCAGCATGCCGTGTTGTGTAATGTTATGTTGCGAAGAGTACCCTGCTATGGATGTGCATTCTGTGCTTCGTTGCTTCACGCCGAAACATGTCGGAGCGTTTTAATGTTTTAATGTGTAAATTTTATATATGTGCAGTAGTTAGTAAAATAATTGAGTAACAAATGCGTAGTGTCGGTAGGTGTGGCCCCTTGTAATTATTAGCGAAGTTCCTCCTAGATCTCCTACCAGGGATTGAAAATACTGACATCTATCGGAAAAAATGGAATCCGGTCCGAAAGAAGAGTAAATTTTTGTATTCTGTACGTTTCGCTGGCCACCCCCCTCCCCACGCAGTTTTACCAATAAACTTGGAAGGATAAATAGAAAACGAATAATGTATTCAATACCTCGCAAGCAGGTCCTCAACATCACACGATTCTATCGTGTTCCAGTGCCAGTGCCTCAAGCTGTAGGTCCAAATGCTGCCCTAAGATTTCTTATACACTGTACTGAAATTTGAGGCGGTATCTAAGCCAAGCGATTAACCTTTTAAACGCCGAGTTAAATCCCATCTGCCCTTTGCTAACATTATTCGGAGCTCACCATATTTTCCACGTTAGCAGGTTAAGGGTTAACTGAGTTGTTTACGCGTGATGGAAGAAAGGCGCAGTATTACGAAGTATTTACTACCCATGATAAGGACATCTGAATTATTAACAATGAGGTCTGATAATAGTCCAAACTCGACTTTATTACTAACACAGAATTCTGGTCATCACAGCACGATAATTACATACTCCGATTCATAAGAGGGCATATCTACCGAAACCGATATGTAATCCTGTACAACTTCTCCCTTGTTACATGTGTCCCTCAGTCTGCTTCGTTGCTCATAACAGCAGTAGAAGACAAAAAGGAACCAAATGCCCGAAGGATTACCTTCTCTGGTCAGAACACAACAACTGTCAGAGAATTTCGCACTAGAATTTGGAGTGGCTGCGCCCGAAACGTAGACTTTTATAATGTACTGGCCCTGTTGAAAAGGCCTTTCCCAAATCAAATTTTACATTTACATGGAAGAAATTTTTTGGCCCTAACTCTACAACATAACTGAAGTTAGAAAATTTCAAACTTAAAATTACAAATGTGGAAGCAAGAATGAAAGAAACGTGTAATGAAGCTGAAGATCATCACAGAACGAAAATTTGTGTGATATGCAAGTATGGCTCCACATATTCTAAAGCAGAGACTAAGTACGAGTACAGTCTGAGGATGTATTTAAATGTATATTATGACCTCTTTACTCTGGGTGGAAATCGCTACAGGTGCGATATTATAACGAGGCTTTTTTTTTTCGCCGGCCTATTGGCGGCGAAAAAAAACCCCTATTGTAATTCGAAGCCCACTCGTCTAGGTCTTAGTTCAGTCAGGGTGGGGTTTATTGGATGGCTTTTCCGAAAACAGAAACAAGTTTTCATTTCTATAAAACATGGTAAATTTTTGTTGCTAAGGGAAGTGTTTCCTTCCTTCCTTGCAAAAATGAGAAGGTGGTGTCCATATGAACCCCCAAGAGTTTGGTAACCGCCCAAGAGACAACACAGTGTCACAGCTCAAAAAAACCACTACGTAAATCACTGTCATTAGGAGTCCAATCTGTCATAGTTTCGATGCCGGACTGCATGTGCGAATGATGTAACCGTTCTTAATGGGCATTTATACTTACTTACTTACTCCATGGTGCAGAGTTCTTCTTGAGAAGCTAACTGGTTTGCAGCTAGTCAAGAAATTCCCAGCATTTCACGGAACCCGAAGGTTCATTACCGCACTCACAAGCAATTTATACCGAAGCGAAATGAACGGATTGTGAATCGAAAAATCGCCACTAGTGGAGCATTCCTGGCGCCCCAGAGACGATTGGCAGCAACGGTTTTGTCTGTTGTTTGTTCTCAAACAGCCAGTAAGTTCCGGTCTGAGCAGATCAGCTGAGACCAAAGCAGATCGCACACAGGAAACAATTACTGGAAACAGCTATAGCGATTGTATTAGCCAAGATAACTGGAACAAGACAGGCAATGTACTAGAAACGTAATACTGCAGCGCGTTCGCGTAACCAATGTTACCGTGGAAATCAATAAGTATGAAAAGCGCGTGTCTGAATCCTATGTTAACCAGCATGCAAAGCGCATGTGCAGCATTACGTAGTCAACTGTAGGCTGTCTGCCTCTACCATATTTTTCCACATTATCTCATAAGCAACATGATTTTCGGTAAAAAGATATTAACATAAAATTCATATTTTGATTTTCTCTACAGAATTTCTGTGAAATATTTCACATCCTTAGAAGAATTCAGTCAGACACTATCATAATGTACACTGGTCTTCATGTAAAGTACCGGTTATTATTGTCAAATTTTAATGAAACTTGTGTCTTTTCGGCAGATTTTCGAAAAATACTCAAGTAACAAATTTTATTAAAATCCGTGCAGTGGGCCCGAGTTGTTCCATGGGGACGGACCTGATAAAGCTAACAGTCTCTTTTCCCAATTTTGCGAAAGTGCCTCAAAACGAGACACCTGACATCAGTACACGGTCGGAAAATGAGAATGGTTGAATACAGAAAGAAGTGAGTGTAACGAATGGCACCCAACTGAACTGTGCAAGAACAAGATATGCCCTCTTAACAGAAAATGTGAGGCGGTTTACTGTCTAGAGAAAATGAGGGATATGGTGAAGAGGAAAACACGGGGAGGAACACGATTAATAGTTTTCAACATATAGTAATGTCTTAACGTTTCGGTCATAGTTCTAACCAGGCAAATCAGTGCAAAATGTTCGAGAAAACCTCGAAGGCTGGGCAAAGAAGGGAGAATATTAAAATAATGTTCAAGAAACTGGATAGAAGTATGTGGGCTGGGTTTATTAGGCTTAGGCTAGAGACCAGTACTGGGATCTTGGAAATTTCGGTTTCTTTAGCAGGCGGCCAGTTTCTTCGGCAAGCTACTATGCAGCAGCCTGCCAAGCAGAATTATAATCAGTAGGGTCCGAAGAAGTTTTAGCGAGCAGCGTGTCCTGGCAGCAGTCGCAGTAAATATTCCACTTTTCCTTTAAGCTACTGCTATTGTCCTATCCGAGCTGCAGAGTGATGATGTCCGCTTCCCTACGTCACACTGCCTGTGGAACAACCTTTTTAAAAATTCAAACCAGTTAGTCTAATTAGCATTACAATTGCCCCCAAAATGGGCATCATGAAAACAACTTGTTACGGGGTACCTGCCGGCGGGGAGGGGATACAACAGTAGACTAATTCAGTTTTCGTCACTGCAATGCCCCAGAAATTGACTTTGTTCTTTAAACATGCCCACAGGGACGCAATACAGAGGTGATATTAAGCCAAATTACCGCGAGTTAACAGAAAATTGCAAAGTAATTGTGGCATTATGAACATCTGACAGTAAGAACGAAAAAAAATCATTTCGTCTCTTTGAAGTTGGTGGGTACTGTCCATACACTACAGCACTTAATATTAAGAAATACTGAATTTTGCCCACGCAGTGCATTTCTGCGTTTCGCTGTCTTCTCACAATGAAAGCTATTATTCGTCTAAGGGCACTGGGAGGTTTCTTTGTAATGTTCGTAATTCAGGAGTTTTTGGTGTATTCTTAAATATTACTTCAACAAACTTCGGGTTTCAAATTTGTAAATGCTGCCCAGAATTTCCAAAATAGCTTCAGACATTTAATCCTGTAATAATTGCAAGAAAACCATGGTACAGTATTTTTTTTGAGCAGGTCGCATTTACTCAGTCAAAAATTTCCCTACCTTTTATTAAACTTGTTGACCCAAGTAATGTCAGTGAAAAATCTCTGAAGAACAATATATTTGGTATTATTTTATGTGGAGCGTTTCGAACACGTTTTCAAAATCCGCTACAGTTGTACGCCGTGACGTAGCACATAGATTCACCAAGGCGTTCTTTACTTTTTCATCAAACGGTTCAACGGTATAAGCCTAAATGTAATAACCATTCATGCCTGAAGGAAATGTATGTATGGCTTCCGTATCTCTTACTTTAACGTAACTCAAAAACGTTTAATGGCATTATGTTCTATTTATTCTAACAAATTTCACACACACAGAAACATGAATATGGAAAGTACTAATAGAAAGTCACTGTGCCTTTAAACCAGGTAACGGTCGCCTAGTAACATACAAGTGGTGGCACAGAGGGTGAGTAGCGGTATAGTTAGGTCTACCCATGATTAACATCGGCGCTAGGCGAGGGTGGATCACCATTGCCAAGCCCCAACTGCTTTAAGCCTGGCAGAGAGACCCGGGACCCATTGTACAAGAGGCTGGGTGTGCCTCAGGGTCGATGTGGACGGGTAAGGTAGGTCTCGCCCCTCACTGGGGTTAGGACGCGGAACCATCCAGACCATAGCCAGTCGCTATACTGACAACGCTATCCGGCCCTCACTCCTTCAAGAAAAGTATGGATTTCACTGCACTCAATACATTTTTATAGATTTCACGTTGACGATTTTATCCAAATCGGACCAAAATTTATAACACACGAACAAAGGTTTGCTTACTTTCTTACAATCTTCAATGTATTGAATTTTACGAAACTCAACATTACTGCACAGAATCACATCAAGATATTCAGCAGCTAATTTAACAGAAATGGGTAAAAAAAAAATGTAAAAGTTAACGGTATAAATTAACTTACACCGCAAAGTAATGTCTGACACTGCGTCCTTTTGAACGAGACTCGTGACAGATCTTTTGTAAATAACTCGTATGTACGGAATGTTATGTTATTTCCATGAAAGATTTAGTCGCTGACACTGGGTAATGGGAAGCAAAACACGGACGGAAGGACCAACGCAGTAACCGCATAAGGTGTTACTTTGTACTTCGTAGAGAACACACAATAACCATGTGCTTAATACTTCTACATTGTTTTTGTTCTTATTTGCTTTTAAAGCTGCTTTTTTTTTTGTCGTTAGTTCTCGACATAACTGAGGGATGATTTATGTTAACTGCTGTTTGGCATCTACCAATAACATTAGGGAAAACTGCGAATTGTAGCTAACACTAAAAAATGGTGCTATATACTAAACACGTATATTGGGTCACTGCGTACAAATACTGTACCTGCCGAAAGAAATAAAAACATCATATTTTATTAAGGAAATTCTGAACTAAAAACCGAGGCGTAAATACGACTGTCTACAAGCTGTTCATAACATGCAACGGTCTGCTCAAGCAGAGCAGCCTGACCATAGGCCGCTATGCAGACCATCAATTTGGAACACAACTTGTTCCTCAAATGAAAGGGAAGTAGGATACACTGTGGCTGGCAAATAGAATGTCCTAGAAACGTTTTTGTTATGTGTGTGTGTGTGTGTTTCAAGAGGGGCACGTGATTTGTTTTAAGCTTGCACTTTGTTGGTTTGTTTGAACGAAAAAGAGACCCCGTTCTTAATTTACTACAGGCTAAAAATGAAACTAAATTACATAATTTACACACATGTTAAGTGAGGCCGGCTACCTTCCGCCGAAAATGACGACTCGCAACAGTAGATATATTTGACGCGGTGTCTCTGTAATTATGTTTCCATGTAGCCTGCTGAGCGAAGCACTGATGTAAAGAGGAAAGTTTGAGCTTTCATTTGGTATTAATACATTTCTTTATTAGGACGGATGTGCAAAAAAATGTGACGCTTGGAAATATCGAGCGCTCGGCGGAACTAAGGCCTATCCCGGTGGCCGCGCGGTCTAGGGCGTGGGTCTGCGGCCGCTCGCTTCCTGGGATTGCGGGTTCGCATCCCGCCGCGTGCACGGATGTCTGTCTCTTGTGAATGTTGTGGTTGTCAGGTAGAGATCTCTGCGACGGGGCCAATCACTCGTCCAGAGGAGTCCTACCGACTGTGGTGTGTCTGAGTGTGACCTGGTGAAGGTAAAGTTAAAGTTCAGCCTAAAACAGGCCACGAAGGCCCAGAGGGGGAGTAAAAGTATAGCTCTACTCTTTCTTTAACCTTGGTGCTAGATGGGGGTGGGTGGTCAACGCCACGCCTCGGCCGCTTTACCGCCTGTAAAGACCCGGTGCCCATTGTATAGGGCCTCGGGGTCGGTCTGGACAGGTGCGGAAATTCTCGCGCCCACCGGGATTCGATCCCCGTAGCGAGTCGCTATAACGACTACGCAATCCCGGCCCACGAATGTGTCCCGGACAGTTCAAAAATGAGGAGGCCTAGGCCCACTGGAGCTGTCCAGCCATACAGGGGAGGGAAAAACTGAAAGAAGAGAGGTCAGACAACACAGGGCATACTTGAAAAATGAAGATTTTTACACCACACAACTGCTGACAAGGTAAATCTAGTACAAACCCATATAAATATTGACTTTCCTGTTTCCTGTCGCGGATATAATAAGAAGGAAAATAGGATATCTAGTCATTATTTTATCTGACATATCTCCTGCCGCTATGCATTTTATACGTACTTCAACTCATTGTAGTTGATACTGGTTTCTTCTTCACCATATTCAACGTGCTGGGAAGTTTCAGCACAGTGCATTGCAGTTAATATCTGGATTTTACTCAGTATACAAACAAGCAATGGGAATGATGTTCTTTAGCTTGCAGAAACGCGTCACATCTACACAACTTTGTTCATTGCTCTCGAAGTTCTGCTGTTGAAAAGAAGACATAATATCCAGAAGATTTTGTCTCACATCATCTTCAGAACTATGATTATTACTACATGCTTATCTTTTTCTTACCCGCGAGTAAAAAACGCTCTGCTCATTATCTTGTCACCAAAAGCAATCCATCAACAAGGCAGAGAATTGTTTGCGGAATATCTCGTACTATCTTGCTGAGTACCGGTGTAGGCTCCCTCGTAATCGGACATATTTTCCAAAGATGGCGTCAAGATATACGTAATATTTCGGTACAAGTTTATGGTTTCACAAATGAAATGGACTCAGTAACCACAGCCCCACTTCCAGTTTAACCACACACAAACCGTAACAATGTATTGTAGCATTTAGTGGAACAACGAAGGTGTTTCTTTATATCAATGCCTGTTTTTCTGAGACACCTGAGACTCCACGTGTGCTTGTGCACTCGGCCGAAACAGAGTATCATCGTTAAACAGAGAGCGTATGGACTCTGTTTATTCATCTTGAAACACACGAAAATACCAGTTTAAAAGTTTCCCTTCTTGCAGGAAGTGTTTCATCATGCGTTGGTGTAGAGGTACACGCGATTTGACAATGGGCAGAAACCTCACATGCTCTCTAGTAACTCGCAGGTACCCTACGCATTCCACTAAATGCGCTCAGTTTCATACGATCAGCAAGCCGGCAGGAAGCGACCATTAATAAGAACAGGATTGTTACAGAAACGCAAAATGGTAACATTCACATCCATAAACATCATTTCTGAGGAAAAGGAAGAAAGGCCCCCATTTATCGATTTCACTAGCGCACCGCCAGTGTTCTGGGGATAGGCTTTTTGTGAATCGCTGGTTTACAGTCGTCTCATATACCTCCGTACAAAAACACAATTCTCTGTTCCCTACTGCAGACCTGACACTCAACACCATAAAACAGAGTGCAGTGAAATTAACTCCGCTGGCTATTCGTAATGAAAATTACAGTACCTCAAAGGTGTTAACGATGTACAAATGATGGTAAACGTATTCAGTGTCGTTTGACAAACCAGGTAAATTCATGCGACACGAAATATATCGGAAGGTTTAGACCGTTAACAACATACCTGCGAGAAATTCAAACCTTACAACCTGCAAGTATAGCAGTACAATTTTGGGCTGAGAACAGGATTTTTATCGCCAGTAAGTTTTATTAAAGTTCGGCTTCTTCTAGTAAGTTCACCACAGACTTGCCTTACAATTATGAATTAAAAAAAACTTTCTTTTCTGAAATCCGCCGGCTTTCAATACATCCACATCACTGTGTCAACAATGCAGTGTTAAGTTACGGTAAATGTTGAAATAGACCGCTTAATGTAATTAGTTCCATTTACGTCCGTGGTGACTGTAGTAGCCATATCGAAATCCTTGTTAGTTTCTACAAGATAACTGGATTTACTTTATAATTTAAATCAATTTTTAGACGTGTAGCGCAGATACTCTTGAGTGCGTTATATGACAGCAGAAATTAATAATTTTCCTAAAAAGGTAAAGTGATCCCGTTACAGGCCCGGTGTGGCGCAGAGGGTGGGTAGAGTTATAGCTCTACTCTTCCATGATCGCGGCACTAGAAGGGGGTGAGTGGTCAGCAGCACGCCACAACCGCACTTTACCACCAGGAAAGAGCCGGTACCCATTTTACATGAGGCTGGGTGGACCCTAGGGCCGTTGTGGACGGGCGGAAAATCTCGTCCCCACCGGGATTCGATCAATAAATTTCCTAGTTAGTCATATATTCCAACCTCATACCTCAACTTTAACTGTTTTTGTTTAAAAATAACCAACACGATGTCACTTGTGGACTATCCTTTTATTTTCATGGGTAGTCGTCATTCACTCTCTACATGTTTCGAGCTTTCGGGAAGCTCATCATCAGGAGATCATTTCC
>Ga0131853_10026105_pt1 | contig 10510 bp, 8 predicted proteins | sample TergutLab28metaG_FD_92764 | JGI IMG/M metagenome (GOLD analysis project Ga0131853, IMG submission 92764) | Labiotermes labralis P1 segment gut microbial communities from Petit-Saut dam, French Guiana - Lab288 P1 (version 2) (version 2) | ecosystem: Host-associated > Arthropoda: Insects >... | reverse complement strand
ATTGGCATCAGAGTTACGCAAAATAGATGCATCCGCCCCTTTATTTGCGCGCCTATCCGAATTTTTGACATTGGGGGGCTATGTTTGCGCAGAAGATTTAGTGCAGCTTGAGCAGGAAGTCTCTCTGTGGGAGTCACGCACGCTTTGGGAGAAATACAAGGAGCGCGGAGATTTTTGGGCAGCCGAGGGCGATTATGAGCGCGCGATTGTGCTTTATGACCGAGGACTTGAATGCGACGAGAATGTGCAGCTGTTCAACAACGCGGGCGTGGCGTCACTGCATTTGCGGCGTTATGAAAATGCGGCAAATTATTTCCGCAAGGCATTGGCTCTTTCGGAATATGAAAACGATACACAGGAACAGATACGTATTAACTTGATAGAAGCCCTCGTCATAGGAGGCGACCATCAGGCCGCCATAACAGAGATCGCCCAAGCCATGAAGATAGCTCCCGAAGACCCCAAATTGCTGTATTTCATGGCCGAAATAGATTTCCAAAGCAAAAACTACTCAATGGCAATCTCCACGCTGGACCGCGCCTGTGAAAAAAACTATGACCCGCGATTTATCTATCGCCTGACAGATTGTTATGTAAAAATTCGCCAGTACGATAAAGCCTTAGAGGTTTTGGATCGCATCAAAATAAAAGACACTGTATTTCTGCGCCATCAAGCTGCCGTTTTGGCCGCTTCAAACAATCTGCCCCAAGCCATAAAATCCATCGAAAAAGCCCTTGTGAGTAACTCGGGTAGCACAATGCTTTGGGCGCAACTAGCGCAATACCACAGGCAGGATTATGACCTAACTCGCGCCGACAGCGCAATCACAAAAGCCGTATCTCTAGCTCCCAATAACCCACACGCCCTGTTGGAGCAGGCTCGTATACGCAAAGCACTTGGGCATACAAAAGATTATCAAACCATCTTGACGCGAGTATTAGGTTCGTTTAAATCCGGCTACAGGGAGATAGCCGAAATGATAGCCTCCAGCCACGGATAATTATATTGACAATCCGCGCAGGGTAATATATAATGTCATTTGTAGGGGCGGTTATTAACCGCCCGCTCTTTATAATTGCCAAACAGAAACGGGGTTGATTGCTATGCAAAACAAGCTGAAGCTATACGGCTTTAACAACCTAACTAAATCCCTCAGTTTTAACATTTACGATATCTGCTACGCTAAAACCGAGCGCGAGCAAAGGGATTATATTGCCTATGTCCACGAGCAATACAATTCGGACAGGCTTACGAATATCATGCATCAACTCACAGAAATGATTGGCGCAAATGTACTAAGCGTATCAAAGCAGGATTACGACCCGCAGGGCGCGTCGGTCACTTTTTTGATTGCTGAGCAAAGTATGAAGCCTGCTACGGCGAGCGGCAAGGCAGTCAAGCCCGAGGTTGTACTGGCGCATTTGGACAAAAGCCACGTAACCGTACACACCTACCCCGAGTTTCATCCCGAAACCAATATCGCGACATTTCGCGTAGATATTGATGTGTCCACATGCGGCGAGATTACGCCGTTGTCCACATTAGATTATCTGATATCGAGCTTTGATTCCGATATCATCACCGTCGATTACCGTGTGCGCGGATTCACAAGGGATGTCGGCGGTCGAAAGCTCTTTAATGACCACCACCTCACTAGCATACAGGACTATATTAACAACGAGACACTGGATAAATATGATACTATTGATGTAAATATGTACCAAAGCAATATCTTCCACACAAAACTACTGATTAAAAATATCGTGCTGCAAAATTATTTGTTTAACTCAGACGTATACGAGCTACCTCCTAAAACGAGACTGGCTATCACAAACAGCCTGAGGCAAGAAATGATTGAGATTTTCAGCGGCGTGAATGTATATGGCCATGAGGGTGGTAATGAATAGGGCTTTGCAGGCGCGTGCGCCGATTATGGAAGCTCTGGCAAGAATGCGAGATGACAGGGTTGTGCCTTTTGATGTTCCTGGGCATAAGCGTGGACGGGGCAATCCTGAATTGACGGCGTTCCTCGGGCAGCAGACAATGTCCATTGACGTCAACTCTATGAAACCGCTGGATTTTCTGAGCCATCCCGTGTCCGTTATCAAAGAAGCTGAGGAGATTGCCGCCGAGGCCTTTAGCGCGAAGCATGCCTTTTTTTCAGTTTCAGGGACAAGCTCAGGCGTATTAGCAATGATTTTGTCATGCGTAAAAAAGGGGCAGAAAATCATCATGTGCCGCAATGTGCATAAGTCGGCGTTAAGCGCGCTGGTGCTGTCGGGCAGCCATCCCGTTTATGTTGACCCTACAATGGACAAGCGGCTTGGCATTTCGCTCGGAATGCGCGCAGAAGACGTAAAAGCGGCAATCTATGCAAATCCTGATGCCGCCGCGGTTTTTCTGAATAACCCCACATACTATGGGGTTTGTTCGGCACTAAAAGAAATTGTTAGCTTCGCGCATGAATATGGCATGAAAGTGCTTGTGGACGAGGCTCACGGCACGCATTTTTATTTTGGTAAAAATCTCCCTATGAGCGCGATGGCAGCCGGGGCCGATATGGCAGCTTGCAGTATGCATAAATCGGGAGGCTCGCTTACACAAAGCTCGATTCTGTTGCTGGGCAACGGCATGGATGCCGAGCATGTGCGGCAGGTGATAAACCTGATGCAAACGACATCCGCATCGTATCTGCTGTTGGTGAGCCTGGATATCTCCCGCAAAAACCTGGCTTTGCGCGGTGAGCAAATTTTTGGCAATGTGGCAGAATTATCTGATTACGCGCGAGCCGAAATCAACAAAATCAGTGGCTATTACGCGTTTGGCAAAGAGATTATCAACGGAAATTCCGTTTTTGATTTTGACCAAACAAAACTCTCCGTAAATACGCTGAATCTAGGCTTAGCTGGCATTGAGGTATACGACATCCTGCGGGATGAATACGGCATACAGATTGAATTCGGTGATATCAGCAATTTCCTGGCCTATGTGAGCGTAGGCGATTCTTACAAGGATATCGAACGGCTATGCTCTGCGCTTGCCGAAATCAGCCGTATTCACAAGAGAGACCTAACAGGGATGCTTACGTATGAATATATAGGCCCTGCTCTGCAAGTGTTGCCGCAAGAGGCTTTTTATGCAGACAAGCAGTCCGTGGAACTAAACGCTACTGTTGGGCGCATATCAGGAGAGTGTATTATGTGTTATCCGCCCGGTGTGCCTATTGTCGCACCCGGAGAGCTGATAACACAGCAGGTTGTCGATTATATCAAATATGCCAAAGAAAAAGGATGCTTGCTTTCGGGGACTTTTGACCCATCTGTTGAGTATTTGCATGTACTGAGGTGATAACATGGATTTATGGTACTCCGAGCTCCACACAGAGAACGTAAAATTCTCAATAAAAGTAAATAAGCATCTGCATAGCAGCCAAAGTGACTTCCAGCGAATAGACGTTTTTGAGTCCACAGAATTCGGTCGTTTTCTTACTTTGGACGGCTATATGATGCTGACAGAACGCGATGAATTTATCTATCATGAAATGATTGTCCATACACCAATGGCCGTCAATCCCAATATCGAAAAAGTGCTGATAATCGGCGCAGGTGATGGTGGAGTCGTGCGTGAACTGGCCAAATACCCCACTATCCGCCAAATGGATTTAGTTGAGATTGACGAGCAAGTCGTTCAAGTGTGCAAAAGATATCTGCCAAGCACTGCCGACAGCCTTAGAGATAACCGTGTAAATATTTATTATCAGGATGGATTGAGGTTTGTGCGCGGATGCAAGAATGAGTATGACTTGATTATTGTTGACTCGACAGACCCTTTCGGCCCAGGTGAAGGCTTATTTACTAAGGAGTTTTACGGCAATTGCTATAATGCCCTGCGTAATAACGGTATCATGACAAACCAGCACGAAAGCCCGTTCTATAAAAATGATGCGGATGCATGTCGGCGAGCTCATAGCCGTATAGCGGCATCATTCCCCATATCGTTGGTGTATCAGGCGCATGTGCCTACGTATCCCAGCGGGCATTGGCTTTTTGGATTTGCGTCCAAAGAGTTGCATCCTATTAGAAATCTTAATATTAATTGGGATGATTTGGGATTGGTTACAAGGTATTACAATACGGATATCCATACAGGAGCTTTTGCTTTGCCTAATTACGTGCGGGAGTTGCTTAAAAAATGATAAATAAAACAGGAAACATCCAGACATTTTTAGGCTGTGACGCAGCCTACGAAGATGCTAAAATCGTACTTTTCGGCGTGCCGTATGACAGCACGACAACAAACCGCCCCGGCACGCGTTTTGCGCCTGCCGCCATGCGCTCGGAATCATACGGGCTGGAGACTTTTTCGCCCTACCAGAACGCAGATTTGGAGAATGTAACCGTATATGACGCGGGCGAGCTTGAAGTGCCGTTTGGACGCCCCGAGCCTATGTTGGAGGCAGTCGAAAATGCTGTTGCAGAAATCTTAGAAGATGACAAAATCCCGCTTATGATCGGCGGCGAACACCTTATTACGCTGGGGGCTGTGCGGGCATGTGCCGCAAAGTACCCCGATTTGCACATCATACATTTTGATGCTCACACCGACTTGCGCGAGGAATATTTGGGCGAGGAATTGTCACACTCAACGGTAATGCGACATTGCTTAAGGCTCGTGGATGCCTCCAAAATCTACCAATTCGGCATACGCTCCGGCACAAAAGAGGAGTTTCAGCTCGCAAGAACTTTGGGCGAAAAGCCCGTCCCGCAAGATGTGCCGATATACCTAACACTGGATTTGGACGTGCTTGACCCTTCGGCACTCCCCGGCACAGGCACTCCCGAAGCGGGCGGATGGAGCTTCTTGGATTTACTGGAAACATTACTGTCAATGAAAAACTTAAACATAATTGGCTGTGACATAATGGAGCTTGCGCCAAATTATGACCATAGCGGCATTTCAACCGCCACAGCCTGCAAAATATTAAGGGAGTTAATATTAATTCTTACAGCAAAGGAGAAATAATTATGGGAAGAGCTTTAATAATCGGCGCCGGCGGCGTTGCCGGCGTGACAGCGCATAAATGTTGCCAAAACAGCGATGTATTTGAAGAAATCATGATCGCAAGCCGCACAAAAAGCCGTTGCGACGCTTTGAAAAGGCAGCTTGATGGCGGAAAAACCAAAATACAAACGGCACAGGTTGACGCCGATGATGTCGATCAAGTTATTAGTTTAATTAATAACTTTAAGCCCGACATCGTGATCAACCTCGCCCTGCCCTATCAAGATTTGACAATCATGGACGCCTGCCTCGCCACTAAAACCAATTATCTCGACACGGCAAACTACGAGCCGCCCGACACGGCGAAGTTCGAGTACAAATGGCAGTGGGATTATCAGCAGCGTTTTAAAGATGCGGGCATTCTGGCAGTTTTAGGCTGTGGGTTTGACCCCGGCGTAACAGGGATTTTCTCAGCGCACGCCATGAAGCATCATTTTGATGAAATCAACTTTATCGACATCCTTGATGCCAACGGCGGCGACCATGGCTATCCGTTCGCTACTAACTTTAACCCCGAAATCAATATTCGAGAAGTTACAGCAAATGGCAGATATTGGGAGAAAGGCGAGTGGATTGATACCGCTCCTCTCGAAATCAAGCGCGAATATGATTTTGATCAAATTGGGCAAAAGGATATGTATTTGCTGTATCACGAGGAGCTTGAATCGCTTGCAAAGAATATCAAGGGCATCCAACGCATTCGATTTTTCATGACTTTTGGACAAAGCTACATCACGCATTTGAAATGCCTTGAGAACGTCGGCATGACGTCAATTGAGCCGATTAATTTCGAGGGCAAGCAGATAGTACCTCTGCATTTTTTAAAGGCCGTTTTGCCTGATCCCGCAAGCCTTGGCCCACGCACTGTTGGTAAAACCAACATCGGATGTATTTTCCAAGGCAAAAAAGACGGCAAAGATAAAATGTATTATGTGTATAATATTTGCGATCATCAAGAGTGCTATCGTGAAGTAGGCTCACAGGCTATTTCATATACCACGGGCGTGCCCGCGATGATAGGCGCGATGCTCGTAATGCAAGGAAAATGGGCAGGCACCGGCGTATTAAACGTAGAAGAGTTTGATCCCGATCCATTTATGGATGCGCTCAATAAATGGGGCCTGCCATGGCAAGAGTGCTTCAATCCAAAGTTGGTGGACTAATGATAAACTTTGATATCAACGCTTTGCCAACGCCTTATTATATTGTTGATGAGGCATTAGTTATTAGAAATCTTAATATTTTGGCGAGCATCAAGAAGGCGACGGGCTGCAAGATTTTGCTGGCGCAAAAGGGGTTCTCAATGTATTCAATGTACCCCTTGATTAACCAATATCTTGATGGCACATGCGCTTCTGGGCTTTTTGAGGCCAGGCTTTCGTATGAGCATTTCAAGCGTGAAAATCATGTGTTTTCGCCGGTGTATCATGACCATGAATTTGATGAAATAGCCAAAATTGGTGATTTTATCATCTTTAATTCGTTTGCGCAATGGCAGAAATTTAAGGATAGGGCCACGGGCAAAATTTGCGGCTTGCGCATCAACCCCGGATTTTCCACGCAAAATCACGCCATTTATGACCCGTGCTCTCCTCTTTCGCGCTTGGGTATCCCTTTCGAGAATTTCCGCGAAGAATTGCTTGACGGCATATCCGGCCTACATTTTCACACTCTCTGCCAGCAAAATTCGGATGCACTTGCGGCTACACTTGCAAGCGTCGAAGCAAAATTCGGCAAATATCTGCATCAAATGCAATGGCTGAATTTCGGCGGCGGCCATCATATCACCCGCAGTGATTATGACGCAAAGCTCCTGATTCAAGCCATAAACGATATACAGAGCAAGTATAATTTGCAAGTATATTTGGAACCAGGCGAAGCCGTGGTTCTAAATGCGGGATTTTTGGTGGCACAGGTGTGCGATATCGTCAACAACGTCGGAAATATCGCTATTTTGGACACTTCGGCGACCTGCCATATGCCCGATGTGCTTGAAATGCCATATCGCCCTGAGATTATCGACGCTGATTTTCCTAATGCCCTGCCACACAACTACCGCCTCGCGGGCCCAACTTGCCTCGCGGGCGACATCATCGGCGATTACTCCTTCGCCAAACCACTGGAAATCGGGCAAAAGCTGGTTTTCTGCGATATGGCGCATTATTCAATGGTAAAAAACAACACATTTAACGGAATGAATTTGCCGTCAATCGCAATTGCCGGAAGCGATGGGCAAGTACGTCTTGTACGTAAATTCGGCTATGAGGATTTTAAAGGACGACTGTAAAAAGGAGGGCGACGCAAGTGGCAGATACTCTATATTTCATAATCCCCTGTTATAAGGAAGAAGAATGTCTTGCAGAGACTGCCGCCCGTCTCCTTGTTAAATTAGAAAGACTCGTATTAGACGGCAAAATCTCAGATGGTTCTCGAATCATTTTTGTAAATGACGGCTCGACGGACAACACATGGCAAATCATTCAAGACTTGCACGAAAATGATAACCACTTCGGCGGAATCAACCTCAGCCGCAACCGAGGCCACCAAAACGCCCTGCTCGCAGGCTTGATGACCGTCACCGAAATGGCCGATTTTACGATTTCAATGGATGCCGATTTGCAGGACGATATCAACGCCGTTGATAAAATGATCGACCTGTATAACCAAGGCCGTGACATCGTATATGGCGTGCGCAACAAACGTGAAAAGGATACTTTTTTCAAGCGGTTCACCGCCTTGCAGTTCTATAAAATGCTGGATATGCTTGGTGTGCAAATCGTCTTTAATCACGCCGACTACCGCCTTATGAGCCGCCGTGCTCTTTTGGGGCTTGCCGAATATCAAGAGGTAAATCTCTTTTTGCGTGGGCTCATCCCGATGATCGGTTATCCCAGCGCTACGGTGTATTACGAGCGTGGCGAGCGTTTTGCAGGCGAGACAAAATACCCCTTGCGACGCATGTTAGCTCTGGCCCTGGAAGGTATCACGTCGCTAAGCATTCGCCCCATCCGCATTATTTCCATCGTTGGCTTTCTCTCTTTTTTAGCCAGCCTTGTTATGCTCATATGGTTTTTTATTGCTTGGCTTGCGGGCGGCACGGTATCCGGCTGGGCGAGCACAATTGTGTCCATCTGGGCCATTGGCGGCTTGCAACTGCTTGCCATCGGGATTATAGGTGAGTATATCGGCAAGATTTATTTAGAAGTCAAGGCCAGGCCGAGGTTTATTGTTGAGAAAGTTTTGATTGATAAAGCAAATACCCCTTAGAGCATAATCGCTATAGGGGGTATTTGCTTTATCAGTGTACTGTTTCACGAAAGCACACTTTATTTTTCCGTATACATGGCTCGTCTTGAAAAAACAAAGCCATTGTAACCAAGCTCAAGCCGTGATATAATTAACAAAAGTAAGTTGAGAGGAAATTATAAAATATGCAAAAAAATATTAAACATATGTTTATATTGATGTTTGCTCTGTTTGTTGTAATGGCAGGGTATTTTGTGCATGTGGCGGCAGTACAGGCCGCAGGATTTGTGGCCAATCCGTTTAATGCGCGGGTGCACGTAGGCAACCCCGCTATTCGGCGTGGGTCGATTTATGATGCTCACGGCGAGGTAGTTGTCGAAAGTGTGCTGACGGATGGCGTTTATACACGTCAATATCCGTTTGGCGCAGTTTTTGCGCATGTTGGCGGGTTTTCGGCGCATTCAAATTCGGGGTTGGAGCTTGCCCGCAATTTTGAGATGTACAGGTTGAATTGGGAGCTTGCCCAGCGGTTTCGCAGGGCGGCTTTCGGGGATGAGCTTGAGGGCAATTCTGTCGTGACAACGCTGGATGCGCATCTGCAATCTTTACTCTACAACGGCCTAGCGGGCGGTAGGGGCGCGGCGGTGGCCATTCGTCCGCAAACAGGCGAAGTGCTGGCGATGGTATCTACACCCGGCTTTGATCCGAACACCATCGCTGCGGATTGGGGCATTCTCAGCGCCGACACGCTCAACAGCCCCCTGCTGAACCGTGCCGCATCAGGTCTATACCCACCAGGTTCAACATTTAAAATCGTGACAGCCCTCGCCGCCCTTAATTATGACCCCAATTTGATTAATTTTACCATAGACTGCCAGGGGCGTGCAATTTTCGGGGAAAACGCCCTGCAATGCGCGTTTGCGGCGGAGCATGGTGTTGTGGACATGACGCGCGCAATGGCAGTGTCGTGCAACATCTACTTTGCGACACTAGCACAGGAAATCGGCGCGGCACAATTAATAGCTACAGCGCGACAGCTAGGCTTTAACAACCCCATAGCCTTCGAGCTAATGGCATCAACCCCTCAATTCCCCATGAGCTACAACACAAGCCTATCCGAGCTGATTGAGACATCCTTCGGCCAAGGCCGCATCCTCACAACCCCCTTGCACATGGCAATTCTCATTTCCGCCCTGGCCAACGAAGGCATGGCAATGCATCCATACATCGTCAACAGGATCATAACCCCTTCGGGCGGCACGGTCTCGCAAAATCTGCCGCGTCAAAAAGGGCAAATAATCCCGCCCGGCGACACTGCCATCATAAGCGAAATGCTTCGCGAGGCTGTAATTATCGGCACAGGCCGCCCCGCATACCTGCCAAACCTGCCGATCGCAGGCAAAACAGGCACGGCCGAAAACGCGGGCGGTATAGATCATTCGTGGTTTATGGGCTTCGCGCCCGTGGATAACCCGCAGATTGCAATAGCCGTAATAATTGAGGGCACAGGCGGCGGCCCAAGAGCTACTTTGCTTGCGCGGGATGGATTTGTTGAGTTTTTGCTAGACCCAGGCAGATGATGCGATTTAGGAGGCGAGTACATAATTAAAGTTTAGTGCCCTGCTCTCCCGAAAACCTGGTGCGCAAAACAGAAATGGAGAAAATTTTATGAAGGAAATGCTGGAATATATCAACAACAAATACAACCCTCTATGTATCCTGTTATACGGCTCTTATGCGGACAACAACTTCAACGAACACAGCGATTTCGACTGCATGATAATCACAAATAACAAAACCATGCCCCATGACACTTCCTTTGTAAACGGCGTTCAACTGGATTTATACATACACACTCCGCAAGAAGTTAGCAATATCAACAATCATCACGATTTTATCCAACTCTATGGCTGCCATATCCTCAAAGACACCAACGGCATAGGTGCGCAGCTAGTAAACAGCGTTCACAGCATCATCACAAACAACCAAACAAAACCCACGCAAGAATTGGAGGGCATGAAGACATGGCTAAAGAAAATGCTCGCCCGCACACGACGCGTGGATGCGGAGGGGCTGTACCGGCATCACTGGGCTTTGACGGACAGCCTGGAGATTTATTTTAACTTGAGGGGGCGATATTATTTCGGCCCAAAGAAAGGGCTGCAATTTCTTAAAGACAACGACATGGCAGGCTATGATTTAT
>Ga0131853_10026104_pt1 | contig 10511 bp, 5 predicted proteins | sample TergutLab28metaG_FD_92764 | JGI IMG/M metagenome (GOLD analysis project Ga0131853, IMG submission 92764) | Labiotermes labralis P1 segment gut microbial communities from Petit-Saut dam, French Guiana - Lab288 P1 (version 2) (version 2) | ecosystem: Host-associated > Arthropoda: Insects >... | reverse complement strand
TGAAATAAAACTTATTGTGAAACAAATTTTGTGCATCAAGTTGGTTAAATACTGAGATAAAAAAACCAAACGGATGTTCCACACAATAAAATGTATTGTTGTGAAATCCAGTAAGGCCGTCTCCTTTCTAATTTTATTGCACTACAGTACAAAGAGGTGGGCCGGGTAGCTCAGTCGGTATAGCGACTGACTAAGGGAAGGACGGTCCGGGATCGCATCCCGGTGGTGAAGAAATTTTCCACCCATCCAGACCGGCCCTGGGGCCAACCCAGCCTCCTGTACAATGGGTACCGGGTCTTTACCAGGGGTAAAGTGTGGCCGGGGCGTGCTGCTGACCACTGACCCCCTTCTAGTGCCGCGGTCATGGAAGAGTAGAGCTATACCTCTACCCACCCTCTGGGTCACATCGGGGCTGTAACGGGAACATTTTACTTTTTTTATTTGGCATATACCATTGTTGTGTGTACAGTGAAAAACTCCTGATGATGGACAGAGGAACTGTACGAAACATGTAGAGTTTTATTCCAAAAATAAATTTGAGAAATTAGTGCATCTAGTTGGTTTTATTACAAGAATTTACGTCCGTCTTCATGTAAAGTGACCGTTTTTATTGTCAGAATTGAACGATATTCGAAAACTACTCAAATATAACATTTCGAGAAAGTCCGACCAGTGACAGTCGCACTGTCCCATGCAGATTGGCGAACAGACACCACGAAGCTCATACCCTCTTTTCGCAACTTTGCGAACGCGCCTAAGAGCTCGTCATCCTCTAACAGGACAGTTGGTGCCCTGGTCCATACTCGAACAGGGGACATTCCGAATACAAGTCTTAAGTATTTCAAATGTATCACTGAACGACGCTCTAATTTGGTGCATACTATTAGCGGATAGACTAATAAATGAGCATGAAACATTGTCCTGACAGAGGAAGACAGACGTACTCGCAGAATGACCTCTCCCAGTACCACTTTCTCCACAACACATCCCACATACGTGTATATCGGCCGGTGACTAACCGCATCAGCAGTGGCAAGAATCTATTAAATCCTAACTGCTACCACTTGATAGGTATGGGATAATATTGAAATGGATGTTGTAACGGTAGACGGTGCGGATATGCACTAGACCGATCTGGCTCAGGAGAAGGTAAATCAATGGTGATAAATTTTGAGGCTGAGAAAATCTAGAAACTACTTGTTCAGCTGAGTCACACCGTCAGTGAAAGGCCTGTTGACAACCCGTCACATGAAGGAGTGAATGAAGTCTTCTCATGAAACGTCGGGTATAAGAGAACGAAGAGTAACTTAGTAAAACCCCGAATCTAATACTGCGTCAAACAACTCCACGAAGTAACAAACGAAGTAACATTTTACGTAGTATTTGGCTTCTTGAGACAAGAGAAGGTGAGAAATGCCTTGCAGGTCGCAAGCGGCAACAAGCGTTGATAGTGATTTACAGCAGAAACTAATCAGCTGCTCTAAGCCACTCTGAACCCCGCGCGTGTTGAAATGTGGGCAGTGTCTATGTCCAAAAGGAGGCGAAGAAACGATTGAAGTACTAGAATCCCTCTCAATGCACTGAGATATTACATTATTCAGTATAATCCTATAAATGGCTGGGCGAAAACACAACTCTAGTAAAATTAATTGCTAGTTGGAGTAATTCGGGGTTCGGTTTTAACCCTGTGCAGATATGTAGGATCATAAATTATGACCGATAGGAACCGATAGGATGATCGGCTATAAATTACGCAACGTAACAACGTGTTCGGACCAGCAACACTACCTAGCAGCACGGGTACTATAATCAGAAGGCGGTGGATAATCTCCATCTGTCTCTGACTCGTAAACAACGGCCAGTAAAAGCTGAAATGTTTGTCGGTAGCTTGTGGCGCCGCCTCTTTCCGAGTATATAAATATCTCTACCCTTACACTCATGGTGTAAAGTAATTAATTATTTCATGTTGCCTGTTCAGAAAGTTCTGTGTCATTCTTTCGACAGTGACCAGGTCATGCTCACTGTCTATACGTATTTCACTGAGTAAAGCTTTCAGTATGGCATCCTGCATACAGTCAATGGGTTGGATGATTAAAAAAAAACTAAAAGGGATGTGGAGGGATAGAGACCGTGGCCTAACTGAGTAGTACCTCAGAACGTACGTGGCGGTACTGAGGAAAAGCACCAAAACCAGCCGCTGCAAGGACAGAGACTTGAACTGACAACACAAGGAACACGACGCAAAGAGGTCACCACCCGAACACAAGATTATAACACTACAGTTGGCGTTTAGTATGTGTTTTGATGAGGCTAGGGCCCGAAATTGGGCTGCCATGCTGTAGTAGTAGTAGTAGTAGTAGTAGTAGTAGTAGTAGTAACTGCTCTGATAAAAGGGTATTCTGCCCACTGTATATGCCTCCTGTTTGTATACTGGCTTGGCAGCGTTTGGAACGGCGAACTAGATATCCCACTCAGTGCAGGGAGGAGAAACGAACAACACCTATGCCTACACACGGCACCTAAGGGCAGAAAAACGTGGGGTAAGGCTTCATGTCCCAAGCCAAGCGAGATTCGAACTCGCGATCCAGGGACCTAACTGTGGCTGTGACCGGCTGCTATGGATTTGTTCCGGCGACACATAACCACGAAGACCACTGTGTACGGGAAATCAAAAGAGGGTACACAGTAGGTAGGACTACAGGCTACGTACCGTCCGATCTCGCTGAAGACAGTTTTAATGCATAGGAGAGAGGAGAAAAAGTCGGGGATCTGGAGTGGATGGGGTGTGGCCACAAAGCCGCCCCCTTCCTGATGACTGCCCCGTCGTCATGTCCGTCAAACGGACGCTATTTAATTACCCGAATAACTACCAGCAGGGCCGAAGCGCGTATGAGTCACTAGGCACATAGGGTTGGTTTTTCAACCCTCCCAGGCGATCGATCGCCAGTTGGAGTTAGCCTCTGCAACTCCCATGCCATTGCTATGCCAGGAAAAGTTGACACAAACCTCTTTTAAAATGTAGCACAGGATCTAGCATCCTGCCTCTTGATTGATAGGAAGCTGAAAGTTGCCTGAGAAGACAAACCTTACAACCAACTTTAACGAACACTGGAGAAAAAGAAACACAAGAGTAAAGAAAAAGAAAGTAAAAAGGAAATTACGGGGATGCAAGGCAGAGTAAGACAGAAAAAATAAAGCCAATGAGTAGAAGAGAAAATTAATAAGACAGAAGAGCTAGGCGATCGAAAGTAACAAGAAGAAAGAAGACATAAAGGCAGAAGAAAAATCACACGCCTGTAAAGTAAAGAAAAAGTAATAAAAGAAAAGGGAATAAAAATGAAGACAAAAGAGAAATCAAATCAAAAAAGAAAAGGAAAAAAGAAAGCAGGGAAGTGAAAGAAAATGAAAGGCCAGAAGAAGAATGAAAGGAAACATTTTGTGCCTACCGACACAGACAATCTCCAAACTGTGCCGGTGCCACAACAAGTTCCACTGCATGCACAGTGCCACCGACACAGACACTCTCCAAACTGTGCCGGTGCCACAACAAGTTCCACTGCATGCACAGTGCCACCGACACAGACACTCTTCAAACTGTACCGGTGCCACAACAAGCTCCACTGTATGCACAGTGCCACCGGCACAGACACTCTCCAAACTGTACCGGTGCCACAACAAGCTCCACTGTATGCACAGTGCCACCGGCACAGACACTCTCCAAACTGTACCGGTGCCACAACAAGTTCCACTCTATGCACAGTGCCACCGGCACCGACACTCTCCAAACTGTGCCGGTGCCACAATAAGTTCCACTGCATGCACAGTGCCACCGACACAGACACTCTCCAAAGTGTGCCGGTGCCACAACAAGCTCCACTCTATGCACAGTGCCACCGACACAGACACTCTCCAAACTGTACCGGTGCAACAACAAGTTCAACTTTATGCACAGTGCCTAGTGACATAGTCTTTATCGTAAATGTGCACATTCTTTCTTTACATGTAGAGGAAGATGTTCTGATGATGTATCATAAACACACTTGATTAAAATGCAGTACACGGCCCGTAAATTAGGCGATTAGACGCAAACGACGGTTTGGTTACCAGAGGGGATTCAATAATCACCTATTGGAAGAGCTGCTGAAACATTATTCTTCACCCACCAGATCTGAAGAAGCCAGAGAATATGAATGTTGAAACCATTAGTAGCGCTTCGAAGGTGAGAACAGTTGTGTGTTGCCGCAACAACAGTCAAATGCGGTCTGGGACTGTGCGACCCAGCCAACTGCGTGATCACCACAGGGTACCGTTCTAGCATCAGGACTGGACTAGGTATTGGAATTTACAGGACGAGATGCCGGCAGTTATTTCGAATGTCATAAAAGTTACAAGACCTACTGTCTGCTTCAGGGCAGAAACAGACGTAAAGCAAAACCTAAGGGTATTTGATTGGCCCCCGTGCCTAAGTAGGACGCCATGGATAAACTGGTGCACATTTATACAAGGGTGCTGATAAGTCCTCAGCCCGACCAGGAAGGAAACAAGCTACATTCCCCGCATCTTATTGAACTTGGAAGTTCATTACCACATTCACAAGAGTTCACCACCTGTCCCTACCGTAGCCAAATCAAGCCATTCCTCTGCCCATCACACGTTTGACAGGCGCAGCTTGTTTCCCTTCCTGGTCGGGCTAAGGACCTATCAGCACCCCGATACATAGGCCTATAAGACGTGCATTTTAAGGAATTTGCAAATTTATGTGCTGAATAGAACAGCAGAAAACACGGTAAACCAAACAATCGAGCAAGCAATCAACCAATCAAAGCAGCTCCATGGAGCAGATTTCTTATTGCGAAGCTGCGGGTTCCTCAGCTAATCAAAAAAATTCCCCGTACTTTAGAGAACCCAAAAGTTCGTTACCGTGTTCGCAACAGCCTACCACTTGACCCTATCCTAAGCCATATTAATCTAATCCATGCACTTCCATCCTATCTCTGTAAGATCTTTGAATTTCAAACTCATCCTCCCATCTAGCCCGGGGTCTTCAAAGTGGCATTTTTCCTTCAGGTTTCCCCACCAAAACCCTGTGTCCATTTCTGTTTTCGCCCCTAAGTGCCGCACGCATCAATCATCTCATTCTCCCTGATTTAGTATTACGAAGGAACAGTGAATACATGGGTGCTGATAAGTCCTTAGCCCGACCAGGAAGGATAAAAGCTAACATTTCTGTCAGAATGGTGTGAATTTCCTTCGGCGCCTTGCGTTGCAAGAAAAAAGAAACTTGATGACAGCTCGCGTCTCGATGATGTTGAAATCGCGCGCGTCCTTGACATGCTTCCGAGTTTGTTTCCTTCCTGGTCGGGCTAAGGACTTACCAGCACCCCAGTATAACAGACGCGAGTAAGGAAAACGCAGTGACGGTGTATAAGGGCGCGGAATTAAGACACTTTGGGTAATACTGTCACTGGTAATACTGTCACTGGTAATACTGTCACTGGTAAAACGTTTGACCACTTGAGATCGCGAACCTGGAATGTCTCGTTAGAGAAGAAGAACTTCAATACTTACTCAGTCGCGTCGTTTGGCAACATGACGACACACTTTGGAAGGAAAGTTCTGAGCAAAAGGATTGAGACGGGTGGTAATAGAAGTTATGAATAGGTTATCGGTCAGCTCCGGCATAAGTGGCAAGGAATTTCACTGTTACGTGGTATGTACATTTCCTATCTTTCTCTCGCGGATTGAGCTACGTAAACTTGATGCGCCGGGGAATGATCGTGGAGAGGAAGTTAAAAAGGAGAGAGAAAGAGACAGCAGGCTGGCAGTCTTCCATCCGATCCGAATCCAGAGTTCTGATTGGTAGCCTGTCAAGTGGATACACCGCTCCACTTCTGTCGAGGGACCATCAGGGGGAAAGTAAAGAGAATTTTTGGCAGTCTGCCCCCCATAATCGTCCATCCGTTCTTCCACTTGGCATTACCACTCACAAGTACACCACCCTAGACCCTGACGCCGCAAATTAGCGACAGAGAACGACGCCTGGATTACACAATGTCTGAACGTCGCACATTCGACAGCTGTGAAAATTAATCACCACTTACATTCCACTTGCCGACCTGCGAGTCGAACTGGTGTGTGGTAGCTATGCCACAAACACATTCTTCACTTGCCTTATTAAGCAAGTGCCGAGGGATTACAAGCAACTGGCTAACCAGTGATCTGATTTACCAGAAAAAATAAGCAGGTAACCGTCTCTAAAGAAACATATAGGCGTCACCTCAGAACTGAATAGATAACTGAGCAAACGTGAATTCGCCAAGTGAATACTTGAAAGTAGTGCCCAAAGAACTGTCAACAAGGAAAGTGCATGAATAAATGCCGAGCACCATGCTACTGGAGCCCAAAGTTCCAACACACTAATAGCAAACCTTACAATTGGTCTCGGCTATGGATAATCAACTGCGAATAGCATGGAAGAGTAAAGCAGTGGTCAATTTTGATCTCTGACCAAAGCATAGTTCTGCTGTAACAAATTGGAAAATTAATTAAAACTTTAAGTTTGTATACAGCCAATAGGGTCATATAGAAACAACGTCGATGTGACAGACTAAGGCTGGCAAAGAAAGCCTATAATATCGACGAAAAGGTTCATTACCATAACCACAAAAGCAGTCCACTGGACGCTTAGCACAAACCAGTCGAAATTCTCATACGTGTTTTCCTAACATTCATATTAATATTATCTTTTCAACCATGCCTACTTCTTCCAAGTGTGTTTTCTCTGGAGGCTTTTCCAAACAAAATATTTTACGACACTCTCATATCACAACACATGTTACAGGCCCCATACATCTCACCTTCCTTCATTTCATCAATCTAACAATGTTAGATGACAAAAGTAGACTGCAGAACTCTTTCTAAACAACTTGTCCATCTTGGTGCTACCTCCTCATTCTTTGGCCCGATTTCGCCACAGCACTTAATTCTCAAAAGATCACAATATATACAGCATACATATCAATCATGTCATACGAATGGTCTCTATCAAAGCTAATGGCTGTTTGAAAAAGGAGGTACAACAATGAACTGCAAACATATGCTGGTTGTCAAAACAGATTCGGAACAGTGTACGTGACTAAATAGTAAGATTACTATCAAACAACGCCGTTATTTATTTATAATAATATCCTCCTAACAATACACTACATGTTCCGGCTTGAAAGGCCCTTCAACAGGCTGTATACAAAAACTTAAAGGGATGTAAATTGTGTATTTATGACGTGCGTGTCTCTGGCGTGAGATCTCACCTATATATATGATTTACTTAAAATTACTAATTGTACTGAAACTTTTCTTTGTTGTAGCTACTGCTTTCTATTCATTAGTTGTGTTTTTTTAAGCTACCGGACCTAAAAATAAAACAAACAGCTTAAAATATTACGTTAAACACTGAAAAAATTGCTCTAAGTTGCTGCTGCGTAATTATCTGTATTCTCTGTGGTGCAGTGTAAAGTTACATTTCCATTTATTTTTCTGCTTTCCATCTGTGGATTAATGTGGATTTAGAAGGATTTTTACAATTTTAAAGGTAAAGTTAAAGTGATCCTGTTACGGGCCCGGTGTGGGCCAGAGGGTGGGTAGAGGTATAGCTCTACTCTTCCATGACCGCGGCACTAGAAGGGGGTGAGTGGTCAGCAACACGCTCCGGCCGCACTTTACTCCCGGTAAAGACCAGGTATCCGTTTTACAGGAGGCTGGGTGGGCCCCAGGGTCGGTCTGGACGGACGGAAAGTCTCGTCCCCACCGGGATTCGATCCCGGACCGTCCTTCTCCTAGTCAGTCGCTATACAGCCTGAAGTACTCGGCCCACATTTTTAAAAGTTTAGTGACGGGAAATGTATACTACTTTCGTGACGTTTTACAAACTAAACGGAATGTGTTCATTGAAATGGCAGATATTGTGTTATTAGGACGTCCCCTCCTCCTCGCCTGCCAAAGAATTTTGGCGGCGTCGAAACGACTTGCTGGATAATTTTCCCCATGTTACACACGACAGAAATCTATCTCATTACAAGACTCTGGTCTTAATTTATTTACTGTTTGAGATCAGTGACAAAAACAAACGAAACAGGCCGTAAAAGGTTAAAGTTTCGTGGCTTCTAAACAACATAAATTAGGCTTGCGTGCTACTACGGAAATGGGCCGACAAAATATGGATTCTTTTAACACAAAAAAAAACAGCTTGAAAAGTGTCAAGATAGGATTAATAACACAATAAGGTCAAAATGTGTTTCCCTCTGATTAAGCATTGTTAATGAAAAAGCGTTTATTTCGAAAAAATTGTAATTAGTCGTTCTACACAGCCATCATACGCGTCACAAAATATGAATGGACACGACAGACATTTAACAAGCAAACTGCCCTGCGACAGACGTTGATAGAACAATCAAATCAAATCTATTAAACTGAGAGTCAGGTTTGTTCATGTTCAAATGATGACATATCAGCAGGACCAAACATGCACAAAAGTTATAGTCATTACATTTAAACATTATCCATCAAATGCTAAATTTATGCAACACGATAACTAAGTACCGATTCTTTTCTGTGTGCCGTAAATCCATGTAAACATTACACTAGATAATTAAATCAGAAACTAACAAACACATGACAAATAATGACATAACTCCAAATTCAGTAACGAGCGAAGTATAAAATATGTAATAAAATAGTTCAATTCAATTTCCTAACTTATTGCTACCTAAGAACTTATGAATAATAAAATAATAACCGAATCAAAATAATGTGTATCTAAAGTTCCGTAAGTACATTTCTTTCTAAACAGATTCCATAGTTCCGGGCGTTTTCTTCCTTTTAATGGTTACCATCTAGTTGTGTAATAGTACCAGTATTGATAAATATAAGGGGACCGCGGTAGCACAGTGATTAGGTGCTGTACTACAAATTGGAAGGTCGCTGGTTCGATTCCAGATAGTGTCATAGGAATTTTCCATTGACATAATCCTTCCGATCGCACTATGGCCTTGGGGTCGACTCAGCCTCTAACATAAGTGAGTACAAGGAGCATTTCCTGGGGGTAAAAGCGGCCGGTGCGTAAGGCTGACAACCTTACCACCATCCTGTGCCGTTGTCATGTAATCTGGGAACCTTACTTCCTGGAGCCCTCTGCGCAACTCGGGCCTGTAATGGGACTGATTTAACTTTATTGATAAAATACAAAGACACGCCACTAAAAACAACTATTCGTTTACTACCATGCAGCTACATGTTTCAGTCCACTTCGGTCAACCTTCAACACACAACTTTATATAAGAGAGAAGAATGAAGAAAACACGATAAACCTAAACACCTGGAAAATAGTTTTGAATTAAAAAACCACCACCTACCATATGACATAATGAAATACAACAAATAAAAATATATGAGATGTCATAAATAAAGAAGTGTTCAGCTCGTATGCAGATTTGCCTTCTTTAAAGGTTTTTGACAATTTGACGATGTTCCTATAAGTGGACGGAAATATGAAGCTGAATGTTTATCTCAGTAATTAACCAACTTGATGCACAAAATTTTGTTTTACAATAAGTTTTATTTCATGCCTCTACATGTTTCGAGCACACCTATAGGTGTGATGATACCAGAGGCTGTGTAATGCAATTTTTACCTCCTGATGATGAGCACATGTGCTCGAAACATGTAGAGGCATGAAATAAAACTTACTGTGAAACGAAATTTTGTGCATCAAGTTGGTTAATTACTGAGATAAATATACTGAGAGGTACAGTCAGCAAAACGTCAAAACAAAATGAAGCTCAATGTTTGTGTTGGGCGGAAAGTTTATATAATTATCTATAGTTTTCTCTTCTGTACCAAAACTCCCAATACTCTGTTTAGTTGTGTGAAAAAAAAACTTGATGCACAACTTACTCTTAGTATATTTCGTCAACCTGTACATGTTTCGGGCGTATCCAGACCCATCATCAGGAGGTACAACCGTATGTATACAACAATTGGTACTTATTATTCTTTTGAGATGACTGTCTGTTGTACTGGTTCCAACCTAGATACGCCCGAAACATGTAGAGGTTGACGAAATACATTAAGAATAAATTTCGCATTAATTTGGTTTTTCTTTACACAATTATATCGAGATGCACGGTCAACAAAACATAAAAAACTCTGTTTAGTCTAAGATCAATTTTAATAATATTCTGACATCTATACCTAGGTCTCTAGGTGATGTCTTCCGTTAACCTTTTGGCGCCGGAATTATTTTTTTAATTTTAGCACAGCCTGTATATAAAATGTGAATAATACAGGAACCCAATAAGTTAGAATTATGAAATAAACTGCATTTTGAAGAGAAGAAAACGGAGAGTATATACCATGTTTAAAATATTCAGTACCTATACTTGTTGAATAAATATATAAAATGCAACTTTAGAGGTTAGCGGTGCGGTACGACCACTATAGTTGACATTAGGCGTCTA